>Ga0315284_10008228_pt1 | contig 14884 bp, 14 predicted proteins | sample YL17G09_16_MG_FD_203696 | JGI IMG/M metagenome (GOLD analysis project Ga0315284, IMG submission 203696) | Sediment microbial communities from Yellowstone Lake, YNP, Wyoming, USA - YL17G09_16 | ecosystem: Environmental > Aquatic > Freshwater > Lake > Sediment | place: USA: Wyoming | collected... | reverse complement strand
AATTATTTGTCCAAGCGCATCCTGGACATCCTCAACCGCGACGACGACGTCGAGTTTCTGGACGAACCCAATGAGATCCGGCTGGTCGTGGTCAGGGCCCTTGAGGAGGAGATGAAGCTGTACGATCAGCTGGACAAGAAAGCGATCGATAAGATCCAGTCGCAGAAAAAGTCCATAGAAGAGGGAAGCCGGGAATGGGACATCCTCTACCGCAAGTATTACAATGAAGAACTCTCCAAGCTCGGCAGGCTCACCGAATAACAGCATCCCCTCTTTCCCCCTCCCGCCCCATCATTTGGAGTTCCGGGAAAGGGTCCGCTATTCCGAGACCGACCAGATGGGGGTGGCTCACAACAAGAGCTATTTTGAGTGGTTCGAGCTGGGGCGGACGGAGTTCTGCCGGAAGTCCGGCCTCCCCTACCGCGACATCGAGGCTCAGGGCATTTTTCTGGTAGTGGCCGAAGCGTATTGCCGCTACCGCAAACCGCTCCGCTATGATGACGCGTTCATCATCCGGGTGGGGTTGAGCGAGGCTTCCGCTCGAAAAATCGTCTTCAGCTATGAGCTGCGGGCCGTCCAAGGCGGGCACATCATCGCCACGGGCCACACCGTCCAGGTGCCCACCAACCGCCGGGCCGAAGTCTGCAGCCTGCCCGAGGATATCCTGGCCAAGATAAAAGCCGCCGGTCATCTTTAAAGGAAAGGACCGGGACAGGACCTCAGGTCCCCGTCCCTAGATGCCCCTTTTGCCCCAGATAGGCGCGGAGGGCATCTTTCCAGTGAGAAAAGGGAGGCAAGCCCAGGGCCTTGTACCGTCTGTTCTCCAGAACGGAATAAGGCGGGCGCTTGGCCGCGGCGCCGTAAGCATCCGAAGACACGGGCACAAGGCGGGCAGGCCGGCCCAGCAGTTCGAAGATGGCCCCGGCAAATTCGAACCAGGAACACTCCCCTTCGTTGGTCATATGGTAGAGCCCGTACCGTCCGGTTTGGACGAGCGTCCACACCCGGGGGGCCAGCTCGGCCGTGGCGGTGGGCGTGACTCTCTGATCGGACACCACTCGAGGGATGATCCCTTTCTTTTCCAGGGCGATCATGGATTCCACGAAGTTGGTGCCCTTCTCCCGGCTGCCGGCTTCTCCGTACAACCCGCAGGTCCTTATGAGAAAATGCCCGGGCCATAGGTTTTTGAGAAAGTATTCGCCCGCCAGCTTGGAGAGGGCATAGGTGTTGAGCGGATTAGGCGGGTCCTCTTCGGCATAGGGCTTGTCCCCAGCTCCATCAAACACATAGTCGGTGCTGAAATGAACCAGGACGGCCCCCAGCTCCCGGCAGACCAGGGCCAGGTCGCGGACAGCCAGGGCATTCACTTGAAAGGACGGCCAAGGATCGGCCTCGCAGTCATCAACCCGATTGAAGGCCGAAGTGTTGATGACCACCTCCGGCCTCAACCGGAGGAGGGTGTTCCGGACAACATCGGGCTTCGTGACGTCAAAATCCGGATAAATTAGAGGCGTCAGGCCGGAAGGGGGCAGGATCTTCATCAGGTCCGAACCCAATTGGCCATCCGCGCCGATGAGTATGATTTTCATGTCATAAAAAAAGGGCCAGGGGTGATACCCCCTGGCCCTCTCGATCCTTTGGCTAGAACCTTCCTGCAATCAGAATATAATCCGGAATCCCAGCAGCAATTTGTGGTGCTCGTCGAAGGAACGGTCGGGGGTGATGATGGGCGCGCGCAGCTCGGCGAAGATTCCGCCCACCACGGGTTTCTGGAGAACGTCCACACCCACTTGGCCGACCAGGTCGAGGCCGCCCTTGCGGGTGGTCTGCTCCTTGCCGCTGTAGCCCAGACCGCCGCTGAAGAAGGCCGGACCGGCGTGGACGCTCAGCAGGGCGTTGCCCATAAGGAAGGCCGTCCACGGATCACCCTGGGTGGGAATGGCCCCGCCCACGGTCAAGATGAAGTCCAGCGTATCCGGCGAAATCTTGTACAGGATGCCGCCCCGGGCAAAAATGAATCCGGTATAGGTTCCCCGGCAGAGCATGGGGCCGAACTCGACGATACCGAACAGCCTCTTTTGCGTCATAGTAAAAGGTATGCGGCAGGGCTCGGCGCCACCGGTTGTAATGCCCATGTCATCGAAAACGGTGACGGTGACGACATAGTTGCCGGCCTTGTCAAAAATTTTCTCCCAGACAAAAGGCGCCTCGGTGTCCATGAAGGAATCCACCACCTGGCCCGCCGCGTCGGTCACTTCGAAGCTGGCCTTGACGATCTGGCCGTCCTGGTCGGCGGAGCCGGAGGCGTCAAAGACGATGGGTTTGCCCACATAATCAGTGCACACTGTGCAAGAAATCTTGAGCTGGCAGGTCGGCGGGAAGTTGACATGGACCTTGGCCTCGCAGCCGGGGCCGGTCACCGGGCCCAGGGCATTGGCCGCCTTGGCCTTCAGCACATAGTCGCCCGGCTTGTCGAACTTCGTCTGCCATTTGGGTGAAGCCGCGGTCAGGGCTTGAGTCGCAATCTTGACCCCCGCCGCGTCAAAGATGCTGACTTCCAGGGTATCGGCGTTCTTTGAACCGCTCATATCCACGGTGAAGGCTTCATTGACATTGGCCTTGGCCGGTGTGACCTTCAGGTCGCAGACGGCCGGCAGGAGGGCGGGGGTGATGCCCAGCAGGGCGATGTTGCCGCAGGGCTTGGGAATAATGAACTCGTAGTTTTTGAAATCTTTATTGACCGTGAAAACGTACACATCCAAGGGCTTGGCGCCGGCCCATTCCACGTCCTGGACAAGCTTGACTTTGCCGTGGGACCGGAACAGCATCCACATGAAGGTTTGACCGGGCATGAGCTGCTTGTCTTTGAAGGTCGCTGTTTGGACCTGATCGATGAAGGGCTGGTACAGGTCGCCATAGCCGGCCATCTCAAAGCCGGCCTTGATATCCGCCGCGTATTTCTCCACCAGGGTTTTCATCACTTTCTCGGTCGGAACATTGCCCCGAATCCGGGCAAAGGTGTAGCTCCCCATAGTGGTTATCTTCTTGGTTTCAGCCAGAGCGGATAGTGAAGATAAGAACAAGAGTGCCACAACCAGACAAATGAATTTTTTGTGCCTCATACAAACCTCCTTTTTCCTTATGGTCTTTTTGCCCTCTATTAAAAGAAAAGCATACAAAATTTCGCTATTATCAAAATACAAAAAAGGACTTTTGTCAAGCCCGAAAATAAAAAAAGGGGCGTGACGACCCTCATCCCGGCAGATCCTCGGGCCGGGCTTCGAGGAAGGCCTGGACAACCTTCCTGACCAGGCCGGAATCCCTGGCCCGAGAAACCAGGGCCTTATAGGCCAAGGATTTGAAGGCAGGATTGAGTCCGGATAAGTCGCGCATCAGCCGCCTGGCTGTGCCGCTATCCATTTCCGGGTGGGGTTGCAGCCCCCAGACCGGCCTTCCTTTCAGGCAAAAAGCCTGGATGGGGCAGGCCTCTGTAGCGGCCAAGACCTCGAAAGGATCCTGAAGCCCGATGACCTCATCGAAATGGACCGAAAACGAATAGGGCCTACCCTTCCTCCCCAGAAGCCGGCTCGAACGGAGAACCCGGATGGGCAGCCAGCCGATTTCCGGCTGGGGGCTCCGCTGCACATGCTTCGGTCCGGCCAAGGCCAGGGCCAAGAGTTGATGGCCATAGCAGCTCCCCAGTATGGCCAAGTTGCGCTTCAAGCCCTCCCGGACCAGCTTGGCCTCCTCTTCAACCCAATCTTCCCGTTCGAGGATCGAAGCTTCCGAGCCGGTCAGGAGGAGATGGCTGAAGCCCTCCTCGAGGCTGGGAAGATACCCCTGCTTGGGCCGAAAAGCCTGCCAGGGCACAGAGAGATACCGACTCCAGTGGCTGACCGGATCGTAAAGAGCGGGATCGATGGAATTGTCCAGGATGGCCACTTTGACCGGCTTTTCCATTGGTCTGTCCTTGGGCCAGGGAAGATTATAGGACTTTCGATCCATTGTCAAAAAGCGACAGAACCCCACACTTGACTGACTTTATCACGGATTTAGAGATGCTTACCGCGGTCGCATTTTTTTTGTCTAAAGGGCCGGCCTTTGGTATAATGCTCAGTCTGAAGGAGGATGGACCGTGCACAACGTCAAGGAAGATGAAGAACTGCATGTCGTAACTCCGGATGAACCGGGTATCCTGGGCAGGGTCATGGGGACTCTGGCCAATGCCGGCATCAATCTCAGGGGCGTGTGCGTTACTACCGAAGAAGGCGAAGGACACTTTCTCCTGCTCACCGCCAATAATGCCAAGGCGGCCAAAGCCCTGAAATCTCTTGGCTTTAGGGTCACCTCCTCCAAAGTGATCACCGTTGAGGTCTCGGACCGAATCGGCGCCGGGGCTGAGATCGGCGCCCTGTTGGGCAACGCCGTCGTGGATGTCCGCTACTGCTACGGGACAACCGCCTCGGGCCAGGGTAAAGCCCTCATGGTATTCCAGACGAGCAACAACAAGAAAGCTTACGAAACCTTGAAATGACCTCCCTCAAACGTGCCTCCCGGGCGGGTTTGAGCTGGAGTTCACCATGGCCGGATTAAGGATTGCCGTCGTCACCTCGGATGTGCCCTTTGTGGAGGGCGGCCACCTGACTATTGCCCGCGCCACAGTCCGGGCGCTCCAGGACTGCGGGCACGAGGCGGACCTCATCACCACCCCCCAAAACCGTTTTGGGCGGAATTTCGAGGCTTACTTGGCCACCCGGTTGACGGATATCGGCCTGGACGGATTGGGACGCAGAATCGACCAGGTCATCTCTTTCCGATTCCCCAGCTATGCCGTCCGTCACAAGCGGCATGTCTGCTGGCTGAATCATCGACTCCGCGAGTATTATGACCTGTGGCCCTTGCTGAAAAGCCAGTTGCGCTGGCGAGGAAGGCTAAAAGAGTCCCTCCGTCGCTGGCTTATCCACCGTCTGGACAATGCCCTTCTTAAACACAGCGTCACCAAACTCTATGCCCAATCCCTGACCATCCAACAGCGGCTGCGCCGCTGGGGGAATATCCCCTCGGAGGTCCTCTACCCTCCCCCGCCCCAGAGACGCTACCGGACCGAAGGTTATCAAAACGTGATTCTGGCCGTATCCCGACTGCAGAAGTTGAAAAGGCTCGACCTCCTGGTCGAGGCTTTTCGCCACGTCCGGAACAAACGCCTCAGCGCGGTCATTATCGGCGACGGACCGGAGAGGGACAACCTCGTCCGGCGGGTTAAAGAAGCAGGCCTTGAAAATCGGGTATCCTTCTTGGGGGCGGCCGATGAAGAAAGCGTTTTGCGGAACTATGGGCGGTGCCGGGCCGTGTTCTTCTGCCCGCAACAGGAGGATTACGGACTGGTGACCGTCGAAGCCTTCGCCTCCCGGAAAGCGGTGATCACCGCTACGGACAGCGGCGGACCGGCGGAGCTAGTCCGCGACGGCGAAACCGGCTTCATTGTCCGGCCAGATCCCAAAGAACTGGCCGATAAGCTCGACCTTTTGGCCTCCGACCCCCGGCGCGCCGAAAAAATGGGCGAGAAAGCGTTTCGGACGGTGTCGGGAATGACCTGGGAGAAGGCTGTTCGCAAACTAATCATCGATTGACAGGGAGCCGATGCTCGGATGGCTCGGCTTAAGGTCTTTCATGCTCCCTCCTCCTGATTTGAGAATACTCTTGACCGCTGAGCAATACACTATCCTGGCCCTTGGCCGTCCGTCCTTCTTGTTGACACGGGCCGAACCTTTATCATACAATGGCCGCTTAAAGCGCAGAGCGCAAGGAGGAATCATTGCCATGGCCAAAGCTGAACCCAATGTCGTTCCCCTGTGCGACGTTCTTTTGGTGCTGCTCATCATTTTTATGATCATCACCCCTTTAATCCAGAAAGGCATGGACGTTCGTTTGCCCGAGACGGCCGATGCGACCACCAGCGGCGGCCAATCGAACGTCATCGTCGTCACCCTCAAACCAAGCGATAAAGTTGACATCAACCAAGAAGAGATCGACTACAGCTTGGTCCAAGATCGGCTCCGGAGCCTGTACTCCGCCCGTCAGGACAAGACCATCTTCATCCGGGCCTATGCCAGCATCCCCTACGACAAAGTGGTCCAGTTCATCGACTTGCTCAAGGGAGCCGGCGTGGAAACAATGGCTCTCGTTCCTGAATACATATCCGAAGAGAATTAGCCGGGCGGGGGATTCCTATGGGACCCTTGATATTCAGTCGCAGTCTTATTTTCTTTTTGGTGATCGTCGGCCTGTTGCTCCCCGTTCGGGGAGACACGGAAATGCTGGGTCCCCTTACCCGGGAGGCCGTCCTGAAGGATTACCCCGATTGGCAAGAAATGGTGGCCCTCTACCAGCCTGACGGGCCGGCCATAGACGGCCTCCAAGCCTTCAACCGTCCGGTCCAGGTCGAAGTCTTTCTGGGGACCTGGTGTCCGGACAGCAAAGCCCACGTCAGCGAATTCTTTAAAGTGCTGGACCTGGCCGACAACGCTCTGATCTCAGCCACCTACATCGGCATTCCGCGGGACAAAGCTCAGCGATCCGAATACTATCAGGGCAAAGATATCCAGAAGCTCCCCACTTTCCTGGTGTTTGTTGAGGGGCAGGAAAAGGGCCGCATTATTGAGGTCCCCCTAAAATCCATGGAACAGGACCTCTTGGACATCCTCCTCCGCTGAGGAGTCCGCTTCCCTTCTTTTTGGAGAGAATCGCCTGGCCGGCCCGGGCCGGGGTGCGGTTTGCTTATTTTATAGGGCCGATCACTTCGCGGGAGATGACCAGGCGCTGGATTTCGTTGGTGCCTTCGTAGATCTGGAGGAGCTTGGCGTCCCGCATGAGCTTTTCCAGGGGATAGTCCTTCATGTAACCATAGCCGCCCAGGATTTGCAGCGCCTCGACCGTCGTCCTCATGGCCACGTCCGAGCCAAAGCACTTGGCCATGGCCGATTCCTTGCCGCAGGGCTTGCCCTGGTCCAGGAGCCAGGCGGCGTGCCAGACCAGATGCCGGGCGGCGTTGACCTCCATGGCTATTTGAGCGATCTTGAAGGCCGTGTTCTGAAAAAGGGCGATCGGTTTGCCGAATTGCAGACGCGTTTTCGAGTAGTCGATGGCATGCTCGAGTGCGGCTCGGGCGACACCCACGCCCGCCGCGCCTACCGAAGCGCGCGTTTTATCCAGGGTCTTCATGGCCACGATGAAACCCATCCCTTCCTTGGCCAGCAGGTTCTCCACGGGCACCCGGACGTCCTCGAAGAACATTTCCGTGGTGTTGGAAGCCCGATGGCCCAGCTTGTCTTCCTCCTTGCCGATGGTGAGACCCGGCGTATCGCGAGACACGACGATGGCGCTCACGCCGCGGATCCCTTTGTCGGGGTCGGTCAAGGCGAAAACGACGTACAGGCTGGAGATCCCTCCGTTGGTGATGAAGCACTTGGAGCCGTTGATGACGTAGTGGTCCCCGTCGCGCAGGGCCCGCGTCTTGGTCGATCCGGCATCCGAGCCGGCCTCCCTCTCCGTCAGGCAGAAGGCGGCGAAGTTCATTTTCTTGGTGAAGGGAGTGAAAAACTTCTTCTTCTGCTCATCCGTCCCGAAAAGAATAATCGGGGTGAGGGCCAGGGAGCAGGCCATCATGCTGGTAAACATGCCGGCGCAGCCCCAGGCCAGTTCCTCACTGATGATAGCCAGGTCCAGGTCGCTCAACCCCCCGCCTCCGTATTCCGCCGGAATGTTGCAGGTGAGGAACCCTGCTTCAAAAGCCTTGCGCATCACATCTTCCGGAAAGGCGTCGCCCTTGTCATAGCGGGCGGCGTTGGGCCGCATCTCCTTCAGGGCGAATTGATGAGCCATGTCCTGAAGGGCACGTTGTTCATCGGAAAGGGCAAAATCAATCACCGTCTCCTCCTTGCTGGCGATAGGGACTTGATTTTCTTCGGAAATCGAAAACTCTTATACCGAATTCACGAAGAGAAGTCAATGAAGGGGCGGACAAACACATCTCATTTGTAAAGGACAGACTCCCGGCTCATAAAAAAAACTGGATTTTGCAGGCTTAAAACGCCGGCCACAGCCACCTGCGCTCTCGGACTCCGGGAGGCAGAGACGATAAACCTTATGAAAAGCTTATTCTTTTCCCGGTCAAGGGAGACCGATGCCTCTTGCCCGGGAAAGGCCAGGGCCAGGGCTTCCTCTAAATCGGGAGACTGGGGGCTTACGGCCTCGCCGGAACATACGCGCTCCTGGAAGGTTTCCAGGGCAGCTTTGACTTCCGGACGGCCGAGGTCGAGTGAATAGACAAACCCGGCCGTAGCTTCGCTGAGAGAAGGCGCGGAGGCGTCCATTTTATTCAAGCTCAGGAAACGGACGCCTTGGGGGACGTTCTTGTTTACTCTGGCCAGAAACTCCTCCTCTTCAAACCGGCGATCGGACTTGAATTCGAGCGCTTCAGCCAAACCCTCCATGCCCAGGGGCAGGGCCGGCAGGAAGGACATCCGCATCTTGGGATGGAAACCGGCTGAGTGCAGAACAGCCACTCCGGCCCGCCTGAAACTACGGCGGATGATGTTGAGGAGGTCATTGTGGGCTATAAAGCGCGCCCGACCGATTTTTTCATAGGTCGCCCGGTAGCGAACCTCCTCCCCGGCCGAAGACCCGAGCAGGTCGGCCGGTGTGGGCTTGAACTCTATACACTCCTCGTGTCTTTTATCAACCCGAAGGCCGGGCTCGCACGCGTCGCATTCTGCACAGTCCGTGTCCAGACAGGACGCCCTCGGTTCTTCCCGCAGAGCGCGCCGGAACTCCTCTTTGAGATGCTCCTTTTTGATTCCGATTTCGATGAGGTCCCAGGGAAGCTCAGCTTCGAGGTCAAGCCCGGCCAGATACTCGCGCCGGTCCACACCGGTCTCGGCCAAAGCTTTATCCCAAACCTCAAAGTTCCACCTGTCCTTCCAGCCGTCAAACCTGGCCCCGCCGCGCCAAGCGGCCAGGAGAGCCGGCCCCAGCCGCCTGTCTCCACGCGAAAAAACGGCTTCGAGCACAGACTGTTCCACTCGCTGGGCCTTGATCTTGACCGACCTGTGTTTTCTCAGGGCGGTCCGGATGAACCGCTGTTTCTCCTCGAGGACTTTGTCGTCCTCCATGGCCATCCACTGAAAAGGCGTATGCGGCTTGGGGATGAACGAGGACAGGCTCACATTGATCAGGGGGGCCTGTCCCAGGGCGCGAGTTCCCAGGCTCAGAATATCCCGCACGATGCGTACGATGCCCTCCAGGTCTTCCTGGCCTTCGGTGGGCAAGCCCAGCATGAAATACAATTTCAGAAGACGCCAGCCGCGGCTGAAAGCGGCTTGGGCGGCCTGTCCGATCTCCTCGTCGCTGAGATCCTTGTTGATCACCCGGCGCAGCCGTTCTGTCCCCGCTTCGGGAACAATGGTGAAGCCCGTCTTGCGGACCTTGAGGATGTTGGCCGCGACACTGGAAGTCAGGCCCCTGGGACGGAGGGACGGGAGGGACAGGCTGACCTCTTCGGCGCTCAGTTCCGCCATCAGCCGGCCGATGGTTTCTTCCAGGTAGGGATAGTCGCTGATGGACAGGGCCGACAGGGAGGCATCCTGATAGCCGGTTTGACGCACACTGCTCAAGATGGTCTCCACCAGCCTACCGGGATTCTTCACTCGATAAGGGAAATAGATGCTGGTCGCCTGGCAGAACCGGCAACGCTGGGGGCAGCCGCGGCTGGCCTCCACGGCCACTCGGTCGAACACGGCCTGGACATCAGGAACGATGATCTTTTCCGGAAAGGCCGAACGATCGAAGGCCCGCAGCACCCTTTTTTTGACCCGGGCCGGCGCGCCCTGAATAGGCCGGGGGATAAGCAACGGCGACCTTTCCGTCCGCTCGAGGCGATAGAGGGAGGGGACGTACACTCCGGACAAGGCGGCCAATTCCGCCAGCCGCTCCGGTCTGGAGGCGGCGCTCGCTTTTTGCCCGAGGACAAGGTCCACCACTTCGAGGAAAACTTCTTCGCCGTCGCCCAGAACGAACAGGTCGAAGAAATCCGCCAAAGGCTCAGGGTTGAAGGCCGCCGGGCCGCCGGCGATGACCAGCGGATCAGACCGGCCTCGGTCGGAGGCCAGCAGAGGGACCTGGCCCAGGTCCAGAATGGTCAGAATGTTTGAGTCATTGAGCTCATAGAGGAGCGAAAATCCGAGAATATCGAACCCGGACAGAGGGATCTTGTTCTCCAGGGAGAAGAGGGCCAGCCTCCGCCGGCGGAGCTCTGCTTCCATGTCCGGCCAGGGCGAAAAGACTCTTTCGGCCGCAACCTCCGGACGCCGGTTCAATTCGGCGTAGAGGATCTTCTGGCCCAGATAAGACATGCCGATTTCATACACGTCGGGAAAAACCAAACCGACTTTGACGGCCACACTGGAAGGGTCTTTGCGGATTTCGTTCCATTCCCCCCCGATGTAGCGGCCTGGCTTTTCCACTCGGGCCAGCAAGGCCTCCAGCTCCTCCTGCCGGCCGGGATGGCCGCCGGCCGCCCGCCCCCCGGGTTCAGACATTGACAAAGCGTCTCATCCTGACATTCAGCACCAGCCCGATGCCCAGATAGGAGGTCAAGAGCGAGGAGCCGCCGTAACTCAAGAGGGGCAGCGGAATGCCGGCCACGGGCAATAATCCGATGACCATGAGGACGTTGACCAGGAATTGGAAAGAGAACAGGACGGCCACCTGAAAAACGATGTAAGCGCCCGCCCGGTCGCGCGACAAGGCCACGGTCTGAAACAGACGGAGCAGAAGCAGAAAATAGGCCGACATCGCGATCAAGATGCCGATGAAACCGAACTCCTCTCCCAGCACGGAAAAAATGAAATCCGTATGCCGGGCCGGAAGAAAATTCAATTGGCTCTGAGTCCCCTGCTTGAACCCTTTGCCCAGCAATCCCCCCGAACCGATGGCGATCTTGGATTGTTGAATTTGATAGCCCGTCCCCTGGGGGTCGTGGCCGGGCGTGACGAGCGTCACCAGTCGATTTTTTTGGTAATCGGTAAGGACAAAACTCCAAATGGCCAGGCTTGAAATCAGGGCCAGGATGAGGAGGAGGACCGCTTGACGGCGACTCATACCCGCCAAAACAAATACGGCAAAAAGCAGGGGGAGATAGCAGGAAGCTGTCCCCAAGTCGGGTTGCAGTATGACCAGAACCAGGGGAAGGCCCACCACGCCTCCGCTGAGCAGCAGCATGCCCGCCGAAATGAAGCGCCGCCGGAACTCGGCGAACAGCCGGGCCAACAATAAAATGAGAAAGACCTTCATTAGCTCGGAAGGCTGCAGGCCCAAGGAGGCCAGGCGGAACCAGCTTTTTGTCCCGGAGATCAAGCGTCCCCACATCATGAGCCCAACCAAGGCCAACAGGCCCAGGACATAAAAATAGGGTGAATAAGCCATCAGCATTTTGTAGTCCAGGCTGAGGGCCAGAAACATGGCCACCAGACTGATCAGGATGAACACCGCCTGGCGGAGATAGGGATTGCCGGGCGATTGGCTTGAGGCGCTGTAGATGAGGAGACAGCCCAAGGCTGAATTGAGCAGAAGAATCCCCACCAAGACCCAATCGATCTCGCTCAATAACTTGCGGTCAATCATTGTTTCGCCCGAAAAATTTCCCGGTAGAGCTGGAAGAGCTGGCGGGCCAAGGGGGCGGCCGTGGCCCCGCCGCCGCCGCCGTATTCGACCAACACGGTGACCACCACCTCCGGCTTGTCTTTGGGCGCAAATCCGGTGAACCAAGAGTGGGTTTTCACTTCTTTCTTCCGCCGGGCCAATCTTTCAGCGGTCTCGGCGCTGATCGTCTGGGTCGAACCCGTTTTGCCGCAGACATCGAACCCCTCAATGACGGCCGCCTTGCTCGTCCCCTCGCGGTTGACCGATTCCCACATGCCCTTGATGACCTTGTCGAAAGCGGTGCGGCGCAAGCCTGTACGCAACAAAAAATCCGTTCCCTCCGGCGATGAGAATTCCCGGCGAAGGGGCGTGGCCGAGTTCAGCAGATGGGGAACGATCTTGCGGCCGCGGTTGGCGATGAAAGCCGTGTGGGCCGCCACTTGAAGGGGCGTCACCAGCAGAGGGCCCTGGCCGATGGCGACCGAAATGGTCTCGCCCGGATACCAGATTGCCTTCCTCCTTGTTTTCTTCCATTCCGGCGAGGGCACCAGCCCCTCCTTCTCTCCGGGCAGGTCAATCCCGGTGGGATGTCCGAAACCATACCACTGGGCATGACGGGCAATATCTTCGATGCGCATCCTCTTGCCCAGGTTATAGAAATAAATATTGCAGGACTCCCGGATGGCCGAAGTCAAGTCGAGCGAACCGTGTCCGCCCGCCGCCCAGCAGGAGAACTGCTCCCCATAGAAAGTGACCTCCCCTCCGCAATAAAAGCGAGTCTGCTCGGTGATGACATCCAGGTTGAGAGCGGCCAGGCTCATGGTCAGCTTGAAGATCGATCCCGGGGAATAGAGGCCGCGGATGACCCGGTTCTCCAAGGGCGTGCCCGGATCCCGGACGACGGCCTGCCATTCCTCGGGCGTGAAACGGTTGATGAACTTGTTGGGCTCGAAGGTCGGATAGCTGGCCATGGCCAGGACGTCACCCGTACGAGGGTCAAGCACGACAACGGCGCCCTCCTTGCCCTCCAGAAGGCTCTCCGCCTTTTTTTGAAGGTCGAAGTCAATGTTTAGCTGCAGGCTGGGACTGGTCTGCGGCTCGATCTTCTCCAATTCTCCTTGTTTGCGGCCCAGGCTGTCCACCACCTCCACCGCACGTCCGTTCCGGCCTATAAGGAAAGGCTCGTACTCGGCCTCCAACCCCATTTTGCCGATGAGATCGCCCAGCCGACGATCTCGATAGCGCCGGCTCCTGAGCTCCTCAGTGGAGATCTCCTGGAGGTAGCCCAGGACGTGAACAGCAAAGGATCCGAATAGATATTGACGCTTGGGCTCCGTCTCGATGAGGAGTTCGGGCATTTCCAGCCGGCGGGCGTCCACTTGGGCCACTTCTTCCAGGCTCAGGTTTTCTTTCAGAGGAAGCGGTTTGAAAGGAGGCATGGCGCTGTATTTGGCCACCCTTTTCTTCAGCTCTTCCAGGGGCAGACCCAGCAGTCGGCTGATGACGCCGTAAGATCGTTCCAGATTGGTGGTATTTTCCCGCAGGAGAGATGTTTTAAAGGAACCGATATTCTTGACCAGAATGATTCCCTGCCGGTCGGTGATCAGCCCTCGCGGGGCGGGGATGACCATTTCCCTTATGCGATTCTTCTCCGACAGCTTCCAATATTTCTTATGGTCCAGGACTTGGGTCTTCCAATAAAAAAAAGCCAGCACCAAAAAGAGAACCTCCACCCCCACCCGCACCCGTTGCGCCCTTTTCTGTACTCCGGACAGGTCCTCGTAGATGCGATTACTTTCCATGTCTTTTTTGAATTCGGCGGAAAGCTCCGAACACAAGCGCTCCCAGGAGAGAAGTGGCCAGCGGCCTGGCCAGCAGGGTGCGAGCGCCGGCCGGCGGCTGGCCCACCAACAGGGCCGCCAGCAGGTTCCACAGGATAAACTCCAAGGCGGTCATAATGAACAAAAAGAGAAAATTTCGGAAAAGAGATAGGACATTGATGCGTTTGGCCGCCAGGCCGGCCAAATAGCCGATCAAGGTCATAGACAGGCCGGCCAGTCCGAACACGCCCAGGGACAAGGTATCCACCACCAGTCCGCAACAAGTCCCCATGACCGCTCCGAATAATTCGCCCCGTAGCAGAGCGGCGAACAGCACAACCAGCAGAAAGACGTGGAAGAGTGGCGTCCAGGAAGGCACCGCCTTGGACAACAGGGTATGGACCACTAGGGCAGCGGCCAGACCGGCCGCAGCTCGGACGGCGTCCCTCATGGTTCAGGCCTCCGGCCGGCAGCCTTTTCCTCCGGCAGGACAATAACCGCCAGCAGGTCGAGCGCGTTGAAATCGAAATAGGGCTTGACGGCGATGGTCTTGAACAGAGTGCCATTCCCGCCCACGGAAGTGATGGTCCCTACCGGCAAACCCAAAGGGTAAATCCGGTCATAGCCTGAGGTCAATACCGTATCCCCTACGGCAATTCCTTGGGCGGTGCCGAGAATATACTTGAGCACACAGCCTCCCGTTCCGTCCCCGGCCAGAACGCCCACGCCTTTGTCTCCTTGGATCAGGACTCCCACTCCGCTGCTCTGGTCGGTGATAAGCTGCACGGTAGACTCCGTTAGGGAGATAGGCTCAATGATCCGGCCGACAAGATGGCCGTAGCGGTCCAGGACGACCATGTCCTTGGCCACCCCGGCCAGCCGCCCCTGATCAATGATCAGGGCCTTCCTGTAGTTCACCGGGTCCAGGCTGATCACCGAGGCAATGCGGATGGAGCGCTGGATCTGCGACAGGAACAGCCTCATCTCCTCCCTGGCCTGGAACCTCTCCAGGGAGCGCCGCAGCTCCGCGTTCTCCTGTCGGAGGTTGAAGATATCCTGTCGCATATCTTGATTCTGACGCTGGACATGGTAGAAATAGAAATAGGTCCGCCACATCCGGCCCAGGAAGCGGATGACGGCCACCGCTCCGTGCTGGATGGGAGTGAAGACGGCAAAGACGGCTTTCTCCATAAAGGCGGGCTCCGTGCCCATAGGAACCTGGAAAGACAGGAGCACCACATGGAGAACAATCAGGGCGATAAAGATCCTGATCGATCTCTTCTCTCTGGGAAAAAGCGGCATGCCCGCCCGGCCGATCCGGTCAGATCAGTGAAACCTTTTTCAACAGATCCAGGTTGTCCAGCATT
>Ga0315284_10008225_pt1 | contig 14886 bp, 13 predicted proteins | sample YL17G09_16_MG_FD_203696 | JGI IMG/M metagenome (GOLD analysis project Ga0315284, IMG submission 203696) | Sediment microbial communities from Yellowstone Lake, YNP, Wyoming, USA - YL17G09_16 | ecosystem: Environmental > Aquatic > Freshwater > Lake > Sediment | place: USA: Wyoming | collected... | reverse complement strand
AAACTTCCTTTAAACAAAGGAAATTATTTTTTGTATGTATCTCGTTTCAATCCTCCAAAAAGACAGGATTTGCTTATAAAAGCTTGGATAGAATTTTCTAAAGAATATTCTCATGAAAAATTAATTTTATCAGGAGGATTAGAAAATAAAAAATATTTTGAATATTTAAAAAACCTCGCAAAAAATGTAAAGAGTATAGAAATAAAAGAAGATTTAAACAATGAAGAAATTTTAAAATTATATGAAAAATCAAAGGCAATTATATTTATTCCATTCATTGAAGACTTTGGGATTGTTCCATTTGAAGCATTTGCAGCTGGAAAATCAGTTATTGGAGTTAATAGAGGGGGGTATGTTGAATTAATTAAGAATATTCCGCAATACTATCCTATAGATGAAAATGAAAATGAAAAAATATTTATTGATAATATAGTAAAATCATTAAGAAATTTTATGCAATCAAAAATTACACCAAAAAAAATAAATATAAAAGAACTAAGTCCACAAATTTTTAAAAAGAATATTAAAGAGGTATTTACATGAGAAATGAATTGGTTTCAGTAACAATTCCAACTTACAATTCGGAGAAAACATTGGAACAATGTCTTGAAAGAGTTAAACAACAAACCTACAAAAGTATAGAGATAATAATAATAGACAGCTATAGTAAGGATAAAACCCTTGAAATAGCTAAAAAGTTCAATGCAAGGGTTGTTATGTGCAAAGGGAAGCTTCTTGAGGCAAGAATAGCAGGGGCAAGAGCAAGCAAGGGAAAATATGTATTGTTACTTGATTCAGACCAGATTTTGGAAAGAACTGCAATTGAAAGGGCTGTTAATAAAATGAAAGATTATGACAGTTTATGGTTTTGGGAGAGAGCATACAACAGAAAAAAGTGGTTACCTTCATTGTATGATGCAGACAGAATGCTTGTTCAAACTTACTGGAAACCTGATGAGGATATTGTTTTGTCAAGATTTTTTAGAAGAGATTTGCTTATAAAAGCGTACAATAAAATACCTAAAAAGTACATAAACATCTGTGCGGCTCAAGACCATATAATCGCTTGGTATGAATTTAGACAACTCACAAAAAAGAACGGGATGATTGAGAATGCCGTAGAACATATGGAGCCAGACAGTTTAAAAGCAGTATTTAAGAAACAATGGAGATGGGGAAAGACAACCAAGGATTTTTACAAAACCGGACTTTATAGAGAATTAATAACAAAAAAAGATAGTTTTAGAAGATTTAAATTCAAACATTTAAAATGGAGCATAAAAAGCTTTATCCTAAGAATACTGCGTGGAGTCCCATACAAATTAGGATATTGGTTTGGATGATAATTCTAACATGATAACAAGATTACTTCATAAACTAAGGGGCAATTGTATAGGGTATGATCTTGGAAGAAAGATACTTTCTATCTATAGGATTTTTTATAGAAAATCTTAAAAAAGAGTATTTATTGATACTCTTACTCGATTTTATGGAGAAAAAATGCATTACGGACGAATATTAAAGAACTGCAGAATGTGTAATAGTGAAAATCTTTACAAGTTTTTAGATTTAGGATTTGCACCCCCATCTGATGCAATTCTAACTAAAGAAGAATTATCAGAACCTGAACTTCAATTTCCTCTGACTGTATTTCAATGCAGAGATTGCGGGCTTACTCAGCTTGGTTATGCTGTAAATCCAGTCTTAATGTATGGGGAAAAATACAGGTATGAATCTTCAATAACAGAAACAGGCAGAAAGCATTTTTATGCAATGGCTGATTCAATATGTGATAAATTCAATTTAAGCTCGGGTTCTTTTGTAATTGATTTAGGAAGCAATGTTGGTGTGCTCTTAGAAGGTTTCAAAAGAAGAAACATGAGAATTCTAGGAATTGACCCTGCCCCAAAGATAGTCAAGATTGCAAATGAAAGAGGAATTGAAACACTGCAAGAATTTGTAAATCCAGAAGTTGCTCTAAAGGTGGTCTCTGAAAGAGGAAAAGCAAAAATAATTGCTGCTACGAATGTATTTGCGCATATTGATGATAAAGAAGGATTAATACAGAGTGTAAAAATAATGTTGGATGGAGATGGGGTGTTCATAATTGAAGCGCCTTATTTTGTAGATCTGATTGAGAATATGGAGTACGACACAATTTATCTTGATCATTTAGAGTATCTTTCAATAAAACCGCTGGTTAATTTTTTCAGAATACATGATATGGAAATCTTTGATGTTGAAAGGTATGGAATACATGGAAAATCCATACGGGTTTTTGTATGCAGAAACGGGCAAAGGAAAGTCTCCCAAAATGTCCAGGAACTTTTAGATTTAGAACAAAATAAAAAGATTTATGAAAAAGAAACATTAGATGAATTTGCAAAGCAAGTTGAACAGCACAAAAAAGATTTTGTTAATTTGCTGAGAGAATTAAAAAAGCAAGGAAAAAAGATAGTTGGAATTAGCTCTCCTGCAAAAGGAAATACACTTTTGAATTATTGCAAGGTTCATACTGACTTGATTGATTATATGACTGAAAAATCCGTGATAAAAAGAGGATTATACACTCCAGGAATGCACATCCCAATTGTAGGTGAGGAAAAGCTTTTAGAAGATAAGCCAGATTATGGTGTTATTTTTGCATGGAATTTTGCAGATGAAATAATAAAAAATAACCAGGAATTTTCAAATTTAGGGGGGAAATTCATAAAATCAATTCCAAGTCCGGTAATTATTGATTCGAGTCAGGAACTTTTTGGGACCAAAATAAAAAAAATAAATCCGGATTTCATTGATGAGAGGGGTATTATTACTGATTTATTAAATAAACAGATAAATCATGTTGGTTTAATTACAACAGAAACAGGAGCACAAAGAGGCCCGCATTATCATAAAGTCTCTATGCAAGATTCCTATATACTATCTGGAAAATTTGAAGTAGTCTTAGCAATGGCGGATAATCCTTCTAATTTCAGAAAGATAATGGTCGATGCAGGGGAGATGATTACAATTCCTCCCGGAGTAATTCATGGATTTAAGGCAATTGAAAAGGCAGTGATGATTGATATGTCACAAACAAGAGGAGATACTGGATACGAAGCTGATGTGATGAGAGTTAAGATATAAGGGGATTAGGAAATTAAAATGGATAATGAAAAAATACTGGAAATTTCTGCTGCAATATTGATTGATTCAAAAAAAAGAATTCTGCTCCAAAAAAAAGATTCTGAATATCCTCTTGGACCAAACAAATGGAGTCTTGTTGGAGGAGTTGTTGAAAAAGGAGAGAATACAAAAGAAACAATCCAAAGAGAAATTAAAGAAGAAATAGGCATCAATTTTGATAAAGATAAAATAAATCTATTTGGAGAGTTATTATTTGAAGGTAACTTAAATGGAAGATTTTTAATGGTTAATCATTCTATGTTTATTATAAATTTTGATAAAAAAATTTCAGATATCAAAATTGGAGAAGGAGCAGGTTTTGCTTTCTTCGAGAAAGAAGAGTTAAAAAAACTAAACTTAATGCCTCCAACAAAAGAAATGTTAGAGAGGTTTTTCAAATAAAATGATACCCATATGCAAACTATGACTGCCAGGAAGGGAAAAAGAATAATTGGAGAAAAAACAAAAAATATTTTAATTATCTCGGTTTTACTTTTTGATACCAAGAAATTGTTTCTTTCAAACCCTCTTCTAATGAGAAGTATTCCATATTTTTAATGTATTCTCTGAGCCTAACAACATCAAAACATCTTTTTAATGCTCCTTCTGGCTTTGTTGAATCCCAAGAGATAACCCCCCCATATTTTGTTAATCTTGAAATTGTCTCTGCAATCTCTTTTATGGATGTACAGATTCCTGTACCAATATTGAGAGGTTCTTCAGAATCATATTTTTCTATTGCCATAACAATCAATTTTGCTGCGTCTTTAACATATAAAAATTCCCTTGATGCTTTTCCAGAACCCCACACCTTCACTTCAGAGAAATTCTCTTTATTTGCATTTAAGAATTGAGCAATTAAAGAAGGGATAATATGAGATCTTTCTGGCTCAAAATTATCTCCAGGACCATAAAGGTTGGCTGGTATTAAGAATATAGAATTAAAATTAAATTCTTTTCTATAATATTGGGATTGTGCTAGAAGAGCTCTATTGAACAAACCGTATGAATCTGCAATTTTTTCTGGACGTCCATTCCAAATAGAGTCTTCTCTTAAAGGAATTTCCGCAGAAGACGGATACATAACTCCGCTCCCAATAAGGACGAGTTTTTTAATATTATTTAATCTTGATTGTTCCATAATATTCAACCCCATAATAAGGTTATCATAGAATACTGTTGCAGGAAATTTACTATAGAATCCGATTCCCCCGGTGTGGGATGCCAAATGTATAACAATATCTGCAGGAAATTCTTGAAACATCCTTTCGACATCCTGAACCTTTCTTAAATCATAATCTTTACTTCTCGGAACAAAGATATTTTTCACACTTACCCCCTTTTCCAAAAGAGTCTGCACAACATGAGTTCCAAAAAATCCTGCCCCCCCTGTTACAATAATTCTCTTATCGATTAAATTATCAAAATGACAAATTCTACAACAGGCTACTTTTCTTCCAAATCCCATATTTATCTCCAATAAAAAATTTAAAATACAATCTTATATAAATATTGCTATTTCGTAAAATAATCTTTTAAAATTTACCAAAAAAATCTTTAAATGGGAAAAATCTTAAGAAGCATTATTGAAAAAAGTGAATGTAAAAAATTATTCTGTTGTTAGGAAAGAATTAATAATTTATTTAGATACTATTCGGACAGAACTAAAACTATTCAATTGGTTTGAGATTTTTAGGATTAAATATAAAAACTTATAAAGTTACCTATTTGTTAATTTTTTATAAGATGAAAATAAAACTTGTCACAACATACCCTCCTACTAGATGTGGAGTTGCAGAACATTCAGAACGTCTTATTAATTCTCTAAAAAAAGTTGGAATCAAACCAGAAATTGTTGATATAAAGAAGCCTCATTCCATGAATCCATTTTATTTTATTGGTTTAGCTAAAGAAGCAGCAAAAGATACATCAAAAGATGATATTATTCACGTTCAATTTCACCTTAGTCTTTTTGGCAGACTTTTCGGAATATTTCCTGGGTTTTACATAACTGTTTTTTTAATGTGGCTCAGGTTATTCAGTAAGGCAAAAGTTGTGATTGTTATGTTTGATTCATCAACAAAATCCAGTGCAAAAAGTTTGGGAATAAAGGGCATAATATTTTTTTATTACTATAGGATGCTTGCTCCTTTTCTAAAATATTTTTCATATAGAATGATTTTTCATTCAGAATACGGGAAAAAGATTGCTTTAAAAGAATGGAAGTTCAACAAAGATAAAATAAACATAATTCCATTTGGCATACCATCGAATATGCAAAAACTAAATAAAAAGAGATGCAAGAACAAATTAGGATATCCTAATAAAAAAATATTACTTGTTTTAGGTTACATTAAAGAAGGAAGAAATTATGAAATGATACTGGAATCTTTAAAAAAATTAGATACAAATGTTGTTCTTTTGATTGCTGGAGAAGTACAATTAAAAAAGCACCAAATAGTTTATAATAATATTTTAAAAAAAATTCAAGAACTAAAATTAAATAAAAGGGTTAAAATGTTGGGTTATGTGGAAGATAAAGATATGCCTGTTTTACTTAATGCCATAGACATAGGAATAATTCCCTATAAGAAAGAATTTGGAGATTGGTATTCTGCCACCCTTTCAACACAATTAGCTTACAATATACCCATTTTAACGACAAATCTTGATACTTTTGAAAATTTAAAAAAACAAAAAAAATGTATAGAAACCTATGATAGAAATAATCTTACTGATTTAACAGAAAAAATAAAAAGTTTGTTATACAACAAATCAAAGATAAATAACCTAAAAACACATTCTAAGAGATATTTAAAAGAGGCTAATTGGGATAGTGTTGGTAAAAAAACAAAAAATCTTTATCTGTCTTTATTTAAATAAATCTTTAAAAATGAGCTAGAATAGATAAAACAATGATAACAGAAATATTAAGCAAATTTAGAAGAAATAGAATTGGATATAATTTAGGTAGAAAGGCATTATCCGCTCCTTTTATTGTAAACAGTAAAGCATATGATTCCATTTATAATAAAAAAATTAAAAAGACAATAGAGAAATTAGAAAAAAGTTATCCGTGGGGCGTGGATATTGGAACAACTAATCTTTGTAATGCTGAATGTATAATGTGTCCACATTCGAAACTGAAGAAAATGGGAACAATGGATATGAAATTATATAAAAAAATAATTGATAATTGTCAAAAACTAAGAATAAGACAGATAACTTTGTCTTTTTTTGGAGAACCATTTTTAGATAAGGGGATAATTGAAAAAATAAAATATGCTAAACAAAAGAAAATGATTGTTGGATTTTATTCGAATGCCTCTCTTCTAAATGAAAAATTTGCAAAGGAGATAATTGAGACTAAATTAGACAGCATAACAATAAGTTTTGATGGATACTCCAAAGAAACTTATGAAAAAATAAGAAAAAAACTAAAATTTGAAGTAGTTAGAGAAAATATATTAAATTTAGTGAAAACAAAAAAGAGATTAAATAAGAAAAACCCAAAAATAAATCTTGTGCTTGTAGAATTAGAAGAAAATAAAGGAGAAATAAAACAATTTTACAATGAATGGGGAAAAAGGGTGGATAGTATAAATATAATAAATATGAGAAATTGGGCAAATGATATCCAAAAAGAAGGAACAAAAGAAAGTTTTCACTTTAATAAAAAAATAAAAAGAAAACCTTGTGCATTAATTTGGATGAAAATGGTTGTGGACTGGAATGGAGATGTTGTTTTATGCTGTGATGATTGGAATCATTCGACAACTCTTGGAAATTTAAAAAAACAAACAATAGAGGAAATCTGGAGAGGAGAAAAATTAAAAAAGATAAGAGAAGCCCATGTAAAAGGAGAATTCTGGAAAATTCCTCTTTGCTCTGGTTGCAATAAAAAGTCTGTATGGTGGATGATAAATTAAAATGAAAAGAAGGAGAAAATTATGATTGTAGTTAAAAAATTCAATTTTATTAGTATACTTAAAAAAATCAACCCAGGAATAATTTTAAGAGGTTATTCTCTTTCAGATAAGTTAAATATTCTTTACAGTTTATTTTTACTTGGGCCAATGCGAAAAATAGGAATTACAAAGAAAGAAATTTTAATTACTATGAAAAGTAATGAAAGTGTATTAATTTGTGGGGATAAATCAATCCATGTAGCAAAACCAGATTATGAAAAATCTTTAAGAAAATATTTTGATTTGAAAGAGGGTGTTTTTATTGATGTAGGGGCAAATCTTGGAAAATACACCGTTCTTATGGCAAAGAAACTAGGAAGTAAAGGAAAAGTTATTGGAATAGAGCCCGAAGAACACACAGTAAAATTATTAAAAAGAAATGTTGAGATAAACAATTTGAAAAACGTTTTTGTTATTGAAAAAGCCTGTTCTAATAAAAATGGCAAAAGCACATTATATTTAGAAGACACCATTTACAGTGGGGGGTTGCATTCTCTCAAAAAATATGGCCATCATATTAAAGAAAAAATAATTGATGTTGAAAAACTGGATTCGGTTGTCTCAAAACTTCAATTTAAAAGGGTGGATTTAATAAAAATCGACGTTGAGGGGGCAGAATTGGGGGTTCTTCAAGGTTCACAAAAGATTTTAAAAAATTATCATCCTAAAATAATATGTGAATCTCAAGATGAAGAATCTGAAAAAGAAATCCGGAAGTTACTTAAAAAATTTAAATATAATGTTAAAAGAGTTGACAAAGAAAATATTGTTGCCTATTAAATAAAAAATCCTAATCTATCAATCTAAATAATAGAAGAAAGCATTCTTTGAAAAACAATATAATTTAAATAGGGGTTTTTTTTAGGAATTGTAAAGAGAAATAAAATGTTAAGAAGAGCCCTACAGAAAATAAAGCCGTTATATAGAGCACTAAGGTACCTTAAAAGACGAATAAAAGGCATTGATGAAACTTCTCAACGAGTAACAAGGGATGAACTTATTTTTTTACTTGAGACTGCTGGAAAAGGAAAAGATATTATTGAAGTAGGCAGTTCTATAGGTCAAACTACAAAAAGATTGGCTATAAATAATCAAGTTATAGCTATAGATCCTTTTATTCCTGGAAAAGATGGTTTGTTAATGGGAGAGTATCTTAAGGACTTTCATCATGCATTTCTAACAAATATAAAAGGCAGGGCAGTTATATTTTATAACATGACATCTGAGAAAGCATTGAATATATGGGATAAAAAAATAAGAAGAATGGTGGATGGTATTTTTATTGACGGGGAACACACATACGATGCAGTAAAACAAGATGTACAATGGATTAAATATATAAAGAAGGGCGGGTTTATTGCTTTTCATGATGTAAATTATCAAGATGGTATAAGGAATTTTGTAGAAGAACTTATTGTCCCAAATTATGAATTTATTGGAAAGAGGGATAGCCTATGGATATTTAGAAAGACTCCTCTTTTAAAACAAAGACAAAAGAAATAAAATAAAGGGTTATTTATTAAATTAAACACTAATATGGAATCGAAAAAAAAATTAAGAATATGTTTTGTTGCTTCAAATCCTAATTTTGATGGGGGAATGAGTTTGCTTCAAAGAAATTTAATAGATTATATAAAACATACAAAACTATCTTATGAGATAACTTGGGTTCACCCAGGAGAAAGCAATATAAGATATTTCAAAGAGGGAATAAATTATGTTCAGTTAAAAACTCCCAAGATTATCTTTTTGGAAGATATATTGTTTGATATAAATGTTTTGAAATTTTTTAGAAAAAATTATTTTGATATTATAAATTCCCATGCCATTTGGGGATACTGGTTGAAAAACTATAAAAAAATGGAAAATCAAAAATTAATTCATACATATCATGGAGTTACATATAATTTCTTTAAAAATCATTTTGAAAGATTCTCTTTTTTCAACAGAATTTTTCTTTCTCCACTGCTACTTTTTGGTTATATTCTTGAAAAACCTCCTATAAAGAAAGCAGATAGTATAATATGCGTTTCTGGGAGAGTCAAAAGAGAGTTAGAGAAATTATATAATACAAAGAGGGATATGAAAGTTATTAGAACGGGGGTTAATTTAAAGGATTTTTATCCAAGAAATAAAGTGGCTGTAAGAAAAACACTTAATTTGGAAGCAGATAAAACTTATGGTTTATACATTGGAAGAGGGGGATATTGGAGAAAGGGATTGGATAGGGCTGTAAATATCTCAGAAGAAATTTATAAAAAAAATACAAATTATAGATTAATAATAGTGGGGGCAGATTACAAAAAAGTAAAAAAAATAATTGATAATAAAAAATCATTAATATACTTTGAAAGGGTTCCCAGAGAAACAATCCCATTATATTATTCTGCTTCAGATTTTTCCTTTTGTCTTTCAAGATATGAAGGAGGAGCTCCAACATTAGTAACCTCCGAAACAATGGCTTCCGGATGCCTATTAGTTTGCTCAAAAGATTCAGAACAAGAAATTGTTGAGGATGAAAAAAATTGTTTAATTCTTGAAAATTTTGATAAGAAGGATGCAGAGAGAATTATTGAAATCTTAAAAAATAAAAAAAAGAAAAGTGAAATTATAAAGAATTCAATTAAAACGATAAAAGAATTCTCTCTTGAAAAATGGGGAGAAAAATATTTAGATATCTTAATGAAAGAAACAGCATGAATTAAAAAATAGAAGATTATGCTTTAGGATATAAAAACTAAAATTTAAAAAGAACCTGGAAAATATGGACTATTTAATCCTACTTGCAATATAAAGACTATTTTAGATGGGCGTGGAGGAATTTTACATGGGTTCCAAAAGAACCCATTATGGAGTTTATATGCTTTATTTTACTCCTGGAGCAAGCAGAGGAGACCATTATCATCCTGAATTTACTGAATATTTTCTAGTTGTAGAAGGTTTTAAGCAGCGTGAAAAAGAATTAGTTGATAAATGGACAAAATTCATTGTTCCTCTACCTGAAGTTAGAATTGTTTAATAAGATATTCACATCACCACAATCCTTTAAAAAACAAAATTAATCTTTAATTTATGGAAAAAATATATGACTATTTAATAGTTGGATGTGGATTCTCTGGAATTGTTCTTGCAGAGAGATTATCTTCTTCTGGAAAGAAGGTTTTAATCATAGATAAAAGGAACCACATTGGAGGAAATTGTTATGATTATTTCTCTGGAAATATTTTAGTACAAAAGTATGGGCCACACATCTTTCACACAAAAAATGAGGAAGTTTTTAAATATCTGAATAGGTTTACAAAATTCAACAACTATTGTCATAAAGTCTTAGCCTACTATGAGGGTAAATATTTTCCTGTTCCTATAAATCTTGATACAGTAAATAAATTTTTTAAGATTGATTTAAAAAATCAAGAAGAACTAAAGAAATTTCTAGAAAACAAGAGAAAAAAAATAAAGAAAATAAAAAATTCTGAGGAGGTTGTGGTCTCAAAATTTGGAAAAGAATTGTATGATGCTTTTGTAAAAACATACACTATGAAACAATGGGATAAATACCCAAATGAATTAGATAAATCCATTTTAGAAAGACTACCAATAAGATACGATAAAAATGACAAGTATTTTGATGATCCTTTTCAGGGTATGCCAAAAGAAGGTTACACCAAAATGTTTGAACATATGCTGTCTAATAAGAACATTACATTAAAACTTAATGCACCCTATAACGAAAAGATTAAAAAAGTAGCTAAAAAAGTAATATGGACCGGAAAAATAGATGAATATTTCAATTATAAATTTGGAAAATTGGAATATCGCGGTGCAAAATTTGTTTTTGAAAGATACAGATTAAGGGACTTCCTTCCAAATTCGGTTATTAATTTCCCAGAGGAAAAATTTAAATTTCTTAGAATAACCGAGTTTAAGAAATTTTATGGATTAAAATCAAAAAAGACTATAATTTGCAGAGAATATTATGTGTTGGGGGAAGAGCCAGCTTATCCGGTAAATACTCCTAAAAATATTAAATTGCTAAAAAGATATGAAAATGGGATAAAAAAAGAGAAAAATGTCTATTTTCTTGGAAGATTGGGGAGATATAAGTACATAAATATGGATAGATGTGTTGAAGAAGCCTTGAGATTATTTGAAGAAATAAAAAATAAATAATTCAAATTATCCGGTATTCCTTAAAAACCTTGTAATTTTTATTGGAAAAAAGCTTAAAAAATAATAAGTTATAATCTGCTTATAAAAACTATAATTTTTAAGGGAATTAATTAAATTTTTTGTCTTAAAAGCTTATAGATTTTTGTGGGTAAAAAGCTTAGTATATAATAACCTACAAAGGGTAAATAAAATCCATAATTTTTAATATACTTGATTATGTCTTTTCTTACTTTTTTCATTTGATTATCCTGAAATTCTGCAATTATTATTATTTCCAATTTTCTTCTCTGAGGATTTACAGTTATTATCTGATTGGGAGATTTTAAATGCTCATAATTATCTTTTCCAGTTGTTATGCGTTGTTTATAAAATTCTTTTGCCTTTAGGAAGAAAAATTTTTGATTTGTTCTGGTAGAAGTCACAGAACTTTGATTAATTCTATATTTAATAAGAAATTCTGGGAGATCTATAATTTTTTTCCCCGAAGATAAAACATTTAAAAGAAAATCATAATCATCTGAAGTTAAAAATTTCTCTCTGTAAAAAAATTCTTTTGTGTTTCTATACATTATAGAAGAGTGAAATATAAAATCCAATTTAAGTAATTTTTTTCTTACTTGATTATAATTTTCATATTTTAAAAATATCCCCAACTTTTTTCCTTCTTCATCTATTACGATTACAGAACCTCCAACCATGAAAATATCGGGGTGATTTTCTAGATAATCCAATTCAATTTCAAATCTCTTAGGTAAACAAACATCATCTGGATCCATTACTGCTATATACTTCCCCCTAGCTATTCTTAACCCCTTATTCCTTGTATTTACACAGCCCAAATTCTTTTCATTTTTCAGTGCAACAATTCTCTTGTCTTTCTTAGCATATCTTTTTATCATCCCCCAAGATTTATCTTTTGATTCATCATCAATTATAATAAATTCGAAATCATCAAAGCTTTGATCTAAAATGGAAGTTATACTCTCATCTAAGAACTTTTCTGCATTATAAACAGGCATGATTAGGGATACTTTGGGAGTTTTTCTTATCATTTTTTTGATTCTATTATCTCATTTAATCTTTTTTCAATCCTTTCTGTTCTGCTAAATTCATATGCTTCTTTATCGGGGTATTTTGGTTGTTCTAGATACTGCCGATACAATCCATCATCATTATCTACCTTAATTATGTGCTCTATAAATTTTTTCATATCATTAAAATCATGATAATTTATGAAACTTTTTGTATTAAAATCTCTTTTCACCTCTTCATGCCCAAAATAAATTGGTACGCTATCAACAAGCATAGGCTGAGTTAATTTTTCTGTAACCCAACCCGGTTTTGAATAATTTTCAAATGCAATTGTAAACTTGTATGGTTTTAAAAATTTAAATTTTTCATTTACCCAACTAACAGAAAGTCTTGACTTCTTAGAATCCGTATAAGATCCTATTGGGGGCATATTATTCATGCATTTTCCAGGAGAATCAATTTTTTTATATCTGCTTAATATTCTAAAAAATTCATTTCTTTTAAGAACATCTTGAGAATAAATAAAATTACAGAATTTATTCTTCTCTCTTTTTATTTTATTAAAATCAATTTTACTTTTTAAATTGGGACTGCCAAAATCTTTTAACATATAATCACTTAGCATATATGCAGGAATTCTCATATGTCTAGGATGATTAATCTTTTCTTCAAAATGCTGGGAAAATGCCCAATCGCATTCATTCATATTTGGATTTACATATTCTGCACCACAGAAAATTTTTACAAAATCCCCGGGGGGCACAAGAAGCTTGTTTGGCTTAAATACGAACTTCAATTTAGAATAGACTTTTCTTAAGAAGATATAGACTCTTGGAGAAAATTTATTTATAATTTCTCCTTTATTAGCTAAGTTATTTGTTTCTTTTATTTCTGGAAAGACCGAATAAAAAAGATAGTCTGGATTATCACTAATTATTACATTATAATTCCTCCTTAATAAATTAGTAAATAAATTATCCTCTGGTTTAAATATCCCCCAGAAATATTTGAAATTTATTTTTATTGTTTTTTCATTAGTTTTTCTCATACTCTTAAAAAGAGATTTATTCTTTTTAAGATTATATATAGAAAGAGAACAATAATAAAACTATCCTTTCCTTAAATCTTTAATAAGTTTTAAATCTTCTTTAGTTATTCCTTTTGCCAGTATCAAAACTCCAAGGTAAATTCCTACACCGATGATTACCTCTAATACTCCAAAGAAGAAATTCATATTAACTAATTGATTAAAAGCTAATAAGAAAGCAGACATCACTATTGTTGCAAAAATTTGGGCTCTTAAACCAATTCCTCTAACCTTAAAATCAAATTCTTTCTTTGCATAAGCAACAAGCAGCCATAATAATATAAGTCTGCTTAAAGAAGTAGCCAAACCAACTCCTGCTATCATAAATAAGGGTTTTCCCTTAAATAAAAAGATTACTAAAATATTTAATAAAATATTTATAATTAGGGAGAAAAAAACTGATTTGCTTACTATTCTCGGTTTTTCTTTGGCTTCAAATACTATTGAATATAATCCAATTAGAGGGGTTGTTAAAATAATTAAAGAAAGAAAGTAAATTGAGCTTGTGGCAAGGAGGTAACTATCTCCATACACTGCCTTAACCAAGTATTTTGCGATAAACATTACACCAAGTGTAGCAGGGATAGAAAAAATTAAGATATATCTCATAACTTTGTTAAATCCCCTCTGAAATCTCTCTCCTTTTATTTGAGTAAAGATGGGAAAGAATGCCCAAGATAAAGAAAATACAGATGAGATAACCATGACTAAGCTCATAGCTGCCCTATAATAACCGATATATTCTGGAGAAACAAATTTACCCAGCATAAGGGTATCAATGGAACCAAAAAACGCTAATGAGAGACTTGCAAAGACCATAAATTTCCAATAAGAATTTATTTTAGACTTGTCAAATTCTTCGGTTTTTCCCAATAAAAGAGATTTATCCCTCTTTAATAAAATAAAGAACATCAGGATTAAAGTAAAAAATCCAGAGACAAAAAAAGCAAGAAAAATTCCTGAAATTTTAAAAACATCTGCAAAGATTAATATTGCAAGAACTGAAAAAACAATTTTCAAAATCTGTGCAGAGACATCAAAAAATACAAGAGACCTAAAATCTTTGATTGCTACAAACAATGTTCCAAAAAATATTCTTAAAGAATCAGATAAAATAAACAGACAAGAAAAAATCAAAGGGTAAAATAACAAAGGATTTTTATAAATTGAATAAGAAAGATATTTTGATATTACTAAAAGGAAGATTACAGAGAGTGAGATAAGAGAAAGTTTAATTTTAAGAACATATCTACTATAATTTCTAGACAATTTCTTATTTCTTTTACCAACTGAAAAAGAAAGGTATCTTAAAAAAGTATTATCTATTCCTAAATCAGTAAATGTTAAAACAACAGTTGCAACTGAAAGAGCCAATGCATAAATTCCAAATAGTTCTGGTAGAAGCATCCTTGCTATTATGATTGTAAATATCAACCCTCCAAATTTTTGAACCAATAAGGC
>Ga0315284_10008223_pt1 | contig 14888 bp, 17 predicted proteins | sample YL17G09_16_MG_FD_203696 | JGI IMG/M metagenome (GOLD analysis project Ga0315284, IMG submission 203696) | Sediment microbial communities from Yellowstone Lake, YNP, Wyoming, USA - YL17G09_16 | ecosystem: Environmental > Aquatic > Freshwater > Lake > Sediment | place: USA: Wyoming | collected... | reverse complement strand
CGGGTGCCGCGACGTCATCGTCCATCCGGTCGGACCCGGCGAGACGGCCCGCGACGCGTTCCGCGAGGGAGGCCTGGCCGCGAGCGCGGTAGCCCTCGCCCGGATCGCCGAGAAGGCCGGCATCCGGTTCCTCATCGAGAACATGCCGCCGCCGATGTTCGGCTCCGACGCCCGCGTCCTGAGGCGCGTCGTCGACGAGGTCTCGAGCCCGCACCTCGGCCTCGCCTACGATGTCGGCCATGCCACCATCGCCGGCGACCCGCTGGGGACCCTGCGGGCCATGGGGCCCAGGCTCTGGGGCGTCCACCTCCACGACAACGACGGGACCGAAGACGGGCACTACCTGCCCGGGATGGGCGTCGTCCCGTTCCCGGCAGTTGCGCGAGGCCTGGCCGAGGTCGGGTTCTCCGGGACATTCATGCTCGAGGTTTACCGCGACACGAAGGACGTCTGGCAGGACCTCACGCCCGAACGGCTCAAGTACATCCATTACCTGAGGCGCCTGGCCTCGGGGCAAAATCCGAAATCCGAAATCCGAAATCCGAAATAAGAAATCACCCGTCGCGCCCCTGCCCCGAGTCGGCAATCTCCACCAGCGCCTCCGGGTACGGCTCGAGGAACGTCTGCGAGAGCAGGAGCGACTTTCCGAAACGGACGGCCCAGGACTTGAGGAGCGCTACCGGCACGCCAAGCGGCACTTTCGCCCGCCGATAGGCCTCGAGCGTCTCGAGGAACTGGGCCTTCTCGGCCGACGCCAGGCCCTCGCTGACGTGCCCGAGCGCGTGCAGGAGGACGTTCAGGTTCGCCTTGTACCGGGCGGGCCGGGCGAGCGCGCGGCCGAGACCCTCGCTATAGGCGGCCCAGACCTCGGCTTCGGCGAGGCGCTCGTGGTTCGCGACGACCCGCCCGAGCCGGCGCGTCTCGCGCTCATGGTAGGCCATGAGGAGCCACTTGTTCTTCGAGTGAAAGTCCACGAGCGCGGCCATGCCGCCGCACCACACCTCGCGAAACGTGGCGAGCGCAAAGAGTTTCGTCAGGAAATGGTCGCGGAGGACGAAATGCTTGAGCCGGCCCTCGTCCTCGACGGCCAGGCCGCCGAACCGCTCCAGGACCGCGCCGCCGAAGAAGCCCCGCCCCTTCCCCGAGACCTGTGCATCGGCGGCGGCGCTCGCGTAGACCTTCACGTCCTTGATGCCGCATGAGGGCGAGCGGCTCTTCAGAATGAAACCGTCCACGTCGCCCAGGCGCCCGAGGAAATCCACCGAGAACTGCCGCGCGAGGTTCGTCACGTCGCGGCCGGTCGCCGGCTGATGGAGCCGTGCCTCGCCCCCGGCCCGGCAGACGCGGATCGGGTCGCGCGGAACGCCCAGGCCCATCTCGATCTCCGGGCACACCGGGCAAAAGAGGACGTGCCCCATGAGCCGCCGGACGTGCTCGTCGGAAACCGCCGCGCCGTTCCATCGGCACGGCGCAAACTCCAGGCACCGGCTGACGACGACCCGCGGCTTCACAAACGTTCGCACCCGCTGTGCTCCTTCATCAAGCCGGGTGGCCGACACAGGCAGCATAGAGGACCGATTCGCCGGTGCCGTCCACCCCTACCAGGTCGTTCATCTCATCGTCGAAGAACGCGCCGATCATGCACGCCCCCAGGCCGAGCGCTTCGGCCGCCAGCGCCAGGTTCTCGGCCACGTGCCCGGCGTCCAGGTACGCGTACCGCAGGGCCCGGTCGCCGTACTTTTCGGCGCTCCGGCCCCAGGCCGCGGTCCAGATGAACGTCGCGGGGGCCTGGGCCACCATCGGCTGATCGAGACAGGCGCGGCAGGCGGCGGCGGCAATATCGCGACGCGCCTCGACCTCCGCCAGCCGCTCCTCGGGCAGTTCCCAGTGGTAGAGGCCCGGCTGAAGGCCGGCGACGCGCGCGGCACAGAGGTACGTCTCGACGGGGTACTTCGCACCGGCCGACGGGGCCGTCCTCAGGGCCCGCGGCCCGTCGGTCGCGGTGACGCCCTGCGCGGCCCAGAGGAGGAGGAAGAGCGACTCTTGCGTGATCGCCTCGTCGGTGAAATCGCGCCGGCTCCGCCTGGTGCGAAGGGCCTCCCACAGGTCCGACGTCGGAAGGCGCTCCGGACGCACCAGCGTCACGGCCGGCGCCCCGCCCTCGGCGTAAGACTTGTAGAGCGCTATGTGCCGCGCCCACGCCGGGTCCCGGGCGCGCCCGACCGGTTCGCCCCGCGCATAGGACGTGCCGCCCTGGTAATCGTGCAAGAGGGTCATCGCTCGTTCCTTTCCCGCAGGAAGCCCGGCCCCGCCCCTGCTAGTCGGCGGCTCGTGCGCCGCCGCGCCACCGAAGCAGGCCGAAGTCAATGCGGTTCAGCGGGTTGACAACAACGCCCTCGAGGTCCGGGCGCGCCAGCATGACCGTCGTGTATACATAGATGGGCACGATTGGATCCTCGCCGAGGAGGATCGTCTCGGCCTGCGCGAGGAGCCCCATCCGCCGCGCGGGGTCCGCCTCGGCCGCCGCCTGTTCGATCAGCCGATCGTAGTCCTTGTCCGACCAGCCCGTATCGTTGTTCCCGCCGCCCGCGAGGAACATGTCGAGGAACGTGTTCGGGTCGAGGTAATCGCCGAACCACCCGGCCCGGGCCACATCGTAGTCCAGCCGCTGGACGCGGTCGTTGAAGACCTTCCATTCGACCTGCTCGATGCGGGTGTCGAGGCCGAGGCGGCTCTTCCACTGCTGGCTGATGAGTTCGGCCACGGGGACGTGGTCGGCCCCCTTGTTGACGAGGATCACAAGTTCCGCGAGGTCGCGCCCTTCGGGATGGCCCGCCTCGGCCAGGAGCCGCTTCGCCTCACCGACGTCTTCCGGGAGGCCGGGCGGGCTGTGATAGCCCGGCAGGCCGGGCGGGACGAATGTGGCCGCCGGTGGCTGCCGGCCTCGCCCCGCGCGCTCGATGATCTGGCGGCGATCGATCGCCAGGGCCAGCGCCCGCCGCACCCGCTGGTCCGTGAGCGGCGGTCGCGTGCAGTTGAACCGGTAAAAGTACGTCCCGAAATTCCGGCCGAAGAGGACGTCGCGGCGCGTCCCGGCATCGCGGGCCTCCAGGAGCGGCGCCTGGACGAGCGACGGCACTTCGGTCACCAGGCCGAGTTCGCCCGTCTCGTAGGCCACCAGCGCCGTGTTCGGGTCGCCGTAGACCCGGACCTCGATCCGGCCGAGCGAGACGTTGACGGCGTTCCAGTAATGGGGGTTTTTCTCCCAGATCATCTTCTGCTGGAACCGCCACTCGGCCAGGCGGTAAGCGCCGTTGGAGACGAGGTTCGGCGGGAACGTCCAGCGGTCGCCGTGGGCCTCAATGACGTCTTTGCGGAGCGGCAGGTACGTCGGAAACGCGGTCAGCGAGAGGAAATAGGCGGTCGGCTGCTCGAGTTCCACCCGGAGGCGCCGCCCTTCGCGGCCCTCGATGCGGACGCCGACGCTTTGCCACAGATCGTCGGCCTCGGCCGCGCCGCCGGACTTCTCGGCCGCGAGGGCCGCGGTGTACGCCTTCGCCCCGCGGATCGGCCAGAGCATATAGACGTATTCGGATGCAACAGTCGGGTCGAGGGCCCGCCGCCACGCGTAGACGAAGTCGCCGGCCGTGACGGGCCGCCCGTCGCTCCACCGCGCGTCCGGCCTCAGGTGGAACGTGTAGGTCCGCCGGTCGGGCGAGACCTCCCACTGCTCGGCGACGCCCGGCCGGACCTGGAGGTCCCGCGGGTCGAGCACCGTGAGGCCTTCCCAGAGGGCCGCCGCAACCCGCCCGTCCTGGAGGCCCGTCATCCGGCCCGGGTCGAGCGTCTGGACCTCCGTGACGGCCGTCCAGACGAGGTCGGCGGGCGGGCCGACGGAGTGCCAGGCCAGAAGGACCATGCCGGCCGCAACGGCGGCGGCCAGTGTCAGGGGCACGAGGAGTTTGCGCATGAGGTTCCGCCCGGTCCGGCCATGCCCGGCGTCCCGCGGGGGCGGCCCGACGATGTGCTCGGGCGGCGCCGCTCAGACCGAGCGCGCCCTCCGGGTGTCTACGGAGACTCCTGCTTGACCGCCCGGACGGTGTTCTCGATGGCGGCAGGCAGGGCCGGCCGCTTGGGGATCCGCTTCTCGCGAACCAGTTTTTCGACCCAGTCCAGGAGCGCCAGTTTCTGCATCACCTCGTCCTGGCCGGGGGGCGGAAAATTGACGCTCTGCTTGGTGCCCTTCTCGAGCGACGCGTTGAGCGTCGGCATCAGGTTCGGATCGGCCGTCGGCGGCATGATCCACGCGCAAAGGACCGCATAGGCCGTCAGGATCCGCTCCTTGCCGTCGGCGCGGACCTCGGTCCCATAGGCTTGCTCCAGGGCGCGGACGGCGGATTCGAGCGCGCGGCAATCGACGGGGTCGGATGCCTGGAGGCGGGTGGCGGCGACGCCGGCCCCGAAGCAGAGGACGTCGTGCGACTGTTCCAGGTCGAAATGGCTCAACGCCTCAAAGAGCCAATAGAACGTCAGGCCGTTCTTCTCGGTGTCGAAGACTTTCCGGATGCCCCCGGTGATGGTCTCCTCGACGCGCGTCAGGCCTTCGCTTGCCGCGCGGCGGGAAATCCGGGCCAGCCCCGCGGCCGCCAGGTAGCGCGTCGACTGGTACGGATCGTTGTCGAGAACTTTGACGAGGAAAGGCGCGGCCTCGGTGCGGTCGAGGTCGGCAGCGGTCATGACGAGGTTGATACGGGCCTCGATGCTGATAGCGCGGTCGTCGGCGGCCTCGATCCGCGCGACGGCCTCCTCGCCGTAGGCCTGGATGAAGGCGGGGCTCCAGCCGGAATCGCGGCGGGCCTCGGCGTCGATCTCGATGCGGGCGCGGATCATCTCTTTGAGTTCCGGATCGGTGCTGGCCACGAGGTTGTCGATGAACGGGCGGAGCCAGGCCCGGATGTCCTGGCGGTCGCCGGGCGTGATGTCGGCCTTCGTTTGGAGGTTTTCGAGCCGGCCGGGCGCCTGCCCCCAGGCCCTCCCCGCCATCATCACGCCGACCACCACCAGAGCCAGGGCCAGACGTCTCATCACACTCCTCCTCTTCCGGGCCGACACGCCGGCCGGCGTCGGCCGACCGTTAACTGCCCAAGCGGTCGGCACTAACAAGAAGCGAGCACGCTTCTTACCTCTCCTGCTTAGCGTAGTCCCAGTTGCAAAGACTGTCAAGCGTTTTGCCTTGTCAGGGGCGCGGCCGGGTGCTACAGTCCCGCACGGACCGCTGCAGCGAGACCTGTCGATGAAGACGCCGATCCCGAAGGCCGTGGTGAACCGACTGCCGCTGTATCTGAGGCGGTTGGAGTACCTGGCCGCAGGCGGCACCGAAACCATCTCCAGCCGCGAACTGGCCGAGTCGCTCGGCCGCAAAGACGCCCAGGTCCGCAAGGACTTCGCCTGCTTCGGGAACTTCGGCCGCCCGGGCGTCGGCTACCCGGTCGCCGAACTCATCACGAAACTCCGCGGAATCCTCGGCACGGACCATCTGTGGCGCGTCGCCCTCGTGGGCTTCGGCAACCTCGGTCGCGCCCTCGTCGCTTACAAAGGATTCCAGAAAAGGGCGTTCAAGATCCAGGCCGTCTTCGACGCCGACCCGGCGAAGGTCGGCCGCCGCGCCGGCGACCTCGTCGTCCAGAGCGCTGCCGAGATGGTGCCCGAGATACGCCGGCTGGGCATCCCGATGGCGATCCTGGCGGTCCCGGCCGAAGTGGCCCAGGCGGCAGCCGACCGGTGCGTCGAGGCGGGCGTCGTCGGGATCCTCAATTTCGCCCCCGTCACGCTCGACCTGCCGGGCCACGTCGCCGTCAATCACGTTGACCTGACCCTGTGCATGGAACAACTGTCGTTCCTGGCGAGCACCCTCTCGCGCCGCGCCGCGGGCCCGTGAGGATGCCTGCCCGGCAGCGCATGCCCCGCCGCTTCCGCGGCGGGCTCAGAACGCCGCCAGCACCCGCACGCCGACGATCGTCGCGTCGCGCGTCCTGCCGCCCTTGGGGTTGATAATGTGCAGCACGCTCGGCACGCCGAGCGTCTCGCCGGAAGCAGCGGCTTTCTCCTCCGCGCCCAGACACGCGCCGGCCGCGGCGAGAACGATCCATCCCATCCACGTCATGCGGCTGTGAGTCATGGCGAGTTTTCCTCCCTGCGTCACGTTTGGTGGGTTCCCGTCGCATTTTCATGTTGACGCTGCCGGGCCCGGCGGTTTAAAGTAGCACGTAGCACGAACGTCTAAAGCGTGTTACCGCGCTGCGGCTCGGATGTCAACCCGCAAAAGGGAGAGACGACCATGGCAAGACGACTCGCATCGGCGGGTGCCGGCGCAGCGATCGTGGCGATCGTGGCCACCGTCGCTCTGGCCCACTTCCAGGTCCTCCTCCCGTCAATGGACATCGTCACCGAGTCCGGGCCAAGGGAGATCGGCCTCAACATCCTCTTCACCCACCCGATGGAGCAAGGGCCCGTCATGCAGATGGGCCGGCCGCGCCGCTTCGGCGTCCTCTTCGGCGGCGAAAAGCACGACCTCCTGGCGGCCCTGAAACCGCACGCCCTGGACGGCAAGGCCGCCTACACGGCCTCCTACGCGATCAAGGCCCCCGGCGACTACGTCTTCTACCTCGAGCCCGCCCCCTACTGGGAGCCCGCCGAGGAAAAGATGATCGTCCATTACACGAAGGTCGTCGTGGATGCGATGAGTGCCGAGGAGGGCTGGGATGCCCTCGTGGGTCTGCCGGTCGAGATCGAGCCGCTCGTCCGGCCGTACGGCCTCTGGACGGGCAACTCGTTCCGCGGGATCGTCCGCAAGGACGGCAAGCCCGTCCCCTTCGCTGCGGTCGAGGTTGAGTACTGGAACGAGGGCGGCAAGGTGAAGCCGCCGGCCGACCCGTTCGTCACGCAGGTCGTCAAGGCCGACGCAAACGGCGTTTTCTGTTACACGATGCCGCGTGCGGGGTGGTGGGGCTTCGCGGCGCTCGTCGAAGGCGACGAAAAGATGAAGAGCCCCGACGGTAAACTGGTGGACGTCGAACTCGGCGGCTTGATGTGGGTTAACGTCATCGACATGAAGTGAGCGAGAGATGCACATTGTCGACGGGTATCTTCCGTGGCCGGCCCTGGCGGCCGGCGCCGCGGCGACGGCGGGCGGCGTCGCGATGGGCCTCCGCCGGCTCGACTACGACCGCGTGCCGCGCGTCGCCGTCATGGCGGCGGCCTTCTTTGTCGCCTCGCTGATCCACGTGCCGATCGCCGGGTCGAGCGCCCATCTCGTGCTGAGCGGCCTGACGGGCCTGCTGCTCGGGTGGGCGTCGTTCCCGGCGATCCTCGTGGCGCTCCTGCTCCAGGCGATCCTGTTCGGATTCGGCGGGCTGACGGTCCTGGGCGTCAACACGTTCAACATGGCCGTGCCGGCGGTCGTATGCTACTATGTCTTCAGCGGCCCGCTGAGGCGCGCCAGGAGTCCTGCGGCGGCCTTCGGCCTGGGCTTCGGCGCGGGCGCCCTCGGCATCGTCCTCGGCGTGGCCCTGGTGGCCTTGTTGCTGCTTACGCGCGGCAAAGGGTTCGTGCCGGTGGCGCTCTTGATGACGGCGGCGCACGCGGGTTTGGCCGTCGTCGAGGGCTTCGTCACGGGATGGGTGGCCGTGTTCCTCCACCGCGTCCAGCCGGCCCTCCTGGAGCCGCCGCTCCTTGCGGCGATTGCGAAAGGGCAAGCCCATGCGTAGAAACCTCGGGTGGTGCGCGGCCGCCGTGGCGATGGCGGCGGTCCTCGCCCCGGCGCCGGCCTACGCCCACAAACTCAAGGTTTGGGCCGCCGTCGAGAGCGGCGCCAGGATCGAGGGCTATGCCTACTTCCCCGGCGGCGGCCGCGCCCCGGGCGCCAAGGTCGAGGTCTTCGACCCCGCCGGCCGGCGCCTGGCCGAGTGCCCGACCGACAACCAGGGCGCCTTTGCGTACGACGCCCCGTACCGGTGCGACCTTGAGTTCCGGGCCGATTCCGGAGACGGACACGCAGCAAGCATGACCGTCACCGCCGCCGAGTTGCCCGAGACGCTGCCGCCGTTTCCGGGGGCCGACGCCCAAGCGCCGCCGCCTTCGAGCGGCGACACGAGCAACGGGCGGAAGTTTACCCGCCGTGGCGGGCCCGCCGTAGCACCCGGCAACGGCGACCTTCCGGTCGCCGCTCGAAGTCCGGCCGGCCAGGACGCGCTCGCGCGCCAGATCGCCCAACTTCGAGAGCAATTGAACGCGTACGAGGACAAGGTCCGGCTGCGCGATGTTCTCGGCGGCATCGGTTATATCGCCGGACTGGCGGGCGTCGTCCTTTACTTCAAGGGCCGCGCACGCCGGAACCCTTGACCGGAGGTCTGCCGTGGTTTGCGAAGCGTTCCTGGAAGCCGACACGTTCGTCCACCGCCTGGACCCGCGGGTCCGGGTGGTCGCGGCGCTGGCCTTGGCGGTCCTCGTCGCGGTGAGCGGGCGCCTCGTGGTCCCGGGCGCAGCGCTCGCGCTGGCGATCGGCCTAGCGGTTGCAGCGCGACTGCCGGCAGGCGCGACACTCAAGCGGCTGGCGGGCCTGAACGTCTTCGTGCTGGTGCTGGCGGCGGTGCTGCCCCTGTCGGTGCCGGGGCCGGCGGCCTTTGCAGTTGGGCCGCTCGCGTTTTCAGGAGCGGGCCTGCTCCAGGCCGCGGCGATCGCCCTCAAGGCCAATGCCATCCTGCTTGCCGTGACGGCGCTCCTCAGCACGATGGAACTTTCGGACCTCGGGCACGCCCTCCACCATCTCCGGCTGCCGGACAAACTCGTGCACCTCCTCTTGTTCTCGGTCCGCTACATCGAGGTCCTCCGGCACGAATACGGGCGGCTCCTGAGGGCCATGCGGGTCCGCGGCTTCCGTCCAAGGACGAATCGCCATACATATCGGACCATCGGGTACCTCGTCGGGATGCTGCTGGTCCGGAGCGTGGACCGGTCGGAGCGGATCCTGGCGGCCATGAAGTGCCGCGGGTTCAAGGGGCGCTTTTACCTGTTGGACCATTTCCGGATCCGCCCGTCCGATACGGCCTTCGCGGCGGCGGCCGGCCTGGTGCTCCTTGCCCTCGGCTGGGTCGAGTGGGGCCCGGGAGGGTGGGTATGAGCGCCGATGGCCTCCCCCTGCTCGCCTTTCGCGGCGTCGCCTTCGCCTATGACCGGGATCGGCCGGTCCTGGAGGGCGTGGACCTGGAGGTCCGGGCGGGCGAACGTCTCGGCCTGGTCGGCCCGAACGGCAGTGGAAAGACGACCCTCCTGCACCTTGCGGTCGGCCTGCTCCACCCCACCGCGGGCCACATCGAGGCCTTCGGCGAGGCCCGCCGCGAGGAAAAGGATTTCCACGAGGTGCGCGGCCGGGTAGGCCTCCTCTTTCAGGACCCCGAGGACCAACTGTTTTCGCCGACGGTCGCCGAGGACGTGGCGTTCGGCCCGCTGAATCTCGGCAAGAGCCGCGAGGAGGCCCGCGCGATCGTCGGTGAGACGCTCCAGGCCCTCGACCTCGGCGGTTACGAGGACCGGATCACCCATCATCTCTCCTACGGCGAGAAGCGGCTGGTGGCCCTGGCGAGCGTCCTGGCGATGCGGCCGGAAGTGCTCCTGCTGGACGAGCCGACCGACGGCCTCGACGAGCACTACGAGGGGCGCCTGACCGGGATCCTCCGGGGTCTCGGGCAGGCGATGGTCCTGGTGTCGCACGACCGGGGGTTCCTCGCAATGGTGGCGAATCGCGGCGCCTGCATCCGCCAGTGCCGGCTCGAACCACTGGACCTTGCTTAGGCCTGCGGCCCTCCGTCTCGAAACCGATCTTGGATTCTGCACGTCCCGCGCGGGCGGCCCAAGTACAATGAACCTAGTGAAGTCCGGCTGCGCAGCCGGATCGGACGGTTCGGAGAGGTCCCGAGGCAAGGAGAAACTCATGTCGGACACAGCGGAGCGCCCTGTCGGACGGATCAACGCCTGCCGCCTGGCCCTCGCCATCGCCATCGTCTGGGGCCTGGGCATCTTTATCCTGGGCGTCGTGACCGTCTTCACCCAGGAGTACGGCCATAAGTTCGTCGAGACGTTCGGCAGCATCTACTGGGGCTACAAGCCGACCTGGGGTGGGGCCTTCACCGGCCTCGGGTGGGCTCTGGTGGATGGGTACGTCGGCACGCTGGTCATCGCCGGCGTGTACAACCTGCTCTGCCGATGCGGGTGCGGTTCGAACGCCGGGAAGGCCTGCACTCCGCAGCCATAGGCGCGGCCGTCATCCGTCGCTCGGCGGGGCCTTGCCGGCCGCGCCGTCGCTGCGGTCCTTGGCATCCGCGGCCATCCGCGAGGCGCTGTGGCACGAGCCGGGACAAGTGCCGCACGTCTTCTCGCGGCCGGTCGAGATCCGCCACAGGCGCCAGCCGACGAAAAGCGCCGCGGCCGCGACGGCCAACGCAACAACGATGACTTCGAGCGTACTCATTGCACACCTCTTTTCGGCGCGCCGAGCGGGCGCCCTACCCTGAGCCCAGGCCGAGCAGGCTTCCGACCTGGTACACCACCAGGGTCGCGACGTAGGCAAACGCCGTCAGCCCGCCCCACTGAAGGAGCATCCACCGCCACGAGCCGCTCTCGCTCCAGGTGACGGCAGCGGTGGCCATGCACGGCAGGCCCAGCAGGCAGAAGAGCATGATCGCCACCGCCTGGAGGGGGGTGTAGTGCCGGCGGAGTTCCTCCTGGAGCGGCACTTCCTCAGGCCCCTCGCCGATGGAATAGACGATGCCCATCTGAGCGACCAGAACCTCCTTGGCAGCCACGGCGCCCACGAGGGCGGTGTTGATGCGCCAGTCGAAGCCGATCGGGCGGGTGGCCGGCTCAAGGGCCTTGCCGATGCGGCCGGCGACGGAGTACTCGAGTTCCGCCGCCCGCCGGGCCCCGGGCGCCGGCGCCGGGCCAGCGGCCGGCGGCCCGGGCGGCTTCGGGAAACTCGTCATCGCCCACAGGACCACCGACGCCGCCAGGATCAGCGTCCCCGCCTTCCTCAGGTACATCCGCCCACGGTCCCACACATGGAGGAGCATGCCCTGGATGGTAGGCAGCCGGTAGGGCGGGAGTTCCATGACGAACGGAGCGGCCTCCCCCCGGAAGAGCGTCGCCCGCAGGGTCTTCGCCAGGGCCGCTGCCGCAACGATCCCCACCAGGTAGAACGCCCACATCACCGGGGCACGCCACCGCGCTGCGAAGAACGCTCCCGTAAACAGCACGTAGATTGGCAGCCTTGCGCTGCAACTCATTAGCGGCAGGATGAGCATCGTTGCCAGCCGGTCCCGGCGGCTTTCCAGGACGCGCGTCGCCAGGATCGCCGGCACCGTGCACCCAAACCCGATGATCATCGGGATGAAACTCTTGCCGTGGAGGCCGATTTTGTGCATCCACCGGTCCACGATGAATGCCGCGCGGGCCATGTAGCCCGTGTCCTCAAGCACCGCGATCGCCAGGAACAGGATCAGGATGTTCGGCAGGAACACCAGGACCCCGCCGACGCCGCCGAGGATACCGTCAACCATGAGCGACTTCAGCGGCCCCTCGACACCCGTCGGCCAGAGTCCCGCCACAGCAAAGCGGAGCCGCTCGACAAGCCACTCCAGGCCCGCCATCGGGTACTGGCCCAGCCGGAACGTCAGGAAGAAAACCAGGTACATCAGGCCCAGAAAAATCGGGAGGCCAAGCACGGGGTGCACCAGAACGGCGTCGATCTTGTCGGACAGGGCGTGCCGCGACTCGATCGTGCTCCGGACCGCCTCCTGGCAGGCGCCGCTGATGAACCCGTATCGGCGGTCGGCGATGACGGTCTCGGGATCGTCGCGGAAGACGCCGGCGAGGTGCCGGCGCGACGCCTCGGCCGCCGCGAGCACTTCGGCTGCGTCGTCGCAGGCGGCCCGGACGCGATCCTCGACCCTGGCGTCGCTTTCGAGGAGTTTCAGGGCGATCCAGCGCGGCGCCCTGGGGGCGAGCGCGGCAGCCGACGGCTCGAGCCGCGCGGCCAGTTTCGCGATCTCCTCCTCGACCTCGCGGCCGTAGGGAATGGGGACGTGGCGAAGGCGGCGGGCGCCGGTGCCGACCGCGACGGCGGCGTCGAGGAGTTCGCGGGTGCCCTTGCCCTGGTGGCCGACGGTCCGGACCAGCGGCACGTCGCCCAGGAGCGCCGAGAGCCGCTCCAGGTCGACCGAGGCCCCGCGGGCGTCGGCCACGTCGCTCATGTTCAGGGCGATGACCATCGGCACGCCGAGTTCCATCAGTTGGACTGCTAGATATAGGTTCCTTTCGAGGTTCGACGCGTCCACGACGTCCACCACGACATCGGGGTGGGTATCGATCACGAAGTCCCGCGCCACCAGTTCGTCGGCCGAGTAGGCCGTCAGGCTGTACGTGCCGGGCAGGTCCACAATGTCCAGCCGGAACCCGCCGTGCCGGCAGACGCCTTCCTTGCGCTCGACGGTGACACCCGGATAGTTGCCGATCTTCTGGCGGGCCCCCGTGAGGTTGTTGAAGAGGGTGGTCTTGCCGGAGTTGGGGTTGCCGGCCAGGGCGACCGTGAGCCGCCCGGCAGGCGGGCCGCCGCCCCAGGCCGCAGAGCCTTTCAGGTTGGTTTCAGCGTCCGTCATGGATCACCCGATGACACGGGCCGCGCCGGCGCAAGGCCCCGCGCGGCACTGGTGAGACTACAAGGGGTCTGCGGGGGGAGAGCCGGCGGGCTTGCCGCCTGCGGCCGGACACTCTGCGAGCGGCCACACCAGGACCTTGTCGGCCATGCCGCGCCCGAGCATGATCCGCGTGCCCTGCACGGCCACAAGGAGCGGCCCGCGCCCGCGGTTGTGAACGACGGTCACGGGGACGCCCGGCCTCAGGCCCATGGCCACAAGCCTCGCCCGGAGGCCTGCGCCGGCGTTCACGGACACCAGGCGCGCCTTCGCGCCGGCCGGCAGGCTCGACAGAGGCACCGCCGGATTGCCGCCGCCGTCATCCATCAAGCCTCGGCCTCCTTTGCGTCGCCGGACCCGTCGAAGGCGCGCCCGTTCGAGAACGCCTCGAAGGCTTCGCGCCACGACCCGTTCCTGGCGGACTCGCGATCGATGAACTCCAGAAACCGGACAAACCGCTCCAGGACGTCGCCCTTGATCGCATGCTCCATCTTGCACCCGACCCGCTCGGCCTCCGCTTCGGGGACGCCGAGGACCTTCATCAGAAAGGCCTTGAGGACACGGTGCCGCCGCACCAGGTCGCGCCCGGCCAGTTCGCCTCGCTCCGAGAGCGTCACATATTCATATGGGTCGTAGTTAACGAGGCCGCGCTCGGCCAGGGCCTGGACGCCGCCCGTGGCGCTCGAGCGGCTCACGCCGACGAGCGACGCGATCTCCTTCATCCGCGCCATGCCGTGCCGGTGCACCAAGAGGTAGACCGCCTCGAGGTAGTCCTGGAGGCTATCGGTCAGAGGCGGGCGGCCCTGCCCGTCTGGAGCGTCCGACGCCTGCGACGCGGCCATCTCCGGAAACGGTTCGACCATACGCCGCCCTCCTTTCTGCCAGCCGCCACGTCCGGAATCGGCGTTCTTGCCATCCTCAGGGCGGCCAAGTTCGGTTTCGGCACAATAGTTTGGCACAGTAAGGATAGTTCGGCAAGCCGAACTTGTCAAGTAGGAAGGCGAACGCGCGGCCGTTCCGTCACTGCCCCCTCCCCCCAACTCTCTCCAGCAAAGGGATGGGGAGAAGATTTCCGATTTGGGATTTTTCGGTTGGACGCCGGCCAAGTACCTAAGTGCCTGAGGGCCTGAGGAACGGAGGAAACAACACCGGCTCGCGACTCCGCCTCCGCTCCTCCGTTCCACCGGCCATTCCAATCACCGGGCGTTTGGGTGCAGCACCGACATATTCTCCCTGGTTTGTTGTTTCAACAAAAAGGGGCATATGCCATAATCGCCGCGCGCCCTGCATGAAGAGGAAGCGGACCCCGATTGCCTTTGCGGAGGACGGGAAGCGATGATGGACCTTCGGCCGGAATCTCCGCCGCCGGCGATGCCTCCGGCCGCGCCCGCGAGCCCGAAACGCGGGCCGTGGGGGTTCTGGGCCACGCTCGGATTCTCGGCAGCCGTCGTGGCGGGCTTGGTCGGCGTATCGTTTGGAGTGGCGGTTGTTGTCACGTTCGTCGGGGACGTTCTGGGCATTGACGCCCTGCGAGGCAAGCACCTGGCCGAAACGCTCAGGTCTGGGCTCTGGCCATCCATCTGCTACAACTTTGCCGCCGGCGTCATTGTGGGGCTGACGGTCCTATTCGCATGGCTGCGGCGCGGGTATCCGCTAAAGGAGTACCTGGGCCTGCGGAAGCCAACAGGCCGGCAGATGGGCTTCTGGGTCCTGGCCATCGTGGCGCTGATGGCGGCGGCGGACGCGGTGACGTACTTCGTCCTGCACAAGCCCATCGTGCCGCCCTCGCAGGTCGAGATGTACGAGACCGCCGGTTTCGTGCCGCTGTTTTTCTTGACGCTGGTGATTGCGGCGCCCGTGTGCGAGGAGATGCTCTTCCGTGGGTTCATGCTGGAGGGGTTCAGCCGGTCGAAGATCGGGCCGGTGGCCGCCGTGCTCGTGACGTCGGCGCTCTGGGCGGTGGTTCACATTCAGTACGACGGGTGGGGCATCGCGACGATCTTCCTGACGGGGCTCCTGCTGGGCGCGGTCCGCCTCAAGACCGGCTCGCTCTGGCTGGCGATGCTGCTGCACGGCATCAACAACCTGGCGGCGGGGATCGAGACGGTCCTGGCGGCGCACTTTGGGCCACACGGATAGTCGGGG
>Ga0315284_10008221_pt1 | contig 14889 bp, 13 predicted proteins | sample YL17G09_16_MG_FD_203696 | JGI IMG/M metagenome (GOLD analysis project Ga0315284, IMG submission 203696) | Sediment microbial communities from Yellowstone Lake, YNP, Wyoming, USA - YL17G09_16 | ecosystem: Environmental > Aquatic > Freshwater > Lake > Sediment | place: USA: Wyoming | collected... | reverse complement strand
AACTTGCCAAGGGGAGCTGGGAACAGGTCGAGTGGGCGGTTAAGATCGCCTCTTGCCTCGGCCGGGAGCCGGCCACTCCGGATGAGGCCCGGGAGATTATGGGCATCAAAAAGAGATAATGCATACGAAAGGCCTGCCAAACTGTGGACAGGCCTTTCATTATTCTTTTGAAAGGAGGTCGGGATGAAGCAAAACCTGGGACAGATATTCAGATCACAGGTTAAAAAGTACGGGCAGCGGCTGGCGATCGAAAAAAGGTTAGCTGGCGTCTGGCAGGGTATCACGTGGGAGGAGTACTACGAGCAGGCCAAACAGGTGGGCCTCGGACTCTACAGCCTCGGTGTCAGAAAGGGAGACAGGGTGTCCCTCCTGTGTCAGAACAGGCTCGAATGGGTCATCTCCGATATGGGCATCATTGGCATCGGTGGGGTGACGATACCCATCTACCCCACCGTGCCGGTGAGCGAGGTCGGCTACATCAACAGCAACTCGGACGCCAAAATTTATATCGCTGAAGAAAAAACAGCCGTACAGAAGGGGCTCGAGACCCTCGAGAAGTATCCGGATCTCAAGAAGATCGTCGTGATTGACACGCAGGACGTGGACATGGGAAGCGACCTGCTCATGACTTTCAAAGACCTCAAGCGGCTCGGGAAAGCGCTCGATACCAAGGAACCCGGCCTCTTCGAAAAGCTCACCGATGCGGTGCAGATCGAAGACTTGGCGACCTTCGTCTACACCTCCGGCACCACCGGTCATCCCAAAGGTGCTATGATCACGCACAAGAATATCCTGGCCATCTTTGATGCCCTCGACAAGGTTGTCCCCGCCTATGATACCGATGAAACCGTGCCGTTCCTCCCGCTCTGTCACGTCTTCGAGCGGGTGGCTGGCCACCTCTATGGCATGAAGGTCGGCATCACCAGCCATTATACCCAGGACTTCAATACCATTGTCGAGGATATCCAGACGAAAAAACCTACCATTATCCTGGCCGTACCAAGGGTATGCGAGAAGGTGTACGCCAAGATCCAGGCCCAGGTCAAGGAACAGCCTAAGCCCATGCAGGCAATCTTCAAGTGGGCGTCGAGTGTGGGGGCACAGGTGAGCAAGCTGAAGGAAAAGAAGCAGCCCATCCCTATGCTCCTCGACCTCCAGTACCGGATCGCTTTCCAGCTCGTGTTCAAAAAGATCGGCCAGGCCCTCGGTGGCAGGGTTCGGTGGATGACGGCATCAGGCGCCCCGCTCTCACGAGACATCGCCGACTTCTTCAATGCCGCCGGTATATTCGTGATCGAGGGCTACGGCATGACTGAGTGCTCAGCTCCTGCCACCCTCAATACTATCAACGACTATAGGTTTGGTACTACCGGCAAGCCAATCCCCTGCAATAAGATCAAGATCGCGGAGGACGGCGAAATCCTCATCAAGGGTGACAACGTCATTCAAGGTTACTGGAAGATGCCCGAGCAGACCAAGGAGACCTTCACCGAGGACGGCTGGCTCAAATCAGGCGACATCGGCCACCTCGATGCGGACGGTTTCCTCGTCATCACCGATCGGAAAAAGGACCTCATCATTACGGCCGGTGGCAAGAACATTGCCCCGCAGAACATTGAGAACATGTTCAAGCAGGACCCGCTCTTAGAACAGGTCATGGTCATCGGCGACAACAGAAAATACCTCGTGGCGCTCTTCAACCTGAACCATGAAGAGTCGGCGCGTATCGCCAAACAGGCAGATATCCCCTTCGAGAAGCCCGAGGACCTCTTTGAGAAGGAGGAGTTCAGGAAGATCATTGATCAGCACGTGGCGGAGCTCAACAAGAACCTCGCCCGCGTGGAGACCATCAAGTACTACCGCATCCTCAAAAACACTTTCTCCGAGCAGACCGGCGAACTTACCCCGAGCTTGAAGGTCAAACGCAAGGTCGTCATGTACAGGTACAAGGACATTATCGAAAGTATGTACCCGCCGGAAGAGGCCTAGAAAATATCCCCCCCCCTGATTCTGCGGGGTAACCAGGGGGTTAAGGACGAGGGAGCGGCATGTGGCTCTCCCCGCTTCCTAGCGGGGCTTGGGGAGTCGGGGGGTGAAGGGGGCAAGTAAAGAAGGAGGAAAATGTGAAGGTATTGGAAGAAGGACAAGGAAGGCTCTTTACGGATCCTGATCCGGACAAGGCACGGGAGTTCTTCCGCCACAAGTCGCGGAAGATGGTGAATAAGCTCATGCCCTTGAAGACCGCCGTTGAGAAGTTTATACATGACGGTGACTATCTGGCCATCGGCGGCTTTGGCGCCAACCGGACGCCGATTGCAGCATGCCACGAGATCGTACGCCAGGGTCGGAAAAAGATGGGTTTTGCCGGCCACACATCCACGCATGACTTCCAGATCCTGGCAGCCGGCGAGGTCTTCGACAAGGTGGACATCGCCTACATCATCGGGCTCGAGGCCAGGGGCCTTTCTGCCTGTGCGCGCAGGTACATGCAGAGCGGCAAGGTGGAAGTGACCGAGTGGACGAACTACAGCCTCTCCGCCCGGCTCAAGGCGGCGACCATGGGCGTGCCCTTCGTTCCTACCCGCAATGTCATGGGCACCGATACCTTCAAGTACAGCGCGGGCAAGGTTGCCGAGTGCCCCTTCACGGGCAAAAAGATCATGCTTCAGCCCGCGCTCTACCCGGATGTATCGGTCATCCATGTCCACGAGGCGGACATCTACGGCAATGCCCGCATCCGGGGCATCATGATCTCGGATGATGACCTCGCCCGGGCCTCCAAACACCTCATCATAACCTGTGAACGTCTCGTGCCCAACGAGGAGATCCGCCGGGACCCGACGAGCACGAGGATCCCGTACTACATCGTCGATGCGGTCTGCGAGGTCCCATTCGGCGCCTATCCTGGAACCATGGCCTACGAGTACTTCTCCGATGAGGACCATCTCAAGGAGTGGCTCAGGGTCCAGGATGAACCGGAAGCATTCAAGGCGTTCCTGAAGAAGAACATCTATGACTGCACGGATCACTATGACTACATCGAGAGAAACGGTGGCATCCACAAGATGAACGAGCTGCGGATGAAAGAGCACATGCTCCATAGGGAGGTGGGCAATGGCTGATTATAATACGATGGAAATCATGATCTGCCTCTCCGCACGGGAGCTCGATGATGGGGCCACGGCAGCGGTCGGAACCGGTGCGCCCTGCGCAGCGGCCATGCTGGCGCAAAAGGTCAACTCCCCCAACCTCGTGATCATGTTCGAAGCGGGCGGCGTGAGCCCACTCCTGCCCGAAATGCCGATTTCAGTCGGTGACTCACGCACGTTCTACAAGGCGATCATGGCGAGCGGGATGTGCGAAATCATGGAGACCTGCTGCCGGGGTTTCGTCGATTATACCTTCCTCGGTGGGGCGCAGATCGACATGTACGGCAACTTGAATTCCACCAAGATCGGCGGCACACACCAGAAGCCGAAGGTGAGGTTGCCGGGCAGCGGCGGGGCCAACGACTTCGGTTCGTTCTGCTGGAAGATGATGGTCATGACCGTCCAGGATGCCCGACGCTTCGTAGAGAAGGTCGACTTCATCACGACCCCTGGCTGGCTCCAGGGCGGCGATTCCCGGTACAAGGCTGGGCTTCCACTCGGCACGGGTCCCTTCAGGGTCATCACCAACATGGCGGTTATGGACTTCGAACCGCAATCGAAGCGCATGCGCGTGATATCGATCAACCCCGGATATTCCTTCAAGGATGTCCAGGAGAATTGTGGTTTTGAGCTCCTCCAGGCGCCGAAGATCACCGAGACCAAGCCGCCCACGGAGGAGGAGTTGAGAGTCCTGAGGGAAGAGGTAGACCCCTACCGATACATAATTGGCCGATAGGCAGGGGATGAAAAAGGAGGTCTTTGAATGGCAAAACGTGTTGGTATCGTTGAACTGGCCATGACGCCAGGCTCCGAGAGCAAGGACAACTTCCTCGACCAGGTGTTCAAGGTCGCCAAGGAAGTCCTCGACAAGGCTGGGATTAAGCGCGAGGAAGTGGGCACGGTCATCAGCGCGGCTTCCGATGTGTTCCACAGCGGCATCTCGTGTGCGAATGCGTATTACTGGGATGCAGGGGCAGCTTTCCTGAAGAACGGGAGCCGGCAGGATGGGGAGTCCCTCTTCGCCTTCGCCTATGCGGCCATGCGCATCATGAGCGGAAACTATGAAACAGCGCTGGTCCTTGGTGTCTGCAAGGGATCGGAGAACCCTGACACCGATATGATCACCCACTTCTATACCGATCCATTCTACCAGAGACAAGTGGGTCTGAATGAAACCATTGCGGCGGCCCTCCAGAAGCGGGAATACATGGTCCGCTATGGCATCTCTCAGGAGCAGTGCGCCAAGGTGGTCGTGAAGAACCTGAAGAATGCCCTGCGGAACCCCTACGCCCACCTCAAGAAAAACGTCAGCGTCGATAACGTCCTAGACTCCGAAATGGTCATGGACCCACTGCATGCTATGGAGATCGGCCCGAAGTCCGAGGGCATCATCGCCATCCTGCTCGCCGGTGAGGACAAGGCCAAGCAACTCACTGACAAGCCCGTCTGGCTCAAGGGATATAGCTCCTCGATCGACCATTTTTACCTCGGCGACCGCGATCTGCTCGACGGTCAGCTTAAACACGCGGCGCAGCGGGCTTATGCCATGGCTGGGATCAAAGACCCGCAGAAGCAGGTTGACGTTTTCGAGCTCTGTGAACCCTATGCCTACCAGGAGCTCCTCTGGTATGAGGACCTTGGTTTGTGCGGCAAGGGTGAGGGCGGTAAGCTCATCGACAGTGGCGCTACCGGGATGGACGGCGAGATGCCGGTAAACCCATCCGGCGGCGCGCTTGCCCTGAACCCCTACGTCTCGCGGGGTCTCTACCGGCTGGCCGAGGGTTTCCTCCAGATCAGAGGGCAGGCCGGTGAGCATCAGCTCGATCGGAAGGTGAAGACAGCCTTGGCCCATGGCGTTCATGGGTTCGCAGGCCAGTGCCATGCCGTGGCCATCATAGGAAGGTAGGAGGTGGGTATGGGAAGACCAGTTGCAATCATAGGATCAGGCCAGACCGTACATGGCAAGCGGTTTGATGTGAATTACCCTGAGCTCGTCAATGAGGCCGTCGAGGCGGTCTTCAAGGCCGTAGGCGTAGAACCAAGAGACATTGATGGCGTTGTGTTCGGCACCATGCCTTCCATGATGGAGGGTGTGGCCCTCACGCATTTCTACTTCGCCGATGTCCTGCGTGCAGTCGGCAAGCCCATTCTCAAGACCGAGACATGCGGCTCGACCGGGGTATCGCTCGCCATTACCGGATACTACTGGGTCACCTCCGGCATGGCGGACCTTGTCCTCGTGGTAGGCTCGGAGAAGATGAACGAGGGCGATTCCCAGGCCACCATGACCACCGTCGTCGACCCCTTCTATCAGCGGTACTTTATCGCCGGCGCGCCCGGTATCTTTTCCATGCAGTCCCAAGAGTGGTCGGTCAGATTTGGGATCCCCGAGGAGAAGGTGCGCGCTGCAGCAACGCGCATCTCGATCGACCATCACAACGACGCCTTCAACAATCCGTTTGCCCACATCAAGCAGAGGCTGACCGAAGACCAGGTCAATAATGCGCGTATCATCACTTATCCGGTGCGGCTGTGGGACGTGTGCCCGACCTCGGACGGCGCCTGCGCCATGCTCTTCGCCTCTGAGAAGATGGCTAAGAAGCTCGCAAAAAAGGCGGCCTGGGTCAAGGGGGTCGGCTATAGCGGGGAGGAATACTGGTTCGGCGACAGCGACAAGGTGGTCTGGCAGAGCGCGATTCAGGCTGCGCAGCAGGCCTATGACATGGCGGGGATCAGGAATCCGCGCAAAGAGCTCGACGTGGCCGAGGTCTACAACCCGTTCACCTTCCAGGAGCTCCTCTACTACGAGTGCTTCGGCTTTTGCGAGTTCGGGCAGGCCTGCGATCTTACCCTCAAGGGCGTTTTCGCACGTGAGGGCGAGCTCCCCTGTGACCCTTCCGGCGGCACCCTTTGCACCAATCCGATCGGCGCCACCGGTCTCGTGCGGGTAGCCGAGGCGGCCCTCCAGGTAACGGGACAGGCGGGCGCCCATCAGATCCCGGGGGCCAAGCTGGCCCTGTCGCATGCCATGGGCGGCGTTGATCAGTACAACGGCATTATGATCCTCGGATCAGAGAAGTGAGGGGGCATATATGAAGGATTTTAAGACATTGCCGAACGTGATAAGGCTGCCGCACAAGTACGGTGCGGGACCGGTCGTGACGAAATTCTATAATGGTTTGCGGGAAGGCAAGCTACTTGGAAATGTCTGTCCCAAGTGCAGGAAGACCTTTGTCCCGGCACGGTCCCTCTGCCCGGAGTGTCTCGTCAAGATGGACACGTGGGTCGAGGTCTCTGACCAGGGCGTCCTCGTGTCCTGGGCGTATACGGACAAGGAGTTTTTCGGCTCACCGGTTAAGCCGCCGTTTGTCACGGCGCTCATCAAGCTCGACGGCGCGGACTGCAATTTCCTCCATCTCATAGGCGGAGACCTTTTCGAGCTCAAGAAGAAGCTCAAGAAAGGCTTGAAAGTCAAGGCTGTCTGGAACATGGAGAAGAAGGGACATATGCTCGATATCAAGTATTTCGAGCCAGTAGCGTGAGCAAGGGGGGAAATATGGCAGAAGAGAAGAAGGTTGATTACGATGTGGTAACCGACGAGGTCGCGATTCCCTACGAGCTGGCCTATGGCGAAACGTGGACACGGTTCTTTGACGGCCTGAAGGTGGAAAAGATTCTCGGCTCCCGCTGCAAGGGCTGCCAGCGGGTGCTCGTACCGGCGCGATCCTACTGCCCACGCTGCTTTGAGGAGATCCACGACTTCATCGAGGTCTCCCAGGAAGGGGTCATCGTATCCTGGGTCCTCACCGAATACGAATACTTCGGCATGCCCACCAAGCCGCCCTTCATCGGGGCACTCATCAGGCTCGATGGGACGGACTCGAACTTCCTCCACCTCATCGGCGGCATCGACTTGAGCGATGCCGAGTACGTGCGGCGGACCATCAAGAACGGCATGCGCGTCACGGTGGTATGGAACGCGGAGAAGAAGGGCCACATCCTCGACATAAAATATTTTAAGCCACTCTTATAGGCATCGGAGGTTACCATGGATTTTACGCTCACTGATGAACAGAAGATGTTCCGCGATACGATATATCGGTTTGCAAAGGAGGAGATAGCGCCCCTGTGCGAGGAGGCTGACCTCAAGGGCGATTTCAGCTTCGAGGTCTGGAGGAAATTCGGTGAAATGGGGATCTTAGGGCTCCCGTTTCCCGAAGAGCTCGGCGGTTCGGGTGCGGACATCGTGTCCTGTTGTCTGGCGGGCGAGGCCCTCGGCCATGCCGGCGTCGACGGCGGCCATACGCTGGCGATCGGCGCCCACACCTACCTGTGCGCAGCCACCCTCTACCACTTCGGCAATGAGCAGCAGTGGAAGAAGTATATCCCGAAGCTCGCCAGCGGGGAGTGGATCGGGTGCATGGGACTCACCGAACCCGGTGCAGGATCGGATGCCGCGGGTTTGCGCACCACGGCCGTGAAGAAGGGCGATAGGTACATCTTGAATGGCTCGAAGACCTTCATCACCAATGCCCCGGTCTCCCAGGTCATGGTCGTCTATGCCTCCCTGGACAAGTCCAAGAAGCACGAGGGGATCACGGCCTTTATTGTGGAAAGGGATTCCCCGGGCTTCTCCACCGGCCAGCCGTTCCACAAGATGGGCTGCAAGTGCTCAACGACCTCCGAGGTCTTCTTCGAGGATTGCGAGGTGCCCTTGGAGAACTGCCTCGGAGGCGAGTTTAAGGGCTGGCAGATGGCGCTGAGCTCGGTGGAGTGGGATCGATGCACGCTCCTGGCTCCGTTCCTCGGGGCGGCCCTGTTTGCCCTCGACGAGTGCGCCAAGTACGCTAACGACCGTGTGCAGTTTGGCAGGTCCATCCGCGAGTTCCAGGCCATCCAGCACCGCATAGCCAATATGCGGCTCTTCATCGAGGCTGCCAGGCTCGCCATCTATCGCGTGGCATCGTCCAAGGACAACGGCCAAATGCTCAACCCGCTCTTAGCCGCGGTCAACAAGATGTACGTGGGCGACAAAGGTTGCGACATGGCCACCGACGGTGTCATGATCCACGGCGGCTACGGTTTCATGCACGAGTACCCAGTCGAGCGGAATTACCGGGACGCGCGCCTCGGGACCATTGGCGGCGGCACATCCGATATCATGCGGATGATCGTTTCCAGGATCATGCTCATGTAGAAGAGGAGAGACAGACATGATAGACTACGAACTCACGGAAAGGGAAAAAAAGCTCAAGCAGGATATGGCCGATTTTGCGGCCAAGGCGATCGTGCCGCGGGCGAAGAAACTCGACGAGAGCCCAAAGGGCGAGGTGGGGCAGCTGGTGAAAGATAACCTCAAGCAGCTCGCCGGAGTGGACCTCCTCTCCAGCGGGCTCGAGGATGACAAGATGGACATGATCAGCAGTTATCTTGCGGGTGAAGAGCTCGCCAAGGCCTGTGCCTCCACCTATATGAGCGTCCGGTCGAGCATCTTCCTCACCGGCGGAGCTTTTCTCCTCTTCGGGACCGCCGACCAGAAGCGCAAGTACCTCCCTGCCCTGAGAAAGGCGGACCTGGTAGGCGCCTTTGCCTATACCGAGGCCGATGCCGGGAGCGATCTCGGCTCCATCGCCGCCTCGGCTGCTGCGGCGGGTGATACGTGGCTCCTCACGGGGGTGAAGGACATCGTGCTCAATGCCCCGATTGCAGATGTGATTCTCGTTCTGGCATGGACGGACAAGAGCGCAGGACCTGAAAAAGGGATGAGCGTCTTCGTGGTTGAGAAGGGTGCGTCGGGCCTGAGCATTGGTGAACCGTTGGACACCATGGGCCTGCGCGGTGCTCCGCTTGCTTCGGTAAAGCTCGAAAAGTGTGTAGCTAAGGAGATCCTCGGTGGGACAGCCGGGAAAGGCTTGGCGCAAGTGGGCAAGCTCCTCGAGATGGGACGTGTGACCGCGGCCGCCCTGTGCGTCGGCGTCGGTATTGCCTGCATGGAGAGAGCCACAGCCCATGCCAAGACACACAAGGCTTTCGGAAAGCCTATCGGCGCCTTTCAGGAGGTCGGGTTCAAGCTGGCCGACATGTTCACCCTGAACGACCTCGGGCACACCCTCTCCCTCCGCGCTGCCTGGGCATACAATATCGGCGAGATCGAGGCTCCGATCCTCGCCGCGTGCGCGAAGCTCTTTGCCGGTGAAGGTGTCACCCAGGTGGCGAACTTGGCCATGCAAGTCTTTGCCGGCCATGGTTACCTCAAGGGCACGGATATCGAGCGTCTCTACCGCGACGCCAGGTTCGGCGAGATCTGCGAGGGAACGACCGAGATCCTCCGCACCGTTATCGCCAAGCACGAGCTTGACAGGTTTGCAAGATCCTAAGGAGGGCATATGCCGGTTGACAAGAAGTTTATCGGGAAGAAGTACGGGCCGATGACCTATGAGATCGGCTGGGAGAAGGCCAAGGAGTATGCGCGGGCCATCAAGAACGAGGATCCTTACTACCTGGACAAGGAATTTGCCAAGCATACGAAGTACGGCGGGGTCATCATCCCGCCCACCTTTGCCGTCGTGTATTCTGGCCAGCTTTGCGTGCCGTTCTTCATGGATTCCGAGCTGCAGCTCGATTTCGCCATGCTCGTGCACGGTGAACAGGCCTTCGAGTTCTACGAGGTGGTCCGACCTGGGGACATAATCACCTCCTTGGGCGCCATCTCGAATATCGAGAACAAGGAGAAACTCGATTTGGTCTCGCTTGAGGTGCTGAGCAGGAATCAGAACGGCAGGGACGTGTGCAAGGCAACGTATACCTTTGCGATCAGGAAGAGGGTATAGTCATGGCGAAGACGATCAAGGATATAAAGGGCGGAGACAGTTGCTCGGCAAAGGAAGAAGTCGACAAGTACCGGACAATCTACTATGCAGGTGCATCCGGTGATTTCAATCCTATCCACATCGACCCTGAGTTCGGCACGATGGTTGGTTTGGGCGGTGTGATCCTGCACGGGCTCTGCACCCTCGGTTTTGCTGCCAAGGCGATCACCGACTGGACCGGTGATCCGGGTGCGCTCAAGAAACTCAAGTGCAGGTTCGCCAAGCCCGTCCACATCGGCGATACCATCACCACAGAGGTCAAGGTCATCGAGGTTACGGGCAAACGGGCCACGCTCGAGCTCAAGGTCACCAACCAGGAGGGCGTCGAGGTCCTCACTATGACCACTGCCGAGGTGGGCGAGTAGTTTATTGCCCCTCAGCTCCCGACCCATAATTGGGCAGGATAACCGAATGGGACGTGTCCAAGACAGGTCCGGAAAGCGAGGGCCATCCTTTGCCTTAAATTCCAAGCCTGCCCCCAACACGTTAATTTTACTATCCTACCCAATGGTGGGTCGGGAGATGGGGGCGAAAAGTTTATTCGCTTGAGGATTCGAACCGATACATACTATGGTGACCGTATGAAGAGACAGCTTATTGCAGCTATGATGTGTTGGTTCTTGTTGATGGGAGCAAAACCCCAGGGAGGGGTCACTCATACGGTCCAGAACGGGGACAGCCTTTCCAAGATTGCGGCCTGGTACATGCCGTATACCGCCGCCTATACGAAGAAAGAACTGATCACGAGCATCACGGCGATCAACGGAATTACAGGCCCCCTATCGCTTGGTCAGACCCTGCGCATACCGGTTGTCTGGAACCAGCCGCTTAAGCCCAAGACGGTTCCGAAGACCAAGGATTTTGTTGCTTGCGGCGTCTACATAAATCCATCTTCGGCCGGTACACGGTTTATTCTCGATACGGCCTATAAACTCAGGCAGCATGGCGGGAACACCATCGTCTTCGATGCCAAAGACGATTGCGGCGCGATCACCTATCCGAGCCTCATACCGGCAAAGTATTGCCCCAACGAGCACTATACCCCAAACATCGAGGAGCTGCCAAAGCTGATCGAATACCTGCACCGCATGGGTATCCATGTGGTGGCGCGCATGGTAGTGTTCAAGGACCCGATCATGTCGCGGGTCAAACCGGAGTGGTGCATCAATAAGGAAAAACAATGGCTGAATCCATCGGATCCGGCTGTACAGGAATACATCTTGACTGTGGTCAGGGAGCTTGCGGATAGCGGTTTGGATGAGATCCAGCTCGACTATATCAGGTATCATGCGGATACCGAGACCGGGACGGGTGTTGAAGGTGTAGCGCGGCCGGATGTCATCGCCGGGTTTCTGAAACAGGTGCACGACATCACCGCGCCCAAAGGGGTGCTCCTGTCCATGGACATGTTCGGCATCGTGATCTGGCAGCGGGATGAGGACGTCCTTGTAGTCGGGCAGGACATCGCCAAGCTGAAGCCGTATGTGGATATCATCTCGCCCATGCTCTATCCCTCGCATTTCAGCGAGGGTTTCGATGGGGTGAAGAATCCCGCGGACGATCCCTACCGTTTCGTGTCTGCCGGGGTGAAGCGGATGAAGACCCTGGTGGGCGACGGGGTGATAATACGGCCGTGGCTGCAGGCGTTTCCGCTGCGCGTGACAAAGGGATTCGGGTCGAAATACATTCTAACCCAGATCGATGCTGCACGGGATTCCGGCGCCACAGGATGGCTCTTGTGGAGCCCGGGAAATCACTATAGCGAGGCCTATGTGGCCATGCAGAATCTTCTGAAACAGAAGCCCGAGACGCAGGTTGCCAATGCGGCGGGCAAAACTCAAGGTGTGCGTCAGCAGACTCCAGCAAAACCGGCACTAGCATTGGGAGCAGGTCAGGTTACGGGAATACAGCAGACACAAACCCTCGCGCACTCTTCAGGCGGAATTTCGCCCCAGGGAACCGCTCTACCTGCTATGCCGAATCCGGCGCTGGGAGCCAATCAGACGACGACTGTCACGCAGAAGCCAGGACCGACTCCCCCGCGCATCTCTGCCCCTGCTCCGGAGGTGCATGGGTCTGGTGGTCTTCCGGTTCCAACAGGCGGCACCTGATTCAGTGGCTATTGATCAGTGATTATGGATTGATGAGGAGAGAATGTTGCCATCCCCGTGCGAAGTATATACGAATAACTCCATTGATATCAGAGGAGATCGATACATTTGATTGGCGGAAGCGCATGGGAATCGAACCCACCAGCCAATCTCGACGACCAGCACACCGGATTTGAAGTCCGGGGGACCCACCAGGACCCGTCCGCTTCCAAAGACGGTATAGCATAATAATCCGCAAAAAGGCAAATGAGGGCATGACCATAACCATGGTTGAGGATGGATGATTGCGCACTTTTGCTTGGAGGGGGAAGCCGCATCACATTCTCTTATAAAGACCCTGATCTCCACCGTTATCTGGGTGCGCAGAGGACATAATGCAGAGCACCTTTTCTCTTGTCAGGGTATCATCAAGGAAAAAGGATAAAAAATTGCCTTGGAACTGAAAAAAATTTCCCTCGCATGCGGTGGTTTTACATGAAAATGGTCCTGGTTTTTGAGCATGATCCCCTGGAATCGTCTATCTTATTAATAATAATGACAATTTTAACAAATGTATAAAATTGCTTGCATCATATTGCAATGGCATATATATTGCTCAAAAGTTGTTACAAAATAAAATTGTTTGCATCATATTGCAATGACATATATAATGCTTAAAAGTTGATATAAAATAAATCTATAGAGAAGGGGGATGGCATGAAAAGACAAACAAACCGGTTTCCTTCTTTCCTGCTGGTGCTTGTTCTGGCAATCATGGCAGGGTGCGGAAGAGGCGGTCCTTCCAATCCGGTCGGCGGGAGCGAAAACGTGTATAATCCGGGCGAACCGGTCAATGCCGTGAGATACAGCGAGGCAGCGACGATTACCCTCTTAAGGGATGATGGGAACGGCATGGTCCAAATCTACAAGGATGTTGGGAACGGCCTGCTCCCGATTTTCGACCCCAACTCCACCTTACAGCACCCTCGCAACGTGGTACCGGGTGATGCGCTGGTCACACTTGGTGTCAAGGTCGAGGGCGGAACCACAGACGAGAACGGTATGCCAATCAAAGGCAGGGTATTCTTCAGCAATGGCGCCAGCGATGATGCCGCATACCAGGTGGAAGCAAAACTCGTGGAAACATCAAAGAATCCACCGTATTATATCTACGCATGCGAATATCATATGCCCTCCTCCGATAACCTGCTCGTACCCATCCTCGTGCAGATTATCTACCCCAATGGCTATGCCTCCAAGGAAAAGTTCGTGTTGCGGACCTTCGCCGGGGCAAGTCGTGTGTACAATCTGGCATTGGAAGGGGTACTCGGAGCAAAGGACACAATAACTGATAAGCTCGTGCGAGACGGACTGGACGTCATGGTCGGTAGCGAAATCTTGAACAGCGCAGCAGGCCTGGAACTCAGTGGGATTCTCATCGAGAGTCTAATTCCTGCAAAAGCTCCTGGCAGGGCAAATGGGTGTGTCCTTTTTTTGAACAGTCTCATTAACCTGGGCATTGATGATGGGATAGGAAATATTGGGCCCCCGGCCGAGGTTCTACCGACCTTGCTGATGTTAATAGGCGGCGTACTCCCCCTCGACATGGGCATCACGCAGATGTCCCTGGCTGAAATGATCGGCGGTTTGGCGGGAGATTTCGGCGCTGACATGAGCGGCCTCAAGCTCGACAGCAAACCGCTCTTCATCGATGTGCACGGCCTGCCGGATGCGACCACCGATGATGTCGCCACCCTCGATCTGGGCCTGTTCATGGCCCCGAATCCACCCAAAAATATCGATCCCGAGACCCAAGAGGCACAGCCCTGGCTATTCCCCACACAGGCTAATTCCGGGGTTAGTGTGAGTGTGTATTCGAATAATAACGATACCCACCCAAAAGAGATTCTGACCCCGGCTGACGTGGATAGATTGCTCGGTAACGACGTTGCGGAGCAGGCCAAGAGCCTGGGTGCCAACCTCTCCATGGACAACCTCAGCCAGTTCGTCTCTACGCTCCTCGATGGCCATATTACCCTCGATGCCGCGAGCCTGCCGATTCCGCTCGCCATACCAGATTATAGCGGGAACCCGGGGCCTGCTGTCGAGCAGAAGATGAATATTTCCTTCAACAAGGAAGGCATAGCCTTTGACTTCAGGTTCGGCACCCCTATGCTTATCCTGAACGATGTGCGCATGGAGTACCTCGAGAATGGCGCGCCCAAATGGCAGATGTCGCTCGACATGACCTTTGCGCTCGATGTTGGCACCCACTCGGCAACGGTCAAGGATCCTGTCACGGGTAAGGATGTTGAGCAGTCCTTCCTCGATATCTATCTGACCCTCGAAGACCCTAAAGACCCTAAGAAGCAGCTGGCGCATTGCCATGTGATGAAAGATAATCTCGGCATAGGGATCTTCGACCATTCCACGTTTGTCGACTCACTCGTCGAGGCACTGGGTGCGATGCTGCCGGCGAATAACGCCGCGGATCTGATGGCCTCCATCAATATGTCGGACCTCGGGTTCATGCTCAGGAGTGCGGGCGCCAAAACAGACGCGGCGGGCCGCTGCTTCCTGAAGATGGTCACCGATAGTGCTGATCTGAAAAAGGCTGGACTCTGCTTTATCGATACTGCTTCCACGAAATAGGCATTTGATGAAGGAAGGCGTTTCGTATCATACTATAAACCGCGCAGGGCACCTTGCCCTGCGCCTAAATACGTAAAACGATACTGAGAGGAGGTCATATGAGCATCTTTAAGTGGTTTCTCAGCATAA
>Ga0315284_10008220_pt1 | contig 14890 bp, 10 predicted proteins | sample YL17G09_16_MG_FD_203696 | JGI IMG/M metagenome (GOLD analysis project Ga0315284, IMG submission 203696) | Sediment microbial communities from Yellowstone Lake, YNP, Wyoming, USA - YL17G09_16 | ecosystem: Environmental > Aquatic > Freshwater > Lake > Sediment | place: USA: Wyoming | collected... | reverse complement strand
AGGCTCCGGCGCCCTTCCTCGGGTGCTCAAACGTGAACACGGGCCTGGTGTTGCCGCGGGAGCACGAGGTGAAACGGTGCAGGTGGACGACGTAGGGCGTCTCCAGAGCCTGGACTGCCGCGGCGGGGTTTTCGCTGCTCTTGCCCCCGCCGCCGCCGTCTCCGCCGTCTCCGCCACCGCCGCAGCCACCACCGCTGCTGCCCCGGGCGTCGCTCCAGGGCTTGGCCGCGGTCACGGGCTCCAGGAAGCTCGTGTAGCTCGCCGGGATAGAGACCCCCGTCCCTCTTTTCAGAAACCTCTGCGCGCCGTCCAAGCACTCGGGCGAGAGCTCGTTGTCGCCAAAGCTGCCCAGCAGCTCCGACACGAGGACGTCGGCCGCCTCGGGCGCCCTCCACCGCCGCATGTCCTTGGCGACGACGCAGACCCTCCCCTTCCACCCGGGCTCCGTCTCCAGCAGCCCCTGCAGGGTTATGACGGCGTTGGGGTTTTTTTCAACCGCATACACGCGGACGCGGGCGCCCACGGAGTCGGCCGCGGCGAGCGAGGCGCGCACGAGCGGGCCACGGCCGGCGCCGACGACCATGATGACGACGGCGGCGCCGTCGTCCCCCGCCGCGGGACGCTCCGCGAGCCTATCCGCGAGGCAGGCCGCCACGGCCTCCCCGTACGCGGCGTACTTCGGAGAGTCCCGCTCGAAGGTCTCGTAGGTCGAGGACTCCAGGTTGTCCTGCAGCGGCTGCAGCGGCGCCTGCAGGAAGTCGCGGTAGCCCGCGAGGTCCTCGCGCAGCCGCCGGTCGTCGTCCTCGGTCATGGTCGACGGCCTGCCTCCCGGGAGAGCCGGGGGACCGGGGCGGCGGAAGACGTGAGAGAGGTACTCGCGGGCGGCCGCGGCGGCCGAGGCGGCCGCGGAGAGCGGGTCAGAGGAGTTATCGCCGTCGCCGTTTTCTCCGTCGTTCGCCGGAGGAGAGGGGGGAACGATCTCGGGGGCGCCGCTCATCACGACCTGCACCCCGGCGGCGAACGCCACCGCCAGCAGCTCCTGGTGGACGCGGGAAAGCGAAGGGAAGCCGCGCCTGTTAGGCACGAAGGCGCGCGAGGGCAAGCAGACGGCCTTGAGCGGCTCGCCGACCCACCGCCGCAGCGCGGCGACTGCCGGGTGCGCGACACTCTCTTCCGGGGCCGAGGGAGCGGGCCCGGATGGGTCGATCCTCGCGGGGAGGTCCAGCATCACGCCCAGCCTCGCGCTGTGCTCGCAGAGGCTGCGCAGCTCGTCCCACGAGTGCCACGGGTCCTCCTCCTCGGCCTCGGCCCCGTCCCCTCCGCTCCCTCCCTCCCCGCCTCCCCCTTCGCCCCGCCACCGGAGCGGAAGCCGGAGCCACACCGCCGGCGCGCCGAGCCCGCGCAGCCCCGAGCAGACGGCCCTGGCCCCGCAGGGGCCCAGCCTCGGCCTCGGCCTCCGAGGAGAAGAGGACGAGGGCGAGGGCGAGGGGGGCGGAGGAGGGCTGAGGATGACCGCCTGCAGCGAGAGGTGCGCCGCCCAGGCGAGCTCCTGCGCCAGCGCCGCCTCGGAGTCGAGCGCAAGCGAGCGCCGGGCGGCGGCCCCGCCGTCCTTTCCCTTCCCGCCCTCGCCGCTGCTGCTCTCCGCGTCGGCGTCGCAGTCGATCCACGTGCTGAGCTTCCCGACGACCTGCGACGACCACGCCGAGGAAGGGAGCAGGAGGTCGGAGGGGGCCCAGGGCGGGGGAGGGGCTCCGTCGCCGTGGCCAAAGGAGGCAGCGGCAGCAGCGGGGTCGGAGGAGGCGAGGCGCGGGCACCTGCTCCTCTTCCGCGTCGGCTCGAGGGCCAAGGGGGCGACCACGAAGTCGAACCCTGCGTCCAGCACGGCAGACAGGGCCCCGGGGACGTCGTGGGAGGCCCGGTCGTCGACCTCGACGCCGGCGTACTTGGCGTCGCCAAAGTCGGTGCGCTTGGAGAGAGGCATATTTTGATGAAGAAAGAAGAAAAGAAGGGAGGTCGAGCCGCCGAGAGCGAGAGTTTTTTTTTTCTGCGTCGGACTCGGCCGATTCAATCGGTCGCTCGCGGTGGAGTGCGTTGGCTTTCTTTGCTCTCTGTGAGTCGCGTTAGGGATCGTCGATGTCCGCTGCTATCCGCGAGCACAAGCGGGAGATGTGAACGGTACCAAACAACTCCGTCGAACTGTTCGAGGGACGGTTGAATGCGCTCCGGAGAAACTAGGTTTTTCGAATGCGGAGTGAAAAAAAAACTCGTCGAGAGCGAGCTTTTTCCTCCCATTTTTTCTCCAAAGAGAAAGAGCGACTCCGTGCGTGTCGCCCTTTCTCTCTCCCTCTCGAATCATGCCACCAGCTGCTTCGCTGATTCCAATCACACGTGCGTGTTACTCACTGCCGCCGCCACCTCGAAAGCTGCAGAGCTGGCCGATTCGAGGACCCCGCTCCCGTGGCGACGCGAAAAAAACCTTCAACGCATCGAAAAAAACATCACCATCTAGCCGACGACAAAGGCAACGACTCGCTTTCCTCTCTTCCGTCGCTGCTTCTGTTTCTTCGGCTTCTCCAGATGACGTGCCTTCGAGCCCAGCATCGACAAGAGAAAAAATCATAGAGTGAGTTTGGAGCAGTTGAAACGGAACAAGCAGAGAAATTCATGAGAGAGAGTTTGTTTGAAGCTCATTCTCTTTTCCAATCAAAAACCCAAACCCCTTCCAAGTGTCTTCGACCCGTCCTTTGCGAGGAGGCTCCGCCTCGACAGGGCCACCATGGAGCTCTTGACCGGCCTCCCAGGAACCCGCACACCACGAGCGCTCGCCGCTCGTGCCACGGCCCTGTCGGCTTGGAGGGCGAGGCTGGCGAGGGGGGTCCTCCCCGACGTCGGAGCGACGGCGACAGCGACAGCGACAGCGACGTCGACTTCTTCTCCTTCTCCTTCTTCTTCTTCTTCTTCTTCTTCTTCTCACCCCTGGCCGGACCCGGAGCTCGCCTCCGCCCTCGTCTCCGCCCTCCGGGACCTGGAGATGCCCCGCTTCTGCTCCAAGCACCCGGCCCTGTTGGATGCGCTGCTCAAGCAGCTCGTCGGATTGGTGAACGAGTATGAGAAGGCGCTGGCGGAGGCGGGCTTGCTCGACGAGGAGGGCAACAGGATCCGGGAAGAGGAGGAAGAGACCAAGGAGGACGACGGCGGAGGAGAGCAGGGATTCGACGAGGACTTTGGGAAGGAAGATCAGGGCGCCGAGTCGATCAACTCCTCTTCGTCGGGGAGAGGCGGCGGGAGCGGGGGAGGAGGCGAAGGCGGGGAGGAAGAGGGAGACGGAGACGAAGACTGCGACCCCGAGTCTTTTGACGACGACGGCGAAAACGGAAACGAAAACGAAAACGGGAGCAGCAGCCGCGGCCAGCGCCGCCAAAGTAGCAGCAGCAGTGCAGAATCAGGCGACCTCGACCTCCAGGCCTCGCTCGAGCAGGCTTTATCAGACGACCAGCTCGCGGAGATGCTGCGCAGGCAGCAGCAGAAGCTCAAGTCCGAAGAGAGCAAAAAAAGCTCCTCGGACGAGGTCGCCTCTAAAATCGCCAAGGAGCTCGCCGACAAGCTCTCCAAGGACTGGAGGGATGCCGCGCAGTCGCTGCGCGCCGCGGAGGCGGCCCTGGACCCAGAGGCGCTCGAGTCGCTGATCTCAGAAGACCCGTCCGGCTTCGACAACACTTCGGGGCTTTGGCAGGACGCGGGTTGGAGGGAGGTCGCTTCTCTTTCGAAGATGCTGTCGACCTGCAGGGAGCTGCGCGACCTCGTGCGGTCGCTCGGGCGAAGCGCCGGGAGGGGCCCGCGCAGGAGGGCGCCTGCGCAGGTCGCCGACAGGAGGGGAGGCCCCGGAGTGCTGAGATCTCCTTTGCAGCCGGAGGAGACGGCGGGGCTTGCGAGGTCGGGCGACATCAGCCGGATGCTCCCCTCGGAGGCGCACCTCGTGGCCGCGGGGTGGCCGCGGGGGAGGGGCGTGGCCACGAGGAGCGTGGAGGTGTCGGCCTCCGTCGACGAAGAGGACGCCGCCGACGACGAGAGCAGCGACACCGCCACCGCCACCGTCTCCGTCCTGGTCGAGGGGTCCAGGCCCGCGCGCCTCCTCCACATGGCCCGGCGCGCGGAGCGCACGCTGATGAGCTACGAGCGCGCCGGCTGGCTCGACGACCCGGCGACGCGCCCGACGCGGCGGCTCGAGATCCGGCCGGCAGCCGAGGACGGCCCCCTGCTCCTCTGCCTCGACACTTCGGGGTCAATGGCCGGGGCCCGAGAGCGCGTCGCGAAGGCGGTGGCCCTGGAGGCGGCGCGGTCTGCGCGGAGGGCGCGCAGGCGGTGCCTGCTGTTCGCGTTCGGGGGGCCCGGCGACCTGCGCCAGCTCGAGCTCGACCCGTCCTCGGCCGCCGGCGCCCGCGACCTCCTGTCTTTCCTGCGCTGCTCGTTCGGCGGCGGCACCGACGCTGACGCGCCGCTCGAGGCCGCGCTGGAGCGCCTCGAGGAGGCCGAGTGGGCGGCCGCGGACGTGCTGGTGGTCACCGACGGCGAGCTGCCGCCGCCGAGCGCCGACGTCGGGGCCCGGCTGGCGCGGGCGAAGGAGGACCTGGGGCTGCAGGTCCACGGCTTGCTCGTCGGCAGCAGCGGCGGCAGATCGAGGGACGAGCCGATCAGCGAAGGGGTGGCCGCGATCTGCTCGAGGGTGCACGTCTTTAGGAGCTGGTCTTCCGTCGGTGGGAAAGTCTAGAGAAGGAAAGAGAAAGGAGGAGGTGACACTGAACTCTGAAGAGAAAAAAAATTGAAGAGAAAAAAAAAACTCTCTCTCTCCGAGTCGTCTGTTGAATCATTTACAGAAGCGTCTTGTTGATAAAGTTTGCAAACTTGGTCGTCGCAGAGTACTCGAACTCGATCCCGTTCTCTCTCAGGAACGCCTCCAGCTTTTCTTTAACGCGTTCAGGGTCGGCGCTCTCGACCTCGATCTCGTAGACGGTGCCGTGGTCGAACCGCGTCTCGTCGAGCTCCAAGGTATGGCCCTCGAACGCAAACTCCTTGCGGACATTTCGAAAGCCGCCGATGCAGACGAGCTCCTTTGCTTCGTAGTCCTCTCGGAGGCTCCTGAGCACCGGGTTGTCCTGCGGGGCTTCGTCGAGAAAGGCCGAGGAGGGCTTGGAGGAACTCTCTGCTGGCGAAACGAACTTGCGCGCCGCCTTGGCGTCCAGGAAATCAAACTCAACCTCGGTGCCGCGCCCGATGCCGTCGACGAGCTTCTGCTTCCCCTTGAGCGTGACCAGGGCGCGCCTGTCGACGTCGTAGAACCGGATGCGGAGCACCGCCATCCTGGACGAGAGCTCCTTGCCGGGGCCATCGAGGAAGAAGTTTTCCTGCTGATGCGTCGCGAGGGGCCCGCCCTTGTTGGCGCGGCCGAGCGCAGCGGCGACGGCGTCATGGGCCTGCTTGCTGGGAAGGCGGAGCTTGACCTCGACCTCCATGCCCGTGGCCGCGGAGGGGTTGGTGGAGCCAATCTTCCCTCCCTGACCTCCCATGATCTTGACGAAAGGTCGAGGAGGGGGGCTAGAAAGAGGGATGGGAACGGAAGCGGTGCCGCTGTTGCGTCGGAGGAGGCGACGGGAAGCAGAGGGAGGAAGGGCCCGAGCTGTTGTTGTCGCCGAGATGACGACGAATCTGAGGCTGCTTCGGGAGAGGAGCGACGCTAAGAGCATTCGGCTTCCTCTTACAAGAGGCCGATGCGCTGCGCTGTAGTGAGTACTCCTGGCGCTGGAGCTGCTGGCGCGGCGGGCTATTGGTGTGGTGGAAAGAGAGAGAGAGAGAAAAAGGAGGACGAGGTGAGCGCGCGAGAGAGAGGTTGACAATACTCTTCCTCTTCAATCATTTTTCCCCTTCCTCTGCCTTCACTTACTTGCTGTTGCTGCTGATTATTTGCCAGGGCCTGCTGCTGCTGCTGCTCCTGCTCCTTCTTGGCTTGCTTAGCCGCGGCGCGCTCGCGTCGGATGGTGTCAAGCTATTTTTTGTTTTTCGGAGTTTTCGAGCAGGTTGAGGTCGAGTTTTTTTTTTATTGAGCAACCAACCGATGGCGTGCTTTTCGATCGGGGAATCGGGGAATCAAAAAGCACTTGTCATATATATTTTCTCGTCCCCTCTCTCTCCCTATATCTCTCTCTATTCTCACCAGCTCCTTGTCGTCTGACGAAATTTCGACGCGCGTGAGCGGGCGGCGGAGCATGTGTCGGGGAGAGAGGAAAGAGGGAGGACCGAAGAAAAAAAGAGGAAGTGAAGAAAAAGAAAAGAGAAGAAAATCACAAAACCAAAAAAGAAAAAGCATCGCTGTCACCATGAGGTCGCAGTCTTTGCTCCTCGCGCTCCGCAGCGCGTCTTCGCTGACCGCCAGCGCATCTTCTTTATCTTCTTCCTCGGCGTGCGCCTCTGCTGCCGCCGCCGCTTTGTCTGGATTCAGGCGATACCACAAGAACGTAAGAAGAGAGTTCGCTAGAGCGAGCGAAGGACTTGGCATTTGTTCGAGGTTTTTTTTTTTTTTTTGTGCTTTCAGGCTCTCCTGCATCCACGAGCCTACCCGCGCTCTCTTCCGCTTTCGCCTCGACGGGAGCAGACTACGCCTTCTCGTCTACGCGCTCAGAGCGACGAACGCGACACGAGAGTGCTCGGTCGGAGAGAGACAGGCGCGATTCGACGAGCGCCGACACGACGCTCTTCTATCTCTCAACGGCTTGCTTTGATTTTCTCTCTCTCTCGCCGGACCCCCTCCACCCCCTACCCCCCCCCCCACACACACCCCACACACACCTGTTCCGAAACCTCACGAGCCCTAAAAAAAATGGCAAACCCCAACAACAACCACAACAACGAAAACCAGGTCGTTGACCACTACGAGCGCCCTCGCAACGTCGGCGCCTTCGACAAGCTCGACCCCGACGTCGGCACTGGCCTCGTCGGCGCGCCGGCCTGCGGCGACGTCATGAAGCTGCAGATCCGCGTCGACCCCTCGTCGGGCGAGATCACCGACGCGTGCTTCAAGACCTTCGGGTGCGGGTCCGCGATCGCGAGCTCGTCCGTCGCGACCGAGTGGGTCAAGGGGAGGTCGCTCGACGACGCCACGGGCATCAAGAACAGTGACATCGCGAGGCACCTCAGCCTTCCGCCCGTGAAGCTGCACTGCTCGATGCTGGCCGAGGACGCTATCAAGGCCGCTGTGAAAGACATCAAGACCAAGAGGGAGAAGGCGGCTGCTTCTGCGGGCACAGGCGGCGGCGAGTAGAGTTGATTCAGCACGCTTTTGCCTTTTTTGTGGTTTTTTTAAAAGGGGGAGGGTAGAAGAAAAAAAAATACCTTGAAAGAAGAAAAAAGTGTAAATTTCTATGATGAGTTTTTGGCATTTCATTTATACAGTTGAGTTACAAGGCAAGTGCTCGTTGATACAAAGGCGGAGTCTTTTTTCTAATTCGTTTTCTTCCTGACGAAGAACGCGTCGAGGGCGGCAGAGGCCAGCGGGCGTTTTTTGTTGGCTCTCGCCTGGCGATCATTGGACGACGACGAGGAGCGACCCCCCGCGAGAGCGACGGCCCTCTCCTCCGCGACCGCCCCCTCCGCCAGCAGGCTTCCACAGCCCGTCGCGCCGCGCGGCGTGCCGCAGACGTCGCAGCGGAGGGAGAAGTTGCGCGTCTCTGCGTAGGTGCAGAGGGAGCAGGTCCACGTCGCCGGAGAGGAGGAGGTCTTGTTTTCCGTCGCGGCGGCGGCGGCATCGGACGACGCGAGAGGAGCAGCCTCGGCCGCGGCCTCGGTGCCGCCGCCGCCGCCTCCCGCTTCCTTGCTGCGCAGCGCCAGACTGGCCGCCGCAGCCAGAACGTCGTCGAGCCTCCTTTGGCCGCGCTCGACAGGGGCGACCGCGTTCTCCCAGTTCGAGAGGCGGATGCCGAGGAGGCGGACAGGAGGGGGAGGGGGAGGAGGGGGAGGGTGGTCGCTGCTTCTCTTGATTTTCTCTTTCTCTTTCCCTTTCTCTTTCTCTTTCTCTTTCTCTTTCTCTTTCTCTTTCTCTTTCTCTTTCGCTGGAGAGGCAGCAGCAGTAGCGGCGGTAGAAGGAGACAGAGAGGAGAAGTGGAAGCACTCTGCGCGGAACAAGGCCGCAGCGACGGCGGCGATCCTCCCAGCGTCGGAGAAGCTCGAAAGCCCAGCGCACAGGGAAGAGACGGCGGGGTCGCTGTTGCTGCTTCCACCTCCTCCGCCGGCGCTCACGGCGCGCGTGACCACCTCAAACGTCGCCAGTTTGACCTTGAGCGTTAGGGTCTTGGGCCTGAGCCCTTCCGCCTTGACCCCCTCCGCCACCCGCTCCGCGATCTCGGAGAGCTTGGCGTCGATGAAATGAAGGTCATAGGTGGGGGAGAAGGTCCTCTCGGCGCTCAGGCCCTTGCGTTGCTGAAACTCACTCTCGCCGTCCGCGATCGAGTGCTCGTCGGAGCCCGCGCCCAGACTCGCGGCCAGCAGGAACTCGGCGGTGGCCGGCCCGAAAAGGCAGAAAACGAGCCCGCGGTTCTCATAGAGCTGCGCGCAGGTCTTGACCCCAAGGGCGCCGTCAAGGATGCGCTCCGTGACGCGGCCAACGCCGGGGACCTTCCGAACGCTTGTCGCCGACACCCACGCCGCGAGGGCAGAGGGAGGGGAGGAAGGAACCTCGAAGGCGCCGTCGGGCTTCGCGAGGTCCGAGGCTATCTTGGCCAGCATCCGGTTCGGGGCCAGGCCGGCGGAGCAAGGCAGCGAGGTGGCAGCGCGGACCGCGGCGCGGATCTCGTTAGCGGCATCGAGGGCCGAGAAGCCCTCGTTCTCCTTCTGCCTCTCGGTGACAAACTCGGTGACGTCGACAAAGGCCTCGTCGAGCCCCGCGGCCTCGAACCGCGGGTCGAACCGCGCGAGGCAGGCCATAACCTGCCTGGAGGCGGCGACGTACTTGTCGAAGTGTGGGGCGATGAACTGGAGGTGCGGGCAGAGGCTGTTGATTTTTTTTTGTTTTGGAAGGGGGGTGAGTTTTTGAAAGCGTGTCAAGAGTTGGGCGTCCGTCGTTTCTCATTTCTCATTGTCTCTTTTCCTCTCTCTCTCTCTCTCTCTTTCCTCCTGAAACCCCGCTTCTTACCGAAGCGCGATGTACCCTGGCATCGCCGAACGCACGCCGAACTTCCTCGCCTCTCCGTTTGCCGTCGCGATCATCGACGTCGACCCCACGGCAAACGGCCTCGGAGGGTTGGCGCAAAGGAGCCTCTCGGGGTCGTCGCGCGCCTCGACAGAGAAGAAGAACGCGTCCATGTCGAGGCAGACCCACGCCCTGCCCCTGTCCCTGGCGTGCATGAGCCTCGAAGCCAGGGCATCGGCCGAGCGCTCCGCCGCCGCGACCGCGCCCGGCTCGAGCCTCCTCAGGTGAAGGGCTTTCTCTCGCAGGGCCTCGACGCGGGCCGAGAGCTGCGCGTCCCTCTTTGCTTGGTGCGCGCCGTGCGCCGAGTTGACCGAGGCCTCGTACACTACCTTCTTGACGCGGTCAAAGTCGACGGCATCCATGCCTGATTTTGCGTTGGTGAAGACGGTGCCGTATGTCGAGGGCGGGAGGAGCGGGCGAGAGGAGGGAGGGAGCGGCTGAGGCGGTCGAGGCTGAGGAGGCGGCGGAGGAGGTGCCGTCGTCGTCAGAGGCGGCAATGCTTCTTGTTCTCTCGGCTCGTGGGCGCCATTCGAGGCAGTCGTGTCGCTGACGGGGGCGACGGCAGAGGCGTCGTCAACTGTCTCGACATCATCCGCGGCGACAGCGCCCCTCGCGCCCGCCTCCGGAGAGGGAGGCGGATTGGACGAGGCCATTGCTCTCGAGAGCAGAGTCGTTGTGAGAGAAGAAAGTTTTTTCTTCTTTTTTTCTTCACTCTTTCTTTTCGCTCTCTCGCCCAAAGCCGAGGTCGCATCTCGCAGCGAGTCCGTCACTGCTGGTATCAAGAGCGCACTCTTCGAATCATCCGCGATGAGAGCATCACCTTCGGCGGCGGCGGCGAGCAGCAGCAGCAGCAGCAGCAACGCCCTCGGCGGCCGTCGCCTTCCTCGACCATCGATCACGACGGTCTCGATGCCGGCCGTTCAATCTTTCGCGTCGCCCGCACTCTCGCCTCCTCGCCGAACTGCTCCGATTGCCATCGCTGCGGGAGCATCGTTCTCTGGTTGGGAAGCGCTTGCCGATTCTGCGCGTCCACGGAACAAGATGAGCAGGCGACGGCAGCGACGAAAAGAAAACGGCACCGCCGCGGCCGCCCTCGGCGACGAAGGCGGCGCCGACCGCGAGCAGAGCTCCAGCAGTGGAGGGGGAGGAGGAGGGGGAGGCGGCGTCGCGGAAGCGCCCGGGCAGCAGCCATCGGCGAGCGGCAAGAACAACAACAGCAGCAGCAGCAGCAGCAGCAGCAGCAGCAGCAGCAGCAGCAGCAGCAGCAGCGTCGAGTGCCTGGGCACGGGCGTCGAAGCCACCTGCCTCGTCGTCGAAGGAGGAGGAGATGAAAACGAAGACCCTCCGACCTCGACTTCCTCCTCCTCTCCGGCTCCAACTCCATCCCCTCTCGACTCCCTCCTCTCCACGCTCCTCCTCATCTCCCCGTTCTTTTTCTGGGGGTCGTCAATGTCCGCGATGAAGCTCCTCGAGCCGCATACCACGCCGCTGTTCGTAGCCTCCGTGAGGCTTCTGCCGGCGGGAGCCGTCCTCGTCGCCTGGGCCGCCTCCAAAAAACGCCCCTTCCCCTCCGGCGGGCTCGCCGCCTGGGGTCCCATCGCCGTCTTCGCGCTCGTCGACGGGGCCATGTTCCAGGGCTTTCTCGCCGAGGGGCTTCGGAGGACGAGCGCCGGGCTGGGGAGCGTCATAATCGATTCGCAGCCCCTGACAGTGGCGGCGCTGTCGGCGTTCTTCTACGGGGAGTCGCTCTCGCTGCTGGGAGTCCTGGGGCTCGCGGTCGGCGTGGCGGGCCTCTGCCTGCTGGAGGTACCCCCGGAGAAGCTCGCGGAGTCGCTGCCCGCGCTGGGGCCGCTGCTGCTCGGCGCGGGAGGAGGAGGAGGAGGCGAAGGAGGCCAAGGAGTCGTCGAGGCGGCGGCGGCGGCAGCGACGACGACAGCGGCGACAGCGGCGGCAGCGGCGGCAGCGGCGGCAGCAGCAGCAGCAAACTCGCCGGCTCTTCCCCCGTCCTCCGTCTGGGACTCTGGAGAGTTCTGGATGCTCCTCGCCGCCCAGTCCATGGCCGCCGGCACCCTGCTCGTGCCCTGGGTCTCGAAGCGGGCGGACCCGGTGATGGCGACAGGGTTCCACATGCTCTTGGGCGGGGTCCCGCTCCTGGGCCTCGCGCTCGCCGGCGACGAGGGGCGGTTGCTCTCGTCGAAGCTGGCAGGGATCACCCCCTCCGACCTGGCCCTGCTCGCCTACGTGTCGCTGCTGGGATCCGCGGCCTCGTACGGCGTGTTCTTCTACAACGCGTCCGAGGGCAACCTGACGAGGCTGTCGAGTCTGACCTTCCTGACGCCCGGGTTTGCGGTCGCGACGGGCTACCTCCTCCTGGGGGAGACGCTGACGCCGCTGCAGCTGGTCGGGGCGGGGGTGACCCTGGCCGCTGTGGCACTGATTTCGACCAAGGGGAAGGGCAGGGGGCAGGGGAAGGAGAAGGCGGCGTGATTGGGAAGAGAGAGAGAGGGAGAGACAGAGAGGTGCTTTTTTTTTGTAATTTCAGAAAGTTTTTTTTTTCCTCAACCTCTCTCCTCTTCTTTCTCCCTACACCGAAGCCTGCGCCGTCCCAGCCACCCGCGCCTCCAGCAGGCCCGTCCTCCCGCCCCCCCTCGGGTCCGCCTCTACGACCACCGGCGTCTTGTACTGGGCGTGCGCCGTCCCCGAGGCCACCGCCGCGTCTCGCAGCGAGTCGAATGCGCCCCGCGAGACCAGGCAGACTTTGACGGGCGAGATCTGTCTTTTGACGACGAGCATCTCGTAGACGGCGTTGTGCGACCGCAGGGAGGCCTCGAGGGCGTTCGCCCAGGACTGCAAGGAAGGGCAGGAGGCGCCGGCGCCTTGCTCGTCGGAGTCGCTGCTTTCGACGTAGAAAACGTAGCTCGGCGCGCCGCCCCCGGCCGGCGAGAGGTCCTCTCGGGCGGCAAAGTCCCTCCACGGAGCCCCCGCTCCTCCTCCTCCGCCGCCGCCGCCGCCGGAGCTTGAGATCGCCGCAGCAGTCTCCGCGACCGCAGCGAGGATGGCCCCCTCGTCGAACTTCTCCCAGACGAGGTTGAGGGCCGAGCCGGCGCGGCCGACGAACTCGAACACGGGCGCGCCGCGGAACAGCTCGACTTTTGCCGCGCCGGCGCGCCGGCGCTCCCGCTCGGTCGCGCTCTTGCCGCCCTCGCCCTCGCCCTCGCCCTCGCCGTCTCCTCCCTCCGAGCTCTCCGGCAGCGGCGGCTCGAAAGCTCCGACGACCCTGACGACGTCCCCGACGCGGTAGCGCGCGAGGCCCGAGAAGGAGGTGACGACGAGCTCGTACCTTCCCGGCGGCACGGGCCCGTCGGCGACCGAGAGCGCGGTGGTTTTCTCCTCTTTCCGGCCGCCGTTGCTTTCGACCTCCTTCCCGTCGAGCATTCCCCTTCCGCCCCCGCCGCCCGAAAGAGAAGAAGAAGAAGAAGAAGAAGCGCTGCTGCTGTCGATCGGGAGAAACTCCATGAAGACGTCGGCGCCGGTCAGAGCCACAAACCGCTGCGGCTCCGGCAGCGGCGGGAACGGCTTGCTTTTGCTTTTTTCGCTTCCGCCCTGGCCGCCGAGGCACCGCCAGTGCAGCAGCAGCGCCTCATTGATCCCGTACGTCCCCTCGCTCCCTCCGAAAAACTCCGTGACGACGGCCGCGTCCAAGGGGCACACCAGGGCGCGCATCGGGGCCAGGTACTTGGCCATCGAGCCGGTGAAGATCGCAGAGACGACTTCGAGGTTGGGCAGCAGGCGGGCCAGCAGACCCGCCGCGGCGGCTTCCTTCTTCTTCTCGCCCGCTGCCGCCGCCTCTCCCTCCTCCCTCTCGAGAAGCAGCGCCTCCTCGAGCTGCTCCGCCGCCTCCAGCCTGGGCTCGCCTCCTCCTTCTCCTCCGACGTAGAGGTCGACCGCGCGGCGCACCTCTGGCGCCAGAGCAGGAGGAGCGGAAGAAGAGGTCGCAGAAGGAGGAGAAGACGAAGAAAAGGAAGGAGAGGCGAAGAGGGAGTCGTTGACGAGCCTCCCGGCGCGGAGGTCGGCGGCGATCTCCTTGCCGCGCGTCCTCAGCACCCGCACGGCGCTCAGCACGGACCCGCCAAACGTGTCCACGACCAGCGCGATGCGGTCGCCTCCCTTTGCCAGCGTGCAGAGCCAGATGAGGTAGAGCCGCTGCTCGACGCTGAGGTTTTCGGCCGTCACCAGGGCCAGCGGGTAGCTCTGTTGCTCGTGGCGGACGGGGTCAAAGTCGATCGCGGGATCCGTTCCCTCTGCTCTCAGGAGTTTCGTCAGCTGGCCCATCCAAGAGTGGAAGATGACTGCCGTCGCCGGGCCGAGCACTCTGTCCCCGGAGGCGTTGTCCCTGCCGCAGCCGCCGTCGGGGGAGTTGAGGATTTCCGGCCGCGCGGGAACAAAAAGGGTCAGCCTGCAATCCCTGGGGGCCATCAGCGGCTCCCTCAGCAGGAAAAATTCGTTCCTTCGGCGCATGGCCTCGCGCACCTGCGGGAAGAGCTTGCGGGCCGCGCCGCTCGTGCCCGACGTCACGGCAAACCCGCAAATCTCGACCTTGGCTCCCGCGTCGAAGAGCTCGGAGAGGGCCTCTTGCACCTCCGTCGAGCTCTCTTCCTCTTTGCCGCTCCGGAGCGCATCGATGATCCGAGAGCAGGCTGCGGCGTAGGCAGGATCGTAGCCGGAGATGGGCAAGGTGCGGAGGGCGCGGAGAGCCTCGGTGGCGGCGGAGGAAGAAGGGGAAGAGGAAGGTGTCGCGTTTGTCGTCGTCGTTGTCGTCGAAGCCTTTGTCGCCCGAAATGCAGCTGCCAATCGCGGGCTCGCGCTGCCGCCCTCCACGATCTCCAGGAGCATCTTCAGCTGCTCCCGGGCTGCGGGCATGCGCTGCGCGTCATCGGGATGCGCCTGCGCCATCGATGCGCACTGGGACGGAGGGGAGAATGAGAAGAGAGGCGGGAATCGGAGAGAAGCAATCGCTTCCGAAAACTTCAGCGAAAAGTGAGAAGCAGAGTTCTCTCCCCACTCTTTTCTCTCTCTTCCTCTCCTTAGTTCGTCGTAGCCGCCGGCTCTCTACGCGTACGCCTCTCTTTCTCTATTCGTGAATCTATTTCTCTCTCGTGTGCTATGATCCTAACAAAAAACGAAAGTAGAAACAACACTCACTTTGTTTATTTCATTGGCCTCTCTCTCTACCCTCTCTCCCCCTCCCTCTCTCGAAAGACACGGAACAAAGAAAGAAAAGTTTCAACCTCCTCTTCCAGTTTCTACGAAGACTCCGTCACAAACTTCTCCCCCTTCTCGATCGACTCCAGCAGCTCAGGCAGCAGCTTCTCGAGCCCGGCCTTCTCGAAGTCGGTCATCTTTCCGAGACCCAGGATCTCGTCCACGCCCGAGGGCCCGAGGCGGACCTTGGACGCGAAGAAGCGGGCGGGCGTGATCGCGGACTCGACGTAGGTGCACTCGACGACGTTCGGCTCGCCGTTGAGGCCGCGCAGGCAGGCGTCGGCGAAGAGGGCGCCGGCGTAGGCCATGGACTGAGATTGGTGGTGGTGGCGGTTGCGGAATTTGAGGCGAAGGAGAAGGAGGAAAAAAGAGAGGTGAGATTATTTGAAGCGT
>Ga0315284_10008219_pt1 | contig 14890 bp, 14 predicted proteins | sample YL17G09_16_MG_FD_203696 | JGI IMG/M metagenome (GOLD analysis project Ga0315284, IMG submission 203696) | Sediment microbial communities from Yellowstone Lake, YNP, Wyoming, USA - YL17G09_16 | ecosystem: Environmental > Aquatic > Freshwater > Lake > Sediment | place: USA: Wyoming | collected... | reverse complement strand
AAACATTGCTTATTTAGTTTCCTAATTGTGCATATCTATACCGTAACCTTAAACATCCATTTGTTGATGTTTTTCCATTCGGCCATCTATTCTCATTCCTTGGTTAACAGTTAATAATGCATTTAGCAGGCATGTATTTGGATTCGTTTTAAATAGTTTTGAGTGGGTTTTACCCGGCTCTGCATAAACCTTCGATCCTTTGATATTATTGGAACATGGAAAGCTTGAAATGTATGTTAGCTGCTTAGTATTGAACTTGGAGTGGTGTGTTCTCATGAGCATTTCCCCTGTTAAGCGATTGATTCTTGAGACAATGTGGATGCTTGATAAACCAACTAGGGCTACCGAGATTGCTAAGGACACAGGTGTCAATTTTCCATCGGTTATGATGCACATTATAGGACTGACTCGCTCCGGCTTTGCAACGACACATGAAAAGGGACTTTACGCCATAACTGACAAAGGAAGGAAAACGCTTGGTTTGCCCGAGATCGATAATAAGAAAGCAACTGATATCCTATTATATTTGCCTGTTGAGAAATCATTTCACTTTTACGCTGATTACGGCAAGCCTCTTGATGTTCACGCGGCTAGCTTACAGGATTTCTGCGAGAAAGTGATGAATGTTGACACAAGTTCAATAGAGTTTCACACCCATCGTGGAGATTTTGAAACATGGTTCAACGGTCTGGGTGATGCTGAACTTGCACGCAAGACCCTGCTTGTCAGAGAACAAAGGATGCATGGCGAAGAACTGCGCAAGAAACTCTGCGACGTTGTCAGGAACCGATTTGAAGAGTTGGCAAAAATAAGGAAAAAAGTGGATACTGCCGTCTAAGCTGGTTTGAAGCGTTCTTTGAGCCTTACCAGAACCTGACGCATCGTTGTGTATTCCATTTCTTCAGGGCCTAGACGTGCTGGTTCAAATTCGCCCATTCGTCTGAGCATTAAGCCTACTTTCACGGCTTCTTTCCTTGCCAGTTCAAAGGCAGGATCGTCGAACATGTCTGCGATCATGGGTTTACCATCGTCATCACAGGCGATGTGACCGTTGGCGATTTGTAAGCCTAAGGCGACTAATCTTGGAGGCCCATCGAAGGCGGTGCACTTTGCGTCTCTGAGACTGACGGGCATTATGGGTCCCCAGTGGCTCCCTCGCATCCATCCCTCTACCAGATAAGTGTGCATGAAGGGCACAAGAATTTCGCCTATCGCTGGAAGACCGTGCTGTCCACGTACGATCATGACTGGATCATCTTTTCCGACGTATTTTCCAGCAATTTGTGATAGTCTGGTGACGCTACCTGAGGCGCATATTTGGTCGTCGCTGGCCCTCCAGACTCTTGACACCATATACTGCTGTACTGTTCCGATGAGCGCGACAAGGTCATACATTTCTTCTGGGCTTTTCAAGACGACTTTGGTGTTGTCTTTAGTGTCCATGACTTCGAATTTGAAGCCGCCCGCCATGTTCGGATCAATCACCAATCCAGCAGTATTCATTGGATCAGCGAAAATGCGGAACAGAGGATAGTTAAAGGCACCTGCAGAGGTTTTGTCAGCCGCAAAAGCAACTATTGGATCTGATGGTCTTTCTTCTATTTCCATTTCAGCCACGCCGGGCCCCATGCCGCGGATGTTTCCGCTGAAAGCGGTTTTCAATAGGTCTTGGCCCGCGCCGTAGAGTTTTAGACTTAAAGCTTTGTTTGCGGCTTCTTGGAAGGTGTCCCATGCAAGTTTATGGATTTCTGGGTTTGACTCACCCTTCTCGTGAACCATTAACAGTTGGAGGTCGTCGCCTGCGTTGAAAACATAGTAACTGTTTATGAGACCCTGTTCTTTGGCGGTTTTCAGATTTTTTTCAGCTATGTTGAGCAGAGGCGTGGGAACAATATGGTGACCCGCCAGCGAGCCTACATCACACTTGAGTAAACTTATCGTGGTTTTTCTAGGCATATATGTTACACCTTGAACCTGATTGTCGCGTGTAGAGTTAGACTGACTCTTTAAAAAATTTGTCCATAAACAAGGAGAAAAAAGTCATAAAACAAAGACACTATATGATAATGTGCTTGAGGCTCTGTTATGAATGAATTGAAGGCTGTTTCAGCGAAGATCCCTGATGCAGTTTACAAAGAGATGGCTCTACGTGTGCCTGAAGGAGACAGAAGCAATTTCATCCGAGACGCAATAGTAGAGAAGCTTGAGAAAACACCAAAACCTGACAAGATTCTAGAACTGGAGCAACGGCTTTCGGGCATTGAGAAGGAGGTCTCTGAAGTTAAAAAGTATCTTGCTGACTTGGAACTGCTGACTTATGACCGAGGAAAGACAAATCCACATACGTTCTGCATGGATGACATTGACCACAAGATCATGGATTTTCTCATGCACTACAAAGGCGGAACAACCCCGGAGCTAGCGGAATATCTGAAAATGAACAGGTTCACTGTACTGCACAGATTAAGGAGAATCCAAAAGATTTCCAAGAAGCAACTAGGCAAACCCGTAGTTGATTTCTACGCTGGGGAAAAATCTGGCAAAAAAAGGGCCTGGTGGATAAACGAGGAACTAGTAGAAACATAACTGCTGAAGGACTCAAATTGATAAATAAGAGTTAATTCAAGTATCGACCTAATACAAATGGCGTTAAAAGGGCCCGTAGCCCAGCACGGATAAAGGCGCCGAACCAGAGACGTTAATGTTCTGATGCGCAAGCCTCCGGACAAGAATAGTGGAAGAAAGCCGGAGAACCGGGGTTCAAATCCCCGCGGGCCCGCCAACAAACATCATTTTCCAATCAGTCTTGCCTTCTTGATAACGAGAACTCCAGAGTCTCCTTTTGTCTTGATTTCAGATTCCAGAATCTCGATCCTCTTTCTGAATGGAGGAGCATCAAGGGTGGTTGTTTCGATTTCTCCCCCTTCGCCTGCCGGGCTTATTCCATACTTCTCTTGAAGCTTGACTAATCGATCTATCATTTCTCTGTCTATTTCTCGTCCTAACCATGATCTGTCTAGCGGATAAGCGAAGACTCCTGAAATGATTGCCTTGTAGCCTTCTTCAACGATTTCTTCTAAGAGCTCCTTCTGATCTTTCTTCCACAGAGGATTGAGGCACTGCAGATCGAGTTCGGCGCAGATTTTTCTGATTCTTCCCGCTTGATACTCTGATTGTATTGCTCCTGTGACAATTCCTTTGATATTGAATGTTGTTTTAGCTTCCTGCATCGCCTTCTTCAGGTCTTCAAGCTCCTCTTCCTTTCTTCCTTCAGTCACTCTCTGGATAATAGGTAAATCCAGAGCCTCAGCCTGAAGTGTGGTCAGACCGACGTTAACTGTGTGAAACATGTAGCTCTCCTTGTTCTCAGAAATCAACGTTATCAAACACACAACTTCATTCTTCTCCTTGGCCTTGGCTAAAGCCAGAGTCGAATCCTTCCCGCCTGAGAACAAGACGCCTAATCTCATAGTCCATCTAGACTTAAAACCAGTTTATTAACAGTCTCACAATTTGAGAACGGAATTATCGAGTCAATTTGGCAAGAGCCTTTTTCTCAAGCGGGTCTTCACATATTTCGAACGTTTCAGGCTCGTCTTTCTTCAATATTGCCTTTAGAGCGTTAGGAGCAAGTTCCCTCGCAAGGTGGGTTAACTCTCTCTTGGCTGATTCAAGATGTTTCTGAAGCATCTCTTTATCGCCATAAACGACGCCGGCTAGAGGACAGATTTTCTCCATCTTTACAAACCACTCGATATTACCTGTCTTCTTGTTTATGTCAAAGGTCACAGGTCCCGACACGCATGTTTCAGGCTTCACAGCGTGGACCACACATTTTCTGGTTTTCATGTCATGGAAAACACAGTAACCTTCAACACTCTCTTTTGGAAACATATAGTCTTCCTTAACAAACGCATCCACAATCGGAATACCATGCTTCTCCAAATACTCTTTGATTATCCTCTTGCGCTCTTCCGTGATGGGTGGTCTCGTGCCAAAACAGCAACTATAACTGGTCTTACACTTGCTACACACGTCAAAGAAATTACTCTGTCTCTCACTTGTCATGGCTGGGCTTCTCCTTCCTTCAGAAATGCGGCTGATTGTTTATCAGACTTTTCATAAGCCTCTGATAAACGTCAACTATCGCTTCATGTAGTTCGGTCTTCTGGCTTCTACGCCTCACGTCTTCGCTTATGATCTCAGACAGGTTACCGCGCTCGATTCTCTTCTCCATTATCGGAAGATACTTCTTCTCCTCTCCCGTCGCATTCTTACTGGCGATACGAAGATAGTGCTGGCACACCTGCTTTGCGGTCCGGCCCTGTGGATGCTGAATCGTTGCCTTCAGTCCGCTGGCAACTATCATATTGAAGTCGTTTACAAGAAGATCATGAGGCAGCAAATCCGTGTTCTCTTCCTTCATCAATCCTCTGAGCAATGCTCTGGTGAAACAGCTCAAAGCCACGTCAGACTTGACACACTCCTGCTCATCCATTACTCGGATTTCTAAAGCTCTTCTGTCGAAACGAAAGATTACGCCGCGACTGTTGACCCACTCTTTGTTCAGAAGTATCTTGTCTGCACCGGCAGCTGCTAACTCCATTGAGTACCGCCCAATGACCTTCTCCCTATACTGGCTGAATGAAGAAACATAATCTGGCACGACATCACCAGTAACGGAAGGGATTTCAAGCTGATTTTCTCTGTAGAACCTCAACCGATTGTCGACATTTTCGCCAACCCTGTCCTCATAGACAGGTGACGAAGCAGCGATCGCTGGCAAGTATGCACAAACCTCTGCAAGCTTATTGTGAAGCAGAATACCCTCCTTTTCGTCGGTGTATGGCAGATTCAGCTGGAAACTCTGGATATTAAGCCACCCATGTCGCTTCAGATTGAACACTCTGCGATAGGCTTCGTAGATTTGTCTGTGGCGGTGCGGCCAAACTCCCGTTTCGTCAAGTTTAAGCAACGGATGCATACCCATGCCGAGAAGGCAGGCTTGATGCTTCTGTTTCAGGAAATCACACAGAGTTAGAACCGCTTCTTGCATTGTTTCTTCGAACTCGACAGGTGATTCAAAGGGAGCGTTGGGTCTGACTTCCATGACGTGAAGTTGAAGCTCCTTCCCGAGCGTGAAGCGTGAAAACTCGACGGAGTTCACGACTTTGCCGTGGAAAGCTTTCAATATTCTGTCAGCAATTGGCAAGGCTTTCAGCTGTTCATCAACAATTGAGAACTCGTGTTCTGGTCCTAACACTTCGAGGGTTTTGTACGTGCGGGTTCCTCTTCCTGTTTGGACATTCGTCTGAGGTTTGGATATAAACGTGCAGTTAATCTTAAATATGCAGGCATCAATACCGTGGTTTCAGACACTTGGTGTCAAATGGGTGCTGGTTGTCTCAAACATAAACTTGCCAATAGAAACATCTACGATAAAACCTGCCGCATTTCTGAAATCTTCAGCCAAGGATTTTGTTCTCAACTTGAACAGCGACTATCGCTACCTAAAGACAGCATACTATGTTTCAATGCATGCTGAAGTCTTGGGAAACACTGTGATACCGCCAAGCAGAAACATAATCGATGCCAACCGCACGCCGATCCTGTTGCTGAGAGCTTCGAAGGCAGGGATTTCTACGATGCCCTATTTTGTCACCAGCTCCGTGAAGCAGATCATGCAGGAATTTAGCTTTCCAGTAGTTGTGTTTGCAGTTAATCCGTTCAGTTATGACGGGTACAAGACCGCAAAAAATAAAAGCTCACTGTACAGAGCAGTAAAAAGCTTAGGAATGAATTACAAGTTCACAGTTTGCGTGCAGCCTTTGAAGGGGGAAATGATCTCGTTCAAATCCATCTTCGGAAAATGTGACCAAGAGCAGACCCTCAACGAAATCTCTGCAAAAGTCTACGAGCTTTTCAGAATCCCCATATGCAAGCTGCATGCCCAGCGTGTTGGAAACGAGGTCTTTTTGTGCGGACTTCAACCTCTAAAAAAAGAGGAACTTGTCCAAACCGATCTAGACGTGATTTCCGAAACAATATTACAGATGTCAACGATGGGTGACGGCACAGTTGGCTAGGATAGCCTGTTTTGTGGAGAAATACAATTTTTCAGATCCGAGAGAAGAAAACGCCCTCAGCAACTTCAAACATGCGGCTGAGAGACTAGGACATGAATTCAACTTCATGTTCAGAGAAAACGTTTCAGAGATACCGAAATATGACGCGGTCTTCATTAGAGCCACAACCGATCCGCTTTTCACGGCTTACGTTGTTTCCCGGACAGCCTCAGAACTTGGTATCAGAGTGATTGATGACCCAGAATCAATACAGATCTGCGGAAACAAAATACACCAATACGCCCTGTTCCAGAGACACGACATACCACATATTCCAACGATATTCATCAACAAAGAGGAATTCCATCACAAGCTGATACAAGACATCTTTCGCCAATTTGGCAAACCAGTCGTTGTAAAAGCGCCGTATACGAGCTTCTCACGATATGTGGAGAAAGTTGCTTGCGAAACAAGCTTTCGCGAAGTGGCGACAAGGTTCTTCAGAAAATCGGATGTTCTGGCCGTGCAGAAATTCGTGCCCACGGCTTTCGACTGGAGAGTCGGTGTCCTGAACAACGAGGTGCTTTACGTCTGCAAGTACATGATTCCAAAGGGAAAATGGAAGCACGGCGCCAAACTCAGAGGCAAACCCACATTCATCTGGGGCAGAACCGTCTCGCTCAAAGTCGAAAACGCACCCAAAGAACTGAAAGAACTGGCGCTTAAAGCGTGCAAAGTCATTGGCAACGGACTTTACGGCGTGGACATAAAGGAAAGCATCGAAGGCTACGTCATAGTAGAAGTGAACGACAACCCAAGCATATACGCTGGTTATGAGGATCTGAGAAGCAAAGATCTGTACGGAAAAATCATAGCATACTTAGCCAACTGATTCTGCATGCAAGTATACGCTTTCATATCACCATAATCCTGAATGGGTGCGGTTAAGCCTTATATCGCATGCTTCTTTCTTCCGCATGAAAGTGAAGCTGATGGGAGCGCGAGGCCTTCTAGCGAGACTGTTCTCACCTGTTGCTGATCCGCTCAGACGCGAGTTCTGGTTCATAACAGGCAACTATCGAATCCTTCTCATAAGCTGGGTGATAATGGACTTGGCTATGGAAATGCCCCACCCATATTATCAACCATACGTCCAAGAAGTGCTTGGAGGAAAAGATTTCCCCATGGCTCTAGGATTGATAGGCTTGGCCAACTTCTTCGCCATGGCAGCAGTCGCCTTTCCCGGCGGCTATCTTGCGGACAAATATGGGAGACGATGGCTCATAACAACCATGACGTTTGGACTGGCAGGCTCCTTTCTCCTTTATGCCTTCGCTCCCTCATGGCACTTCATATTAGTGGGAGCCACTCTGCAGGGGTTATGCTTGATCTATCAACCGGCTCTGTTTGCTATGGTTCAAGATTCGCTTCCACCGGAGCGTAGGGGAACAGGTTCTTCGTTGATACAGATGATTCACGGCACCTTCAACACCCCCGGACCGATAATTGGAGGCTTCTTGCTGCTTGTGTTCGGGTTAGAAGGAAGCATGAGGATTGTCTACTTGATCGTGACAACCCTCTATCTCACAGCAGCAATCTGGCGACTGCGACTGAAGGAAACAATGAAAGATGTAGAACCAATGCGTTTCAGATACTTCATTTCCATGTATCCAAAGGCCATAAAGGAGAGCTTCAAAGTCTGGAAAGTTGTCCCCAGATCAGTGCTGTGGCTTTTCTTCATTCAAGTCTGCGTCATGTTCAGCAACGCACTCGTAAACGTAATTAACGCGCTTTACGCCATCAATGTTCTCGGAATACCGAAGGAACAGTGGTTCCTCACGTTCATACCGCTCCTGTTAACAATGGTGTTCATCTCCATACCAGTGGGAAAGATGGTGGACAGAATTGGAACAAGAGTCCCACTTACGATCGGCTCCATAGTCTTAGCTGTAGCACCGCTGATGTTCGTCAACGGCAACTTCTACACGATAATGGTTTCAATGGCGCTATTAGGCTTGGTTCACCTACTGGTCATGTCGTCCGGAATGGTGCTTTCAGCGACCCTCGTGGAACCAGAGAACAGGGGAAAAGTCAGAGGCTTCCTCAACTTCGTGGGATACATATTCACCGGCATAGGGATGCTGCTGGGCAACTTTCTCTACAACATAATGCCCCAACTACCCTTCTACGTAACCGCACTGCTGGCTATTCCAATGGTTCTCATTGCCATACTGTTCATACATGAGCCGAAGAAGCAATCTGCAGCAAGAGAGATTATCAGCTAGAAACATATAAGCCATAACATTCTCACTCATCAATGCTCTTGAGAAGACGATTCTAATAGAATCTTTTCGACAATTATTTATTGAGACACATACAATGTTTCATGATCGTAGAAGGATGGAACTTTGAAAGACGCTATTGATGATTACGATTTCTCTGAAGACCTATCGGTCAACGAGCTTGTCGTGCAGATGGAAAGAGCGTGGGGTTTCACGGCAGGCAAGCTGGCTGTGGGCGTGAACATTCTTGAACACATGAATACTGCACATGAATGCGTAAAGTTCCTGTCGTTTACGGGCAACCTTGTTGCAACAGGAACACGTGGAGCCTTAAAAGAACTCGTCAAACGTAAGCTCGTCGACGTAATAATCACAACATGTGGAACACTAGATCATGACATTGCAAGATGTTGGAAGAAATACTACAAAGGTTCCTTCGTGATGAATGACGCTAAACTTCATGAAAAGAATATAAACCGCTTGGGAAATATTCTTATTCCAAACGACAGCTACGGCATAATCCTTGAACAGAAAATGCAGACGCTCCTGCAGGAACTATGGAAAGAAGGCATAAGAGAAGCCTCAAGCAGCCAATTGTGCCGCGAAATCGGGAAACGTATCTGTAACGAAACCTCGATACTTTACTGGGCAGCCAAAAACAACATCCCAGTTTACGTGCCAGGCATAGTAGACGGAGCAGTCGGCTACCAAGTTTGGCTGTTCTCGCAGGATCATGATTTAAAGCTCAACCTGCTGAAGGATTCAGGAGAGCTGAATGACATCGTTTTCACGGCTAAAAAGAGTGGAGCATTGATCATTGGCGGCGGGATTTCCAAACATCACACAATATGGTGGAACCAGTTCAAAGATGGACTTGACTACGTTGTCTATGTGAGCACCGCTGATGAATGGGATGGAAGTCTCTCTGGCGCAAGACCAAGAGAAGCGGTTTCTTGGGGAAAAATCAACGCAAAGGCGAAACGCGTTATGGTTGAGGGTGACGCTTCGCTTATTTTGCCAATAATGGTGAGCGCGTTACTGAGTAGAATGAAGAAGGGCTAGGAGAGCCCTTTGAACAGCCATGATAGATCGGGCGCTTTTCGTTTGAAGTCAACTCTCTCATTTAGCGCGTGTGTTATCAGTGGCAAAGCGATCGTCGCATCGCAGTAGCATACGGCTCTTTTTCCTTTTATGTCGATTTTGCCCCAGCTGATGGCTTCCTCCAATGTGCAACCTGATAGGCCTCCCCACTGCGGAGAGTCAGTTGTAATCTGAATGGCGTAGCGATGAGGATAGTAATACTCTTTCAAGCCTTTTCTCACGTGTCCTTCTCGTCCTGGGACTCCTTCGTCCATGGTTCTTGGTGAGACAGATATCGCAAGAAGCTGTGTGAAGTCTTTTGGAACGCCCCCGCCAAGATAAATAACGCCGACTTCTTTTGTCTTCTCTCCTATGCTCACGAACTGGTCAAATTCTTTGACGCTGTCTAAGACTATTTGGTGACCTTGGTTTTTGGCCATGAGGAAGGTTTCACCATAGGCGCTGTCCGCTATCGCCGGGGAGAATACGGGGACATTGTTTGCGGCTGCTGTGGCAACTATGCTTGGGATTTTCTTTTTGCTGAGCCATTTACCAAATAGATAAAGCAATTCTGAAGACGTGTATGGGAAGCCTTTCTTGGTGGTCATGAGAAACTCTGTTATGAGGAGCTCCATTTCACGGTAGTCGGTTTCCTTTCCGTAAACATCATAGTATCTGTTTACGTCATCTTGGAGAAGCTGTTGATCGTCGACTTGGTGAGAGCCTTGCCAGTAGCCGAAACCCATGGCGTCAACTAAATCCTCGGAGACGTTGGCGCCTGTTGACACGAGCACGTCGATATAACGGTTTTCTATGAGCCAGTTGATGATACGCCATTGACCTGCTGTGCTCATTGAGCCTGAAAGGCCCATAATGATCGTTAAATTCTTCTCTTTCAACATGGCTTCCCAGACTTCGACGGCCTCACCTAACTTCCTGCCCTGATAGGCGGTTCGGCTCATCTCGTCCAGAAGCTTGGATATTGTCTTCTTTTTTACGTGTATTGCTTCGACTTTTCTCTTGAAGTACGTGTCAGTCATAAATGTACACCTTGTAGATTAGTTGGATTGCGTGGCTTGTATTTGAATTTTCTATTCTGTAAGGCTCGTATAGACCTCGAGAAGTGAAGCTCGGCGAATTTGCCTGTGCCAGCCAATAAAAGAGATCGCGTTCCATTTCAGAAACTCTGCATAGGAGTCATGTCTCCTTTTGACACGTAGAATGTAGTTCTCGCGTCCTAGTTCTCTGTTGATATTGTAGAATGAAAAGTGATAAAAGCTAAATGAACTGGTCTAACATTTGATGGTGAAAGCATGACCATTTCAAGAGAAGAATTGGTCAAGATAATTGACTCCACAAACGTCAAGATGACAGCTACTAAAAGCGAAATTGAAAAACTCTGCGAGGAAGCGATGGAGTATGGCTTTGGTTGCGTTTGCGTGAATCCTGTTTATGTGAAACTTGCGGCTACGGCTTTGAAGAGTTCGAAAGTTAAGGTTTCTTCAACGATCGGATTTCCGTTTGGATCTTCGGTTACTGAGATAAAAGCTATGGAGGCTTTAAGGGCTGTGGAAGATGGCGCGAAGGAGTTGGATATGGTCATTAATGTTGGTTTGCTGAAGTCTGGTGATTACAGCAGTGTGAAACGTGACATAACTATGGTTGTTGAGGTCAAACGTCTTGTTAGAGAAGTGGTCGTGAAAGTCATTATTGAAACAGCTCATTTGACAAAGGAAGAGAAGATTATGGCTTGTAGGCTTGCGAAGGAAGCTAAGGCGGATTTTGTTAAGACATCTACGGGTTTCTTTGGCCTAGGCGCAACGGTTGAGGATGTGAGGTTGATGCGCGAGACTGTGGGCAAGGAAATGGGTGTGAAAGCTGCCGGGGGAATCAGAAGCTATCCTGAGGTAATCAGGATGATTGAGGCGGGAGCAAATAGGATAGGAACGAGCTCTGCAGTAGAAATCATCAGAAACGGTCCATAAGGATTTCTACATTTTTTCTGGTGCAAACACGCCGATTAAATTCAGAGCGTTCTTCAGTACGATTCTTACTGTGTTGACGAGAACGAGTCGAGCGTCACAGAGCTCCGGTGTTTCAGCTTTTATCACGGGCAGAGCGTTGTAGAAAGTGTTGAACTTGTCCGCTAGCGCATTAGCGTAGTCTGCAATTAGGTAAGGTTTCAGGTATTCTGCAGCTTCGATGAACGTGTCTGAGAAGTTGGCAAGTGACAAGATGAGGTCCCGTTCAAGCCTGTCTTTCAACAGTTCGTAAGCTGGTTTCGCTGGCTTTCCTTCAGCTTTGCGCAGTATGCTGCAGGCTCTTGCGTGCGTGTATTGAATGTATGGCGCACTGTTTCTTTCGAAGTTCAAGACTCTGTCCCATGTGAAGACGACTGGTTTTGAAGTGTCAACTTCCAGAAGCGCAAATCGCACTGCTCCGATGCCTACGAAGTTTGCGATGTTCTGTTTTTCCTGTTCTGAGAGTTGCGGCGAGCGCTTCGAAACTTCTTCGTAGGCTCGTTTGACTGCTTCGTCCATCACTTCATCAAACGTGATGTAGTGTCCTCTTCTGCTACTCATCTTGTAGCCGGGAAGACTTACCAAGTTGTAGGCGAAGTGAACGAGGCTGTCAGCGTACCTTTCGAAACCTAGGGCGTACAGCGCGATCTTCAGCTGCAACTGTGCCAAACTCTGTTCAATGCCTATCACGTTGATGACTTTCTCAGCTTTTTCAAACTTCCATAAGGTGTAGGCAATGTCGCGCGTCGTGTATAGAGTCGTGCCGTCTGAACGCGCAAGCGTGAGAGAAGGAATCTCATGACCCGCTTTAAGCCCGAGCTTGCTTCGCAAATCGAGTCTCGTAGCCACTTTGTCAGCATCAAACTCCAATACTCCGTTTTCAACGAAAACGAATGGCGATTCCTTCAACTTCTGAAGGGCATTCGTGACATGACCGCCTGAGACAAAGTCGCTTTCCCAGTCCCATGAATCATAGGAGACGCCTATTCTACTGAGGGTCTGCTTGAACCCGTCGAAGCACAGTTCGCTGGCTCCTCTGATTAGCTTCTTTGCTTCGGCGTCGCCTTCTTCGTAGGCCTTGTTGAGCTTGTTGATACCGTTTTCCGGATTCTTGTCTTGGCTTATTCTATTCAGAAGTTCTTCGAACAGTTGAGGGTGCTTGCCGCTGAGTTCGGCGGATATTGACACCCACTCGTCCAGTTCCTTGATGATCTTGAGGATTTCGTCTTCTGCGTTGATTGCTTTGGCTTGTTCAAGTTCATGCTTTAATCTGTTGATCTCGACTATGCAGCTGGTTATGGTGTAGATTTTGCCTAAGTAGTGGTCGGGTTTTGTGTCGGGTTTGGGTTTTCCAAGTTTGCCATAGCCATAGGCTAATACTGAGGTTTGACGGCCCACATCGTCGATGTAGTAGTGTCTTGAAACTGTATGCCCTCTCGTTTTAAGCAAGCGGGCGATAGTGTCGCCTAGCATGGGGTTTCTGGCTTGCCCAATGTGGATTGGATGAAGAGGATTTGCGCTTGTGTGTTCCACAATAATCCTTTGAGGATTGGATGTTTTGATGAGCCCATATTCGGCATCAAAGTGCTCAACCGACTCAAGCACAAGTGTGGCAAATTTTCCAAGGTCAGCATGAAAATTGATGTATCCTGCGCCAGCAGGTTCAACATGACTGACGAGCGTAAACTTTCCGCTGTCAATAGCCTTGATTACGAGTTTGGCTGAGTCTATTGGCTTCTTCTTGAGTTGTTTGGTTAGTTCGAAGCATATTGAAGAGGCTAGCTGTCCATAATCGGGGTTTGTTGGTTTCTCGAAGGCCAAGTTAGTAATTTCCAGTTTCGGGAAAGCTTTTTTCAGCGCATCCGTCAGGATTTCTTCACATTCGTGTCTGAATTTGTCAAAAGGGTTCTCTGAAGTCATCACGCGTTTGCCTCGTCTAGACTCATTAATCTTGCATTTGTTTAAGGGTCGAGGTTATATTTTAATGTGAAAAACTGATAGCTTAACAGCAGTGGACGATTGACAAGCATGAGGACGAAGATCATATACTCAGAAAAATGTCTTGGTTATGGGCAGCTTCATATTGAAGACCCTGAGCGTGTAAGACGCACTGCAGAGATTCTGAAAGGATTAGGTTACGAGTTTCTGGAGCCTCAGTCAGCTTCTGAGGATGACTTGCTAAAAGCGCATGACACAGAGTACATTTGGAACTTGAAGAAGAGCATGGTTGAAGACCCGGACACGCCAGCATACGACAACATCTTCGAGTTTGCTAGACTCTCGGCTGGTGGAGCAATTCTGGCAGCTGAAGTAGGCGGATTCTCAATCATGAGACCTCCTGGACACCACTGTGGAAGAAACGGTGCCGCTCTCGGAGCGTACACAAGAGGCTTCTGTTACCTGAACAACATTGCGATCGCCGTGAAATATCTGAACAAACCTACGCTCATCTTGGATATTGACGGCCATCACGGAAACGGAACACAAGAGATCTTTGAAGGCGACAGCAAAGTGAAGTATGTCTCGCTTCACAGGGCACCAAACTATCCAGGCACAGGGAATACGAGCGTCGGGAACGCGATCAATTTCCCGTTGTGGGCAGACTGCGGAGATGAAGCATATTTGGAAACGCTGGACGGAGCCTTAAGCGTGGTGAATCCAAACGAGTTTGAAGTGGTGGCGGTCTCGGCTGGTTTTGACACACATGCAGGTGATTTGGCGTCACTTGGATTGACTGAGAAAGGTTACAGGGAGATCGGGAGAAGGGTAGCCAGCTTTAAGAAGCACACGTTTTTCGTGTTGGAAGGCGGATACCAAGGAGAAAACAACGGGAAGGATATTCACGCGTTGGTGAAAGCTTTCGAAGCCTCAGTCTAAACAATCCTAGAAACTCTGGCCAAGTTGTCAGGTCTGTTTCTGCTCCGTCTTCTGTTTCTCTTGATGCGTGGTTATAAGCACTACAGCAGCCAAAATTATGGCGGCGGCCAAAGCGCTTCTTAGTGTGAGAGGTTCGCCTGCAAGAGCCCATCCGAGAAACATTGCCACAATCGGATTAACGTAGGCATATGTTGAAACCCTAGTAGGCGTGGTTACCTTCAACAGCCAAATGTAACACGTAAACGCCACAAGCGCCCCGAGAACAACAAGGTAAACCCAAGCAATCAAGGAACGCTCGGACACTAAGTCCAGTCTCACTCTGCTCCACTCGCCTACTGTCAAGCTGGCTAAGAGTAGCAGTATTCCGCCTGCAACCATCTCTAACGCAGTGCTCATCAGAGGCGAGCCAGCGGTCTTGGTTGAGCGCGAATACAAGGAACCGTTGGCCCAAAGGAAAGCTCCAAACACGATTATAGCCGCTCCAGCAACATCAACACTGCTCGCGCCTAAACTTTCTACTCCGCCAGCAAGCAAGATCACACCAACGAAGCCCATGGCCAAACCT
>Ga0315284_10008218_pt1 | contig 14891 bp, 15 predicted proteins | sample YL17G09_16_MG_FD_203696 | JGI IMG/M metagenome (GOLD analysis project Ga0315284, IMG submission 203696) | Sediment microbial communities from Yellowstone Lake, YNP, Wyoming, USA - YL17G09_16 | ecosystem: Environmental > Aquatic > Freshwater > Lake > Sediment | place: USA: Wyoming | collected... | reverse complement strand
CGCTGGTATTTATTATCGAACAGTCGGCTTGTCACTCCTATTTCAATGTTCCGATGAAGGATAATAAAATCCTGCGAATTGCCTCGATGGATACGCTGATTACGCTCTATTTTAGCCTGGGATTCATTCAGTCCAAATTCTTCAACATTGGTTCGATGGAATGCCTTGCCAATCAACTGGTTCAACTTAACATTTATGCTCGCAGTCACCCTGATCAATTCTATTTTCCGTTTGTATCGCTGGAGTGCTCGGGTCATCAATCCTCCGTTCCTTCGCTCATTCGCTCAAAAGTACGAAGAATCACGGCAAAAAAGCAGGAGCTAAAGATGGTTCTGGATAATACAGATGGCAAACCAAAATCGATCATAGCGCGTAACACGAGTCGTAACACTAGTCGCAACGCAAGGCGTAACACGATTCGTAACACGCGTCGTAACACTAGCCGTAATACCAAACGAAAACAGCCAATAAAGAATGTACGGATCTAAGTTATGGGTGCATATTCGTAGAAATGTCATGTATCCAATCTAAAATGGGAACCATCCATGTGGGCGATGATTTCGCAAAATCATCTGCCTCTTCAGGATAATCCCGTTTATAGTTATCCCACGCATTAAACTTAGGAGAAATGTTATAAGTAACAGCCGATGTCCCAGTTTCTGGAGGAGCCTGATAGCTATCCAGGAGTTCGCCGCTTTGTGCCTTATTTTTGATATCGTTCATGTTTGAAACGAGTGATTGATTTGTTACAAGATTAGCCTGCAAACTGGTATTCTGTGTAAATGCCTTCAGAATGGCTGTGATTTGACTCACCTGATTTTTCATTTCATCGTCTTTTTGTTTTTGAATCGCATTCGCAATCATTTCAGGGGAGCAGGTACAATCTGCATAAAACCCTTCACTCGTACCTTTTAATGCCGCATTTAGACTTTGACTAACATTTGATAGATTGTTATTCATATACTCCAGAGCATGATTAAAGGGATCAAACATGCTGTCATATACGGTGGAATCGCCCGCAAGAGGAACAAGAATAGCAAGAATCGCAGGAAGCGTCTCGGGTGTGAGCGTCTCGGGTATGTGATTGATTCGAGGAAAATAAAGGGGAGGATGCCCTGCTTCCTTTTCCATTTGAGGAATATGTTCGTTGAGTTGATCTTCAGATGGCGTGGGAGGAGATGAGGAGGAAGTGGTTTCTTTTGGACTAGTGAGAGGTGGTTGGGTGATATTCATACGAATATCGGCATTAATCGCTTGTTCCCATGTAGGCATAAAGGATTGATAAAAGGATACCAGGGATTGATAGTCCGACTGTAATGGGGCAAGTTGCACGCTCATTTGTGATGCCATATCTGCAAACCCCTCCGTGACACAAAATAGTCGTGCAATGATAACGACAAATAAAATAAGTAAGATGGCTAAGAATGGTGTCATTCTTCCTACCTGATAGGGTTATAATATCCGGGTAGGAGTAATTATCTGATCTATCAATAAAATGAGTAAGGACCCCACGAAGTTATTAAATTATTATTGCAATAAAGTAAATATTTATACCAGCAAATGTTTTGTTCCAGTACCTCCTAATCCATGTCCGCCACCACCGTTGATCCAGCTTCAGTATTGTCCTCCACCGCCTCCACCTTGTCCTCCGCCTTGTCCTCCTTGTCCTCCACCTTATCCTTATCCTTATCCTCAATAATGATGCTCATGGTTACATCAGAGCCTAAACTGTAAATCTCTTAAAAGAATAGGATGGGAAAAAAGGAGAAAACCAAGGAGGAACGACTATCAGAAGGACTAAGTCTATTGAATCAACTTCAAAAGGGTGGTGTGCGCTCAAATGTGCTGAGTTTCATGGAATTGAAGCAGAAAATCAGCACATGGATTGAGGGTGGGGAGCCATGGTCGGGTACGATTCCATTTCCTGAGTACAGTCGTGAGGTCATTTTGGCGCTCCCAAAATACAATAATAAGGCGGCGGATCTTCATTTCAAGGTGGTGAAGGATACATCCGAATGATAAAGAAAAATAAGTGTTTTATGCAAATATTAGAAGGTAAGCTGTAGAACAACAGGGCAGTGATCCGATCCAAAGTAATCGGTGAGAATATCGGCTTCCACGATATTCTCACGGAGGGAAGAGGAGACCAAGAAGTAATCAATGCGCCATCCCACATTTCGCGCACGCGAATTGGCAAAGTTGCTAAAGTAGGAGTATTTCACGGTATCGGGATGGAGAGATCGAAAGGAATCCACAAAGCCCGCATCGAGCATGGATTGGAGTTCCTGGCGCTCTTCGGCGGAGAAGCCAGGTGATTTCTTATTTGCCTTGGGATTCTTTAAATCAATCTCCTTATGGGCGCAATTGAGATCTCCACATAGGATCACGGGGCATTCATAGCTCTCTTGCAGTTGAAGGAGATACATCCGCAGAACGGACTCCCATGCGATACGCTCCTCCAGACGCGCCAGTTCAGGCTGGGAGTTGGGAGTATAGACCGTGACGACGATGCAGTGAGCAAACTTCGCAGTGAGGATGCGACCCTCTTGAGAGAACTCGCGCTCCTTGTATTCACCGATGATCTCCTCGTCGAACTCGTCGAACCCCTCGGTCATCCATTCGGGTTCTATTTTTGATAGAAGGGCTACGCCCGAATATCCCTTTTTCTCTGCCACACTGATATGGACATAGGGGAAATGAGCCTTGAGCCAGGCAAGATCCGTCGCAGATTGCGTCTTGATTTCCTGGAAGCAGAGGACATCGGGCGCCTGCTCCTCGATCAGCGCGGTGAGGACATTTGATGCAGAAGAGCCTAATTTCTCTCCGTTCTTGGATTTTCCCGTAATGGCACGGATGCCGTTGACATTAAAGGAAATGAGCTTCATGGTTGGCTTTTGATAACTATGAATCAATTTCAATTTTTTATGTGCGCTTTCTCGTATTCATTTTTCGAAGAAGGGCCTTTGCTTTTGAGGCGACTCGAGTGTGTTTCCACTGACGCGCACGCTGATAAGCCGCATGAACGCCGCGAGGATTGACGCGACAGGTCTTTCTAGTGCAAATAGGGAAACTCAGATGAGGCCCCAGAAAGCATGTTGAACCGCATTTCTTACACATAACTGTACGCTCTTTTCTGTTCGGCGATTGCTTGCTCCAGCCACGCGTGACTGATCTTCTGGTTTTCTGCATTTCTACAAACAGAACACATTTTACTCCCGCTTCACAACCATGTGGAATCCCTTCATTTTCTTACATTTCTTCTCCAAGCCATCTGCCCTTATCCCTTTGGATGGTTTCTCACCCGTCATGGCATCCGCGTATCCATAATATCGCTGATAGGAATCTTCCCATTCTGCCTTTGTCATCTTGGGATCAAACTCACTACGCGGAACATAGCAACGATCCAACATGAAATAGGCATTTTCGGTTCCTAATAGAACAGGATAGGGGACATCGCTGTTTCCAACGATGGAGAAATAGGTATCGACGGTATCCTCCATTTGGAATTCGTAAATCTCATGACCGATGTACAGATAGTTATTTCCAGAAACATGAACGAGAATGGAATTTCCAAGTTGTGACTTTTTCCCTCCCACATGAACCTCTTTCGCCTTGATCGTTCGAACTAATTTATCATAATCGTAGGTATAATCGCTATTTTGTTTGCCGATATAAATGCTGACGGTGGAACCATCGACATATACACGGTAAGGGCGCGCACCATTATCAAGAACATCATAGACTTTTCCTTTTCGCAAGTGGACTTTTTGTGTATTACGAAGAGTGTTTCCCGCTCGTATCCATTTATAAATGCCCCGTTTGTCCGCCTTGGAGATATAGGTCCCATCCTTACCTTTCTTTGTTAGACCCTTGCACGCCTGTGCGGAAAAGGCAGGTGATTTCCGTGTCTGATACTTTTTGGTTTTCAGCTCCTTGCACGACATTCTACTACTATCCAAGATTAATAGGCAAACATAAGACCCGCACGCCCGCCGTAGACACGCAACATATTATAGGTTTCCGCATAGACATAGACAATGTAACGCCCCACATTCGTACCCGTCATCTGACCCGTTAGTGTGCGAAAGCGAAGCACGAGATCGCGACTCGTAATTTTATCGAGATTGGCCTCGCCCTGTGGGCGAGAGAACGGCGTATATCCATTTTGAATGCCGAGGGGGAAATTGTAATAATATCGATTGACCCATGGAGTCTTGCGCTGTTCGTAAGAGGGCAGAATGGAGCGAAAGAGAGGCGGGCCTTCTGTACGAAAGCGGACAAGGGAACCCTGATAGTCGATTTCGTAACCTGAAAGGGGTTCCGCATTGGAAAGGGCAAACCCAGCCCGTAAAAAGGAGGACTGCTGTTGTGCATAAAGACCGAGGGCGTCGGGCCACCAAATGACGGGATATTCTGTACTGCTTGGATGAGTATTTGCATTTCCTGTGAGGGTTCGCGTTGCCAAAAAGAAAGCATTATAGGTTGGCGCCAAATAGGGGTTACACATGAAGAAAATGTCGCGGGTAGGATTGGGTAGATCCAAGCGAATACGGCCGTTGGGTAGGCCGCGCGAATCGTAGGGATTCATGGCATAGTGTTGGACAACGGGGATTTGGAGGTCAGCAAGACGAAATCGGTTGGCCTCATTTTGATCCAAGTAGGCATATTCGGCCATGATATAGCACTCGCCCAATAGTAATGAGAGGGGCATCTGAATGGTCCCTGCTGCATTGGACAAAGGGGTCTGATTTGGATTTGTAACGGGATCCAGTGGATAGAAAGAACTTCCCGCAAGAGGCCACAATGCGGTTCCATCCTCCGTAGAGGTATTGGGAACATGGGTATCCGTATAATATAGCCCATTTAGATCACGAAAAGTAATGCCGACGCGCACTTCGTCCATGGGAATGGCATCAATGGGAAGCGCACATCCAGAATCGCCGCGTGCGAACCAGAAAGGAAGGGGGACAATAACCGTTTCGGAATAGGGCATCGTACTTGGAGCGGCAGTTACGGGAGGCCATCCAAAACTAGTTTCCGTGAATCCATGATCCTTTCGCCGAATCAGCTCGTTCATGACGGGTACTTTCTCCAGAGGGGTATTGTATTCGTCGAGAATCTCTAAAAGACGACTGTCGAGGGTTTCGACGCGGGCAGCGGCAATATCAAGAGTGAGCTGGGAGACAAGGGCATGCCCGAGAGAATTGGTCCAGCCAAATTGGGGATAGACGTGCGTGGATCCAGCTGCTTGGCGTGCGAGAGCCTGTGGGCGATAGATGTCGGGCATGCTGGCAACCAGAAAGAGCCGCGTTAGTAAATGACCTTTTCGTAAAATGCGGAAAAAGGCGGTATTTCCGAAGGTGGGTGTATTTTCAAAATCAAGGCGCGACCATTGGGTGGTAAATCGACCGCCTCGGATCCAGATCTTTCGAAAGGGATAGAGAGTGGCCTGAAAAGTGAGGCGTTCGTCCTGGATGCCTGATGACAGGATCTTTAATAAACTGGCCGTCATCTTCTTAGTAGGGGATATGATTTTTGCTCTAAGCCGTTGAAGGCGGCGACATGTCGAAGACAGCGACTCTGTAGAAGCCCTCGAAGAGGGCGACATGTGGAAGATGAAAGTGCCATTGATAGTATGGCCTCACTTATTGGTCAGACGCTATACAGTAAAGAGGGCAAGATGATTCACCCCATGCTTCCTGGAAAGGAATCCTATAGCATCTCCCTCCAGGTATAAACAATATATTACATCGTATAGTATGAAGTTATTAATTTCATTTTCTACTTATCCAAGAAATAATAGAGTAACATTTAATTCACTTCGGGACACATTTTCATCATTAATAAAGAACGATAAGATAAATATTGATATAGAATTTATTGTTGTAGGAGATGATTATCTTAATATAGATGAATTATCATCTATTTTTAATGGCTATAAAGTATCGTTTTTCAATATCAATCAAAATACTGCATTAAGAAAGGAAAAGATTTCTAAAGAAATAATATGGTCACAGGCGGTTCAACCGTCAAAAATTTTTATATTAGAATATGCTCTGAAAACAGATTATGATTATCTTTTAATGTCATCTGATGATGATATATATTTAAATAATAAAATTTCAACAAGTATATCCTATATAGAGAATAATAACTATCCAGATTTTATTTTTAATTTAGGTGTATATACTGATAATAATGCAAAAGAATTAATAATTCCAAGAAATAATAGCCCCTATCCAGAACCTGAAAATTGTATTTCATCTGGATGTATTTATAAAGTAACAAATAAAAAATTTATTAATACTATTATTCATTTTAGAAAATCATGTTGGTTAGATGTAGAATTATATATTAATTCATGTAAACATAATCATAAATCATATATGAATATAATGGAAAAAAGAATAAAACCAGAAGATTATCAATTATGGTTATATTTAGGTCCACACTTTAAAGATAATAGATATAGAGCACTATTGATTCCTATTGTACTTGTTCATCATGGTATAGAACGGTCTGTATTTAATTATCTCTAATATATTTTGCAGGTGACCCATAATATACAGTATTATCTGGGACATTTTTTGTAACTAATGATCCAGCTCCGATGATTACATTTTTTCCAATCTTAATATGATTCAGTATGGTTGTACCTACACCAATAAATGTACCGTCGCCAATTTCACATTGACCTGCTATATTCGTTCCAGGAGAAATTGTTACAAAATCATGAAGAATACAATGATGACCAATACTTACATTTCTATTAATGGTAACAAAGTTATGTAATATAGTATATGCACTAATTAAACTACTATAATTAATAAAACAACCATATCCAATCGTATATACATTTGGTAAAATAACATTATTAGCAATTGTATTGATATACATGTCCTTATTAATTCCATATGTTTCTAAAAAAAAGTTGTAAACTTGATATTTACTGTTAGGACTATATACACCAAGTACATAGTCTTTATTACTATATGTAGTATAAGAATAATAATCATATTCTTTGATGATCATATTAGGTATATCATATGGTACATGTATTGTGGTAATATCATCCGGTATATTACGAATAACATGATATGAATCAGTAGGATGATTTGTATAAAGAACATCTAAAAAGAATGATAAAAAATTGCTCGATTTTCCAAGAATAATTTTTTCCATCTAATCACTATATGAATAAAATTATTTTAAATCTTTGTCCGACGGGCGTAATTCCAACTAAAATTATGAATCATGCTGTTCCTTTACATCCAGATGAAATTGCAGAGGATGTATTACAATGCTATCAAGAAGGTGTCCAAATTGTCCACATTCATGCTAGAGATGATCATGAAGAGAATACACTTGATAGGGTAAGATATGGTGAAATTATTTCTAAGATTAGAGAGAAATGCCCAGATATTATTATTTGTGTATCACTTAGTGGCAGAGTACTTAATACATATGAAGGTCGTACAGATGTTTTAAATCTACAAGGAGCATTAAAGCCTGATATGGGTAGTTTAACTCTATCTAGTTTAAATTTTGTAACAAATGCAAGTGTAAATTCACCAAAAATGGTTGTTGATTTATTAATAAAAATGAATGAAGAAGGTATTAAACCTGAGTTAGAAGTATTTGATGTTGGTATGGTTAATTATGCGAAGTATTTGATACAAAAAGGACTATTAAAACAACCCTACTATTTTAATATTATTTTAGGAAATTTATTTTCTGCACAAAATAATCCAGCAGATCTTTCCAGTATTATTCAGGCATTACCTCCAAATTCATATTATACTATTGGCGGAATTGGAAATTATCAATTAGGTTCTAATATTGCAGGTATTTTATATGCATCAGGTATTCGTGTTGGATTAGAAGATAACATATATTATGATTCACAACAAAAAGAAAAAGCTACAAATGTATCACTCATTAAAAGAATTGTATCTATTTGTGATTTATATGAAAGGCCGCGTTATACCTCTAAAGAATTACGCGAGATACTTCAAATTCCTTTAAAAATGTGATAATCAGTGATATTAATTTGTTCTTCAAATATTGTATCACATAGTACAATAACATTTGTATTTTTATCTAAAATATGATATATAATCCATGTATTTTTTTGGATATAATATTGTGATCCATGTTCAATTACCATTTTCACTTTATTTCCTACTACATCTTCTAATTCTAAAAATATACTACCATCTAAGACAAGCAATAATTCATTTGTATTATAATTACAATGATTTCCTCTCTCAATTGGCATATCAAGTTCTTGAAACCCATTAATATAAAAAATACGTTTTGTAATAAATGTGTCTAAATGATTAATGGCATGTAATATACCTCTTGTATTAATAGCTTCTTTAATTTCAAATAAAGATTTTACAGTATAAGATAGATATCCATAAAACATTTTAATACATTTAACAACATATTGAATTTTTTGAGGTTGATTTATTAAATTTGGATACATTGGTAGGGATAAGATACAATTTGATAATTCTTCACATATAGGCGTATTAAATGATACATTAGAAAATGCTTCCGTTTTTCCTATACATACTGGATAGTGTACAAGTGTTGTTATACCTCGTTCTTTTAAATATGATTGTAAATTATCCCTATTTTTAGCACGAATAACATATAAATGATATACAGGAATACAACATTCATCACATGATACAAATTTAATTTCTGACACATCCTGTAATAAAAGATTATACATATGTGCAACTTGTCTCCGTTTTTGATTATTTTTATCGAGAAGTGTTAATTTCTCACTGAGAACAGCCGCTTGAATTGTATCTAAACGACTATTTCGTCCAATAATTTCAAAATAATTTTTCTTAACAGAACCCATATTTGCACGTCTTTTTATCCATTGATATAAATCATGATCATTTGTGAGAATTGCCCCACCATCTCCAAATGCACCTAAATTTTTTGTGGGATAGAAACTAAAACAGGAAATGATACCAAAATTTCCTGCCTTTTGATGATTCCATGTAGCTCCATGCGCTTGTGCACAATCTTCAATTAAATACAAGTTATTCTCTTTACAAAATTCTATTATATTACCCATAGTAGGCATAAATCCAAATAAATGTGTAATAATTAAAAGAGTTGCATTCGATTCTTTTTTCTCTAAATCGTTTATATCAATCATATTTGTATTTTCATTTACATCAACTAAATCTATCACATATTGATTTCGTTGATTTATTACAGCCAATGCTGTAGCAATATAACTATTTCCCTGTACAAGAATTTTTGATCCAATTGGAAGCTGTAAAGAGTCAATTGCAATTTCCAGAGCGTCTGTTCCATTTGCAACACCTACACAATATTTCTTTCCAATATACTGTGCAAATTGTTCTTCAAATCGTGCATTGTCATTTCCAGATATATAATCTGCATTGTTTAATATAGTTGATATTCGTTTTTCTATTATTTCTTTATTTTCAAATGAATTAATGGAAACATCGCAAAAATCAACATTCATTATATATATAATGAATGTTAGTTTTATACTCTAATAAAAGACAAAGGCACCTTTAATCCGTAAACATACGATTGCAAATGCCATTTTCGAATCGCAACCAGTTGTAATGGATCGCATACACGAAGACCTCCCATCCACCCACCGTTGCAGGATCAAAGACACATGGCGAACCCAGCGTAGCAAGGTTGACCGCAACGGGGGTATTGACCCGCAGATTGAGTGTAATCGACATCGCTTTACTCATGTTTGCCGTGCCACTGGGTTGATGTTCGTCAGGATAGGCTGCAAAGGAATATCCATACATATAGGACTGAAAGGCAATAATGCCACCCTTGTGTTTGCTGGCAATGTGTTCGCGGAACCAGTCACCTCGCGCCGAAATCAATTCAAAGCCATTGACACGAATGGTGGCAGAATCGAGCCATGGCGGATAGACGGTTTGAGGAGTGAGCTCAACACCAATGGCGGGTGTAAAATTCGACCATTCATTGTTAATCAGCACACCCTTTCTACGGAATCCCCATACGATCTCAATCACAGGATGATTTAACTCAAGAGGCAGTTGAATATCAACCATATCGGAATTGGAATTGGGCTTGCTCACGAGGTATTTCAAGGGTTCCTCAAAATGAAAGGTCTGTACCAATTTTACCATTTGTTCAAATGGTTGATGGAGGAATTTCTCGCGAAGGCTGCCCGTTGTTAAAGCGCAGCAGGTAATGATGCGAAAATCCTGAAAGTCAGGCGCACATTGGAGTGTATTGGTAGTCACTGTGGTAGAAGGCAGTGCCGTTGTTTTAAAAGAAACCGTTGAATTCAGCGGAACCTCTGTACAATTGGCACGATATCCAATGTATTTTCGGACAAGTTGATCAAAGGGGCGAAGCTTCACATCAATGCGAACATTACCCTCGTTGCAGGCAAGAAGGGGGAAGACCTCTTTCAGACGGGTGCGAATGAAGAAGAAGGGGAGAATACAAAAATAGGTCCCATCCTCTGTGGGAAAAGGCCGATTGGGATTGAATGCGGTTTGAAGAACGGGTTCTACACCTCCGATGGGTTGATTCGACAAATAGGAGTAAGATGCCGTTCCAATGCCATCCGCGGAATAGCCAATGGCCGTATTGACATCAGAATAAACATTTAAAAACATTCGAATGAATTCGCCTGTGAGCCGTTCAATCGTTTGATCATTGACAATAAATTCTGCGTATTCAATAATGCTGGTTCCCAGACTATTCGCAAAGGTCCAGTATTCGGCGGCATTTGTTGGTAAATCGGGCTGAATGATTCCATTTGATAATTGTTGTACGATACTGCCATTGTACCAGCTTCCAAGACGAATTTGAAGGATAACCGACTGCAAGAGGTCGCCCGCGGGCAAACTGCCGATCTCAAAACTGAGTTTTTGCCCCCATTGGGCGGGACCGCGCTGAGTAAATTCCTGGACGCTGAGTGCGCTGGGATAGACGGTATGATTTGCAGCGCCGATCTCACCGCGATGAAACCAGGAATGTGTGGTATCGAGTGGAAAATAGGTATTATCTTGTGAGTCTCGATCCGTAAGATCCAGAACGGTGGTAATATCGCCGCGTGGTCGAAAGTAATCCTTTGCGGACATGTCTATCCTACTATTCAAGGGATAGGTTTAGATGATGAAAATTGACCAAATCATTTTAATCATAATCTGCATGACAGATATCACAATATCGATTGATACTCTCCCCACTCTTCCAGATCAAACATGTTGGTCTACATTTCAAGAACGAATAGAAAAGGCATATGAAAATGGAATCTATGATGTACAGCAATGTTTCCAACGGAACATGAAATGGATCATTATAGCAACGATTTGCATCGGCCTGATTAGTGGTATTCTTGTTATTATTCTAAATAATAAGGATACCGTTTATCCATGTTTATCGTATTCTTCTGACACACTTGCCTCTTCTGTATCCATTGAATGTCTTCAGTATGCGTGGACACAGAGCTGTGTGGTACGCACGCCCCTTATACCTTTTCACCCACTTATGTAGGATGGTGGAACCAGTCACCTGAAGGTGCCGCCATGGTATCATGTAATGGTCCTAAAAAAGAGGCTGCATGTGGTGTTGGATCCTATTCCAATATGATAACCTACATGCAGTTTTGTAACATTCGTTTCAATCAATAAGATACTCAGAAATGCGAGAGATAGGAACACTATATTCGGGAACAGACTCGCATAATTCTGAAGTGATAATCATGCTATTTTTTCCACGGAGAAAGACAAATTGGCATTGTTTTTCATGACAAAGGAGATAGGTCATTTGGGATGGAAATAAGTAGAGGAATCCGAGAAGGGAAAGGGAAATGCAAAGTTCAGATTCACCAGGTTGAATGACTTTTGGATAAATGAGTTTGAAATAGAGTCCAGAGTGATCTGCGGTAGAAATGGATGGAAGAGGCCAACAGGTATCGTACCACTGCTTTTCATTTCGTATGGTAGGAGCGACAAGGGTGTGACTTTCTCCATTTGCGGTAATCAGGAAAAGTTCGATTTGAATGGAACTACTACCTTGATCTACCATGTATTGAAAGTGGGTCCAGAAGGTGTCGGGTGAATAAGGAAGACGATACATAGTAGAATGATAATCTTGTTCGACAATATCGTCATCTGAAAAGGAATAGTGAATACTAGTCTGTTTTAGATCTGTACAAGAGGGTCGAAGAAGAGTGGGGAGTTGAAGAGGTAGGGTCATGGTTACCAAATGATCATAATATAACCCATTTCAAATTTTACTCATTTTATTCCATCCAGGAATCGAAAACATATCTCCATACCACATTTTATCGGATTCATATTCTGGATAATAAATGTCTGAAAAATAAGCGAGATATCCAATAACCGCCGAAAATGAGCCGTGTGACAAAATGATGTGTTTGCAGGTACTCGCAAATTGAAAGGTTTGTATTTCATCATACTCAATGACAGATGCAGTAGGATATGATGAAATAAGTTGTTGAATCATTTCATGATTCTTTTGATCGGTAGTGATATAGAGCTTATCAAATGTGAGTTGAGAGAGAGTCTTCTGATAATAGGCAAGCCCTGGATTCCATCGAGCTGCATCATCCAATCGAAGATGAACACATACATCGTTATTGACTTGATATCGAAGGCGAAATGGATTTTTATTTATAATAGCCTCTTTTACTTTTTCGGAGTGCAAATATTGATGGATAAGAGCAATAATTTCTTTTGTTTGGAAAAATGCGTGTATATCACTAAAATGACGTGTGATAAATGGCTGTTCATACGTTATCATATAATTTGCATCATGTAGTTCCATTGGTGTATTGTGATGCATTGTTCCGCAAAAGAGATCAATCCCCAATTGAGATATCAGTTCATGGGAACTATAAGTCACATGCAAATTATTTTTTTTGGCAAGTAGACTCACTGCAATATTTCGAATGATCTGATTTCCTAAACGCCCACATGGCAAGGTTTTTGTCATTTTATGATATAAACTATTTATATCTTTATATCTCTCATTTTGTAAAATTGAAATGTCTCATTTCTCAAAAATGAGCAACCATGCTTTGTATTTCTCGAATTACAGACCCTAGCCACGCAAGACATTTTGGAGATGGAGTTCATAAGTTCTATCTGGAAATGCGTTGCCCCCAGCCCGCTCTCCCCCATCAGCGCATTTGTCAAAAATGTACGAAGATCTATGCGGAATGTAAAAATCAGTTCTGTGGATTGTATGATCATGCAAAAGTAAATGAGCCCGTTCCTGAACAATCACACATGTATGGTGGAAAATGGTATCTTGAAAAAGTGAAAGAGTGGGGAGAGCCTCCGCGAGAGATCCTTGCGTTGGCCATTCAATATCAAGAGAATGCGCGACAGGGCGTAGAAATTAAAGAATCAGAACCGTCTATGATAACAGAAATGAGCGCAGCGGAGCCGAAGAAAAAGGGGCGTACGAAGGCGATAGCGACGCAACCAGAGGACCTAAAGCCCGCCGCCGCGACAGAGGACCTAAAGCAAGCACCGAAGCGAAAGACTAAAAAAACAGAAAAGCCAACAGAAAAGCCAACAGAAGAACCAGTAGAAAAACCAAAGGACAAGCCAAAGATCGCTAGACCAAAAATAGCAAAACCAAAGGTCTCCCCCAAACAAACATCAGAAGCTTCGAATCATAAGGAAGTTGCCATTCCGACTCATATGGAGAAAACCATGGAGGAGTTTGATACGGATGGATTTGAAATTGAATATGTGTCATTGGTACCCTTTGAAGTAAATGAGACCAATTACTTTCGAGATCGAAAAAAGGAAAAACTCTACAAAAATACGAAGGGCTCGATCGGTCATTATGTAGGACGATGGGATCCTGATACAGAATCCATTCATACGGAAGTACCTGATTCTGATGAGGAAGAGGAGTAAGATAAATTCCGCAGAAGGGGTAGAATGGAATGTCAAGGGACGATCCAACTATCGACTCTTATGACACCTTCCTGTCGTTTTTGTTATTCCTATAAACATGGATTCGTTCAAAAAACACAAGAAGAGATTAACGAATTACCACCTACTACAAAAAACTGCTGTGCCCCACCTTTCTGTGCAACCAATAGTACAATTGCACTTATTTCCAGTTTAACGCCTGTTACCAATAATAATTCGCGAACCACAGAACGATCTCTTTTATTATATGGTCAGCAGCAGGTTCTCATTGAAAGCTATCAGACGAATGCAGACCAGGCCTATCAGAATACCCAACAAAATCTGGACACCATTAATCGCCAACTTAATGCCCAATTGATCCAGCTTGGAAAGGATCGCTTGCTTCCCTATCAGCCTTATATACCTCCTGTCATTCCTTCCTCCGTGATTCAATTGAATATGCAAACGAGAAATGTGGGTGTGCCTGTTCCTGTGGCGACGATTGCAAGATGCAAGGGCAATCAATTTGTTACGACCTAAGAAAAATAGAGTTTTTTCTATTATACTTTTTGTATTATGTAGTATTATGCAGTATTATGCCTTCTTTGCAGGAACGACGACCTTCTTCTTGATAATGGTCTTGCGAGGAGCGGGAATGGGCTCGACATCGTCGCCATCCTCGTCATCCAGTTGCTCTGCTTGAGGCATCATAGCTGCAACGGCGGATGGCTTTGAGTGAGAAGAGCTCGAAGCGCTTGCAGCTGCGCTTGGCGCCTGAAACGCCGCATCATCCTCAATCTCCTTCTCATCGCCATCCTCCTCATCCTCCTCCTGAGGCGCAGGTGCCGCGCTAAGTCCCTTGAAGGCAAACTCACCCATCTTCTCAGGCAGCTTGTGAATCGCAATCTGCTTCGCACGCCAAGTCAGGCCAAACTTCGA
>Ga0315284_10008216_pt1 | contig 14893 bp, 11 predicted proteins | sample YL17G09_16_MG_FD_203696 | JGI IMG/M metagenome (GOLD analysis project Ga0315284, IMG submission 203696) | Sediment microbial communities from Yellowstone Lake, YNP, Wyoming, USA - YL17G09_16 | ecosystem: Environmental > Aquatic > Freshwater > Lake > Sediment | place: USA: Wyoming | collected... | reverse complement strand
TTATGAACAATGCGCGGATAAAATGCGAGCCTCAGGCGGTGCCGGACAGCAAATTCACACCCCCCTCAGACATAGAGTTCCAGGATATGCAGGAGATGATGGACCAGCAGACGCAGGACAACGAACCGCCGGCAACAATCAAGAACACAGACAGCAACCCATTCAGCGGAATGGACTGCAGCATATGCGACCTCGTCGGCGACCCGGTGGCGAAGAGAGACTGCCAGAGACACTGCACAACAGACTGATTCTGATGGCCACTGACACGCGACACAGAAGCCTCAAGGTACTGAAGAGACTAAGGGAACCGGGGAAGATACAGGAGTACATGAACCGGTTAGGGTACAACACAGTCGACGGTTGCATGTCACCACTCAAAGTCATACAGAAAGGGAGGGCAAACTGCATGGAAGGCGCGCTCCTTGCCGCAGCCTGCTTGAAGGAGAGCGGGCGGAAACCACTGATTATGGACCTGAGGGCAGTCAACGACGACGACCACGTAATCACGCTATATCGGGGTGGTGGCCTCTGGGGCGCTATGAGCAAATCCAACTTCACGACGCTCGAATTCAGGGAACCAGCCTACAGGAGCCTGCGGGAGATTGCGATGAGCTACTTCGACTTATACTTCAACCTCGCAGGACAGAAAACACTACGGGAATACTCAATTCCCCTAGACCTGACAAAGTATGACAGCAGAAACTGGGTGAGCACGGACGAAGACCTAAGCTATATCGGCAGCGACCTAGACGAGACAAAACACTATAGGATAATCAGCAAGAGACAAATACGCCACCTACACAGAACAGCCGATAAACTCGTAAAAGCAAGCATAATCGGAGCAGACAAAAAAGGAATATACAAACCGAAGAAGTAAACGCGAAGGATGTTCAGACGTAGATGTCTGTTATTCCCAACGCAATACCACCTAGTTCCCTAGTCTTCATGTCGGCGTAGTTCTTTTTTTTTTCGGGCGCGCCAGTAGGCTGGTCTTTATTCGTGTTCCTGTGGAATACTGGCTTAAGCGGCCTTTTCTCTCATATTCTTGGTTTTTTTAGTCTCCTGTCAATATTTATCCTCAGTATGAAAGCGGTTATTCCGGCTGCGGGGTTGGGTACGAGGTTTCTGCCTGCCACAAAGAGCATGCCTAAGGAGATGCTCCCTCTCGTCGACAAGCCGAGCATACAGTTCGTTGTCGAGGAGTGTGTGGCCTCGGGCGTCGATGACATACTCATAATCACCGGCCGCGGGAAGCGTGCGATTGAGGACCATTTCGACCGTAACCCGGAGTTGGATGAGGCGTTGGACCACAGCGGCAAGAACGACCTGAAGGAGCTCGTGGACGACATCGCTGACATGGTGGACATACACTACATCCGCCAGAAGGAGGCGCTGGGTCTCGGCCATGCCATCTTGCGTGCTGAGAAGCACGTTGGCGATGAGCCTTTCACGGTCCTTTTGGGCGACGACATAGTCTTCTCCAAGAAGCCCTGCACTAAACAGTTGATAGACTTATACAACAAGTACAAGGCTTCGGTGATTGCTGTGGAGGCAGTCCCCAAGAATATGATATCAAGCTACGGAATCATCGACGGAAAGGAATCTGCTCACGGTCTCTATAAGATTAGGGACCTTGTCGAGAAGCCGAAGCCTGAGGCTGCACCGTCGAACCTCGGCATCATCGGCAGGTACATGCTCACACCAGCTATATTCGACCACCTAAAGGGCACGAAGAAGGGGGCTGGGGGGGAGATTCAGCTCACTGACGGCCTACGGAGCCTCAACAGGAAGGAGTCCATGTACGGTTGGCAGTTTGAGGGGGTCCGCTATGACCTTGGGAACAAGTTCGAGTACCTGAAGGCAGCCATAGAGTATGGGACGCAGCATCCTGAGGTGGGGCCGAAGCTGAAGGAGTACCTGAAGAGCATATCCCTTGATGACATAGAGGGGAAGTTCAGATGAAGCGGGCTCTGATTACTGGCGGCGCCGGCTTCCTCGGGTCCTACTTGTGCGATAAACTCCTATCCCAAGGCTATTCCGTCTTGTGCATGGATAACCTCATAACAGGGAACATGCGGAATATCAGGCACCTTAAAGGTAACAAAAACTTCAAGTACATAGAGCAGGACGTAAGCCTCCCTTTTGAAGTCGAGGGGCCTCTGGATTACGTCCTCCATTTCGCATGCCCTGCGAGTCCCATAGACTACTTGAGGTTGCCGATTGAGACCCTCAGGGCTGATTCCATCGGAACGTTCAACACGCTCGACCTCGCGCTTTCGAAGAAGTCGAAGTACATCCAGGCTTCCACGTCGGAGGTATATGGGGACCCGACTGTGCACCCGCAGGTGGAATCCTACTGGGGTAACGTGAACCCGATAGGTCCACGCAGCGTCTACGATGAGGCGAAGCGTTTCAGCGAGGCGCTCGTGATGGCTTACCACCGCAAACACAACCTTGACACCCGTCTTGTGAGGATATTCAACACTTACGGCCCGAGGATGCGCGTGAACGACGGGCGCGTCGTGCCAACATTCATCTCCCAGGCCCTGCGGAATGAGGATTTGACGGTCTACGGAGACGGGAAGCAGACGAGGAGCTTCTGTTATGTCGACGATGAGTTGGAGGGCATATGGGCTCTCATGAACTCCGACTACCATGAGCCAGTGAACATCGGGAACCCCGGCGAGTACAGGATGCTCGATTTCGCAAAGATGATAATAGAGGTCACCGGCTCAAAGAGCAGGATAACGTTCACTCCACTTCCGAAGGACGACCCACGGCAGAGGAATCCAGACATCACACTCGCAAAGAAGCTACTCAAGTGGGAGCCTAAGGTCGAGGTCAAGGACGGCATCAAAAAGACGATAGAGTACTTCAGGGAGGTCCTGGATGAGTGAAGTCCTAGTCACAGGCGGCGCCGGATTCATCGGCTCAAACACCGTGGACCTCCTCATACAAAAAGGATACTCCGTCGCTGTAGTCGACAACCTCTCATCCGGGGAAAAAAAGAACCTGAATCCGAAGGCGAATTTCCACAAAGTCGACATAACATCACCTTCACTTGAGGGCGTCTTCGCAAAGGAGAAGCCGAAGCAGGTGATTCACCTGGCAGCGCAGATTGACGTCAGACGCAGCATCAAGGAACCATCCTATGACGCGTCAGTGAACGTCCTGGGCTCCATCAACCTCCTGGAATCATGCAGGAAAAACAGGGTCAAGAAGATAGTCTACGCCTCATCAGGCGGGGCAGTCTACGGGGAGCCACAATACAACCCAGTGGATGAGAAACACCAGATAAGGCCCATATGCCCTTATGGAGCCTCAAAGTACGCAGTCGAAAAGTACGTCGAACTCTATGGCGTAACCCACAGCCTGGATTACAACATAGTCCGCTACGGGAACGTTTACGGCCCAAGGCAGGATCCGCTCGGGGAGGCTGGCGTCGTTGCCATATTCACTGGCCTACTATCACAGGGCAAGCAGCCGGTAATCTGGGGTGACGGTGCGCAGACCCGCGACTTCGGCTACGTCGGCGACATCGCGGAGGCGAACTTGACCGCACTTGAATGTGAGGGTAAGGCGAGAGTCTACAACATAGGCTCAGGGCTCGAGACGTCAGTGAACGAGATAACAGAGGAACTCATCAAGGCGACCGGCGCGAAGGTCACGCCAAAGCATGCGGATGCAGTGCCCGGGGAGGTCAGGAAGATTTACCTCAACATCGGCCTCGCAGGCAGGGAGCTGAAGTGGAGGCCGAAGGTCGACTTAGCCCGCGGCATCAAGGCGACTGTGGAGTGGGTGCGCCATGGTTAAGATAATATCAGCGTCCCTACTGTCCGCGGACTTTTCCCAGCTCGCGGACGAGATAAAGCGCGCCCACAAGGCAGGAGTCGAGTGGATACACTTGGATGTCATGGACGGCGTATTCGTCCCGAACATCAGCTTCGGAATACCAATAATCGAATCGATACGGCCTGTGACCGGCCTGCCTTTCGACACCCACCTGATGATAAACGAGCCTGAACGCTACATCAAAGAGTTCAAGGATGCGGGGTCGGACATAATAACAGTACACGCCGAATCATGCCAGGACCTTCCGGGTGCAATCCGCAAGATTAGGGGGGCGGATGCGAACCCCGGCGTCTCAATCAAGCCGTCAACACCACTTGATGCCGTCGCAGGCGTCCTTGAGGACGTATCAGTCCTCCTCATCATGGGGGTCGAGCCAGGATTCGGAGGCCAGAAATACGACAAGGCAGTGACTGCGAAAATCGCATCTGCGAGGAAGCTCATCGACGAGCGCGGGCTCAAGACCCTGATTGAAGTGGATGGCGGAGTCAACGACCAGACTGCGGCTGAGATATCACGGGCAGGCTGCGACGTCTTCGTTGCAGGCTCATACCTCTTCAAACACCCAGCCGGGATAAGGGAGGGGGTGTCTGAACTGCGCCGTCAAATCCAGGGGATATGATAACGTAATACTCCGTAGTAACTCCTCCATCCTTTTGGAAAGTATTTAACGCCCAAATTCTTGTATTACCTGTGGTTGGCATCATCATAATGCGCCATGAATGGCGCATTATGTCTTGCAAAGTCGTCGGGAAAGAGTTGGCATTCCCTCATGGCTTGAAAACCACAGTGCCCTGCCGACTTTGCAATGGATGACGTCATAGAGAACCTGAAAAACAAATCTAAGGTCATACGCAAGAGCATCCTGGAGATGACCACAAAAGCCGCATCAGGCCACCCAGGCGGCTCCATGTCAGCGCTCGACGTCATAGTCACACTATACTTCTACAAGATGCGCCACAACCCCAAGGACCCAAATTGGAGCGAACGCGACAGGTTCGTCCTATCCAAAGGACACGCATCCCCAGCGCTCTACAGCGTGCTTGCCGAGGCCGGCTACTTCGCGAAGGAGGAACTCGGCAGATTCAGGCACATAGACAGTTTCCTCGAAGGCCACCCATGCCGCAAGACAGTCCCTGGGGTCGACGTATCCACAGGCTCCCTAGGGCAGGGCCTGAGTATAGCATGCGGCCTCGCCCTCGCCGGCAAACTAGACAAGATGGACTACCGGGTCTATGCGATGCTCGGCGACGGAGAATGCCAGGAGGGGCAGATTTGGGAGGCTGCGATGGCCGCGTCCCACTACGGTCTTGATAACCTCTGCGTCATAGTCGACCGGAACAGTCTGCAGATTGACGGCAACACCGAGGAGGTCATGGCTGTGGAGCCTCTATCCGAGAAGTGGTCGAGCTTTGGCTGGAACACGCTGTCCATCAACGGGCACAATCACTCCGAGATAATAAAGGCGTTGGATGATGCGTCCCTGCTAAAGGGCGCGCCGACCGCTATAATAGCGCACACCACGAAGGGGAAGGGAGTCTCCTTCATGGAGAACGTGTGCGAGTACCACGGCAAGCCGCTCAACAAGGACCAGTTGTGTGAGGCGCTGAAGGAGCTGATTTAAGTGAAACTCACATGCGAGACCAAGGAGCATACGAGGGAGGCATACGGGAAGACTCTCATAGCGCTGGGGAAGGAGAATCCGAACATCGTCGTAGTCGACGCCGACCTTAGCGGCTCCACGAGCACCGCCATGTTCGCAAAGGTGTTCCCGGACCGCTTCTTCAACGTGGGGGTCGCAGAGCAGAACCTCATGGGAATCTCGGCAGGCCTCGCCCTCGCAGGCAAGACCGTTTTCGCAAGCGCGTTTGCGATGTTCGGCGCAGGCCGCGCGTGGGAGCAGATTAGGAATACGATAGCGTACGACCGGTTGAATGTTAAGATTGTCCTCACACATGCTGGCATAACCGTCGGCAAGGACGGGAGCTCCCACCAGATTGTCGAGGACCTCGCGCTCATGAGGGTGATACCTGGCATGAAGGTGCAGGTTCCAGCAGACGCCCCGGAGACCTGCGCCTTAATCCGCGCCGCAGCCGCCTATGAGGGGCCGGTTTACATCCGCCTCACCCGCGAGAAGAGCCCCACGATATTCGACCCATACAACTATGACACTGAAAAGCCCATCACCATACATGACGGCTCGGACGTCACCATAATGGCATGCGGCTATATGCTCGCAGAAGCGATAGTGGCCGCAGCGGAACTCAAGAAGGAAGGCGTCAACTCGCGATTAATCAACATGCACACCATCAAGCCCCTCCACGAGCAGACGGTCGTAAAGGCCGCGAAGGAGACCGGCAGCATCGTGACAGTCGAGGAACACAGCATCATCGGCGGCCTCGGGGGCGCGGTGGCTGAAGTCCTCAGCGAACAGTATCCTGCACCGTTGCGTCGCGTCGGCATAAGGGACCTCTTCGGAAAATCAGGCGACGCCAAAGACCTGATGATACGCTACAACCTCACCTCAAAGGACATAATACACGCCGCACACGAGGCGATGAAAGCGCGGAAATAATACCCTGCCAGCCGCGTGATTCGGTGAATACCGAAAATAAAGTGCCTGCTTTATATTCCCCCACCCGAATAATCTGGTATGAGAAAAAAGGCATGTGCCACAATACTCATGCTGTTCCTGATGTCAGTCATTGCTTGCGCTGATGGGGGCTTCTTCCGGCCGCTGTACTACAGCGAGGACATCTATGAGCCAACGCAAAAGGCTGTGATACTACACAACGCAGGCGTTGAGCGGCTGATACTGGAGGCTACATACCAGGGCAACATCACCGACTTCGCATGGGTTGTGCCAACGCCGAACCTTCCTAAACTGGATAAGGCCGAGAGCCTCCTCTTTGAGGAACTCCATTATCTCACCCAACCCACGCTCGTTAAGGCGCCGCGAATAATCTACTCCACTGTCGTCTATGGTGCAAAAACTCAGGAGGCAGTCACAGTCCATGAGCAAAAGCAGGTGGGTATATATGAGGCGACGGTGCTTTCCTCAGACGACCCGGATGCCCTCGTCAAATGGCTCAACAACCACAGCTACCGCGTTGATGAGAAAGTCACGGGCGTGATTGGAGACTACGTTAACCGCAGATGGTATTTCACCGCATTCAGGGTCAACCTAGTTCCAGGGCAGGAAAAGCTCCTCGAATCGCTTCGGAAGATTAACCCCTCGATTAACTCCTCAGATGATGCGTTGAATCTCCTGGCCGACCAGATGGTTGATTCTATCAGACAGAAACGTTTGTACTCTCAACTTGATGGAATACCTGACGTCGAACTGGATTATGGGGAAGTCGACGAGGGACTGGGCGGCAGATACGGCAGCCAGGGAGGCAAGCCAACGCATCTAATCGAGGATGACCGGTATACGGGATTATTCGAGGCATATAATGGCTACCTACCAGAGCACATGGCGTCTGAAACCAAAAATAGCGTCGTAAATCGCTTAAACGAGCGCTCATCTGTTCCTGGAAGATACTACTGCAATGGAGGGCTTGAAACCCCCAATGTTGAGTACTGTGGCATCTGGTATTTCACGAAGGAGAGTCCGGAATACAAGATACTCAAGGACGTTGAATGCGGCAAAGGATGCAAGATATCTGGGAGAAAAGACAACTTCACCATTGAGGAACTGGCGGGGGCTGCGGCAAGGGCGGCGTTGGACGGCAACCCGGAAGTGATAGCATACTTTAGCCTCAACACGGACAAACCACAGTGGTACTACAACAGTGACGATATGCTCAATTATTATAGGCTGCAGGTCGAGCAGAAACTCTCAGCCGTTGTGGAAACTAGGTCAAGGGATGTCAAAGAACGATTGAAGAATGAGATTGTAAACGAGTATTCCCTAAGACTCGATTCAAAACCAGCAGGCTATGACGGCCTTGTGAACACGCTTACCGAAGCGGTGTCCGCTGATTTAGCAGAGAACAGGAGCTACATGCAGTCGCAGGCATATGCCCTCACCATACTGGACAATCAGGAGTACATCCGGCTACAAAGCCTATACTCTGGAGACGGAAACGAGTACGGTTTGAGGAGGAACATTCGGGCCTTGGTGGAGGGGGTGTTGGACTGGAACATCCGCGGGGTTCAGGAGCATATGCGAAGCGGGACGATACAGCCGATTATGCTCACATTCGAAAGCAAAGAACCGGTGTATCCGCTTAAGATATCATCTGTCAACGCAGGCTCAACAGAGATTCTGCTCTACGTATTCACCAAACACCAGGTCCAGGTGAACGGCTTCACGAGTGAATACGGCAAATGGATTGAAACCAAAGACGCGAAATCCTACAAGAACCTAAATGGCCTATTGGACGACAGATACTATCTGACCAAGATGAGGAGGCAGATGTGGCCCAGGGAGATGACATCAGACCTTATCCTAAAGCAGGCAGCCGACGACGAAGCCAACACCCACAGGATATACGAGGAAAACTTCACATTAAACTGGATACTATTCACCGTAGCCCTCGCGGTCGTCTATGTCCTAATCCTGGCCATTAATATCATACCTGCGCTGTTGAACAACAGAGTCGCTGCAAGATTTGACAAACCCCCATTTAAGATAAGTGTTAAAAGATTCATCATCTACGCTATGCCAATACCTGTCGTCCTCATGGTTTCAGCCCTGCTCGGTTTGGTCCTATATAACGACAGCAACAGCATCATTGGGGCTGCATTTGAACTGGTTCGGGTGATCCCAACTTTCGGATACCATCTACTAAATCTAATCGGAATCCCGGATTCGATAGCTGCCATATTGGTCTTCCTCTTCTTCACCTGTTCCGCGGCAATTTTATCGACCGTCACGATACACGTCATTTATTCATTACTCACAAGGGCCCAATCTGAGTTGAAGGCGCGGAAATAGTGCATTAGGTTACCTTTTCGTCAGTATAACGCTTTTATATTCCAGTTCCCCTATTCTATTCATCATGAAGAGGGTTCCTTTTATCTACAGGAATATTGTGATTGGCGAGGAGTACTTTAGTGGGAACCCTGTTCTGCAGTTGTTGCTGTTGCTTAGGCTGCGAGCGTAGATTCAGCAAAAGAATCTAAGGCTCGCCCGCGGACATAAAACGTTCAATAAACAATATATATTCGATATTTTCATTTTGAACTGCTGGATATCAAAATCGCGTTTCGCGATTTTGATGATGCCAAATTCGCCAAGCGAATTTGACATACTGCGACCTTAAGGTCGCAGTCCATATACTGTTCAAAATATCATACCGCACCCTTCGAGGTGCGGTATGCGATTCGGGAGGGATTTCAAATGGACCAGTTTTGGTATGATAGGAGGGTGGAGGCGAAGGGGAAACCCAAGAGGATACAGGTCTTCGACACCACCATGCGGGACGGGGAGCAGACGCCCGGCGTGAACATGAACGCCGAGGACAAGAAGCAGATAGCTGCGGCCCTGTCCAAGATGGGGGTAGACTACATAGAAGCCGGATTCCCGGTTTCGTCCGATGGGGAATTCAAGGGAGTGAAGGAAGTCAAGCAGATGGGCCTGAAGAGCAAGATTGTGGGTCTTGCAAGGTGTGTTGAGAAGGACCTTGACGCAGCCATTAACGCTGACGTGGACATGGTCCACATCTTCATCGGCACATCCCCAATCCACAGGGAATACAAGCTCAAGATGAGCAAGGAGCAAGTCATGGACTCCGCCCGCAAGAGCATACAGTATGTGACAGACCGCGGCGTGAAGGTGCACTTCAGCCCAGAGGACGCCTGCAGGACTGAAATCGACTACCTGAAGGAGGTCTGTATGATGGCGCAGGAGATGAAGGTCGAGCACATAAACATCCCCGACACCGTGGGAGTCATGACTCCGGCTGCCATGTCCTGGCTGATAACGGAACTAAAACATACCGTCAAAATCCCGCTCGCGGTCCACTGCCACAACGACTTCGGCATGGCGGTCGCAAACACCGTCAGTGCAGTCGTCGCAGGCGCCACGATACCGCACGTCACAGTCAACGGCCTAGGGGAGCGCGCAGGTAACGCCGACCTCGAGCAGGTCGTCCTGGCCACGAAGCTGATCCACGGCATAGACTCCGGCATCAACACCAGGAGAATCTGGGAGACGAGCCGCCTAGTCGAGCGAATAAGCGGAATCAAGGTGATGCCGAACTTCCCAATCGTCGGCGCAAACGCGTTCGCCCACGAGAGCGGAGTACACGTGCACGGAGTCCTCGCGAAGGCCGCGACCTACGAGGCAATCAAGCCGGAGGAGGTGGGTGCGCAGAGGCGGATAGTCCTCGGGAAGCTCGTCGGCACCGCGGCGGTCCACGACAAACTCAAGAGCATCGGCGTGAAGGTTACTGCGGAGCAGGCCCGGGAGATAACAGCGAAGGTGAAGGACCTCGCTGACAAGGGCAAACGGGTCACAGAGGAGGACCTGGCCGCGATAGCGGAGGACATGCTCGGGAAAGGCTCGAAGAAGACTCGAATAGTGGAACTAAAGGACATGACCTTGCATGCCGAATACGGGGAGAGACCCACGGCGTCCGTAGCCCTCATGGTGCACGGTAAAGAGAAATACGCCAGGGAATCCGGAGTCGGCCCAGTAGATGCCACACTGAACGCCATCCGCGCAGCAGTCGGCGACAAAGACATACAACTGGACGAGTTCCACCTCGATGCCATCACCGGAGGTTCGAACGCCCTCGCAGACGTGTCGATTAGGGTGAGCAAGAACGGTACTAGCACGATGGCCCGGGGGGTACATGAGGACGTCGTTATGGCATCAGTCCTAGCTTTCATAAACGGTGTGAACCGTATTATGAGGAAGTGACGGCTGTGCCCCGAGAGGGGCACATATTTTCGCCAGCCGTTTGGTTAAAAGGCTGGGTTCGAACGCCCTCGCAGACGTGTCGATTAGGGTGAGCAAGAACGGCAAGAGCACCATGGCCAGAGGAGTACACGAAGACGTCGTAATGGCGAGCGTTCTTGCCTTCATCAACGGAGTCAACCGGATAATGAGAGGGTAGGTTATCGGTTTCCGAGTGGGCGGGTCTTATCCTCCTTCCCTCTCCTTCTTTTCTTTTATTTCATTGACGTATCTTTCGAAGAGTGGCCGTTGGGTTTCGTTTAGTAGTGGGCCGTAGGTTCGGGTGATTTCGTCGAGGTTTTCTGTGACCCATGGGACTGCTTCGTTTTCTATCATCCTGCGTAGGGGGCGTTCCGTCCATGTGACCGGGGCTAGGTTCGGGTCTGTGAATTCTTCACTGGGTTTATTATTCAGTATGGTTGCGAGTGCGACGGAGCCTCGGCCTGGGTTTTCCCCCACAGCCTTTTTCATCTCTACCCACATCCTTATCCTCTGGAGCATGCGGGTCTGGTGGGGGTTTGTCTCTGGCGGCTTCTGGATGAATTCCCCGAACCATCTTGCATCCTCTGGGTCGCTTATATGCGGGAGGTACTCCTCTAGTGTCTCTGTCTTGGCCATCCCCTCACCCCATGGTGTGTCTCCTGTTTTCACCTTTTTAATGTAACCGAGTTTCTCTCCTAAGGCTGAGGCGACTTCGGTCTCGCCTCTTTGGGGGTCTTTTTCCAGTTCCCTGCGTACCCTAATCCACTCCTCTATTCTCTCGAGCATGTCGAGCTGCCTCTCAGAGAGTCCCTCATAGTGTTCCCCGAGGAGCGTCTTCCTCAGGTCCTCGTGTATCCTCCCCTCATCCAATGTCGTCTTCATCCACTCCTTCGCCTCATCGGAGAGACTGTAGAATGTGACGTTGGGGTGGGATGGGTCTGTTGTGCCTTCATGAGTCTTCAATAGACCGAATCTCCTCAGGTCATCCAGAGCATGCCTCAATTTCCCAGCCATCTGCTGCGGGTTCTCCTTTGATTCGACGACCTTCCTAACCTCATCTGACACAGATATCTCTCCCCTAGTCATCGGCTCATCCCCCCTGGCATACATCGTCTTCAGGACCTTGTATTTCAGGCTCCACTCGGGGACGGTTGCTTCTGAATACCTGTACTTCGGGTGTATCCACACCGTTAGGCTTGCGGCCTTGGGCAGTTTCACCACCTTATTCAGCATGTCTAGGAGGTTCAGTGACGTGTTGAGTTCGTATAGTAGGCGGTTCCTCTTGCTCTGGGGTACGTCCATGTCTAATCCGATGTTCCTGCCGATTTCATCGCCTGACATCGCGTGAGGTGTCTCCTCCAAGGCACGTTCCACCCTCCTTGGCAGGTCAACCTTGAATATGGTCTGCATCCCGACTATGCCCCCCATATCGACAATCCCCCTCTGGTGCATGTAGGCCATGTCCTGTATGTATAGGAGCAGTTTTTCGCCATCAAGGCCATGTCGTATAGCCATGAGCGCAGTGGCTTCCATGTATGTCAGCCTCCGGCCGTGGTGCGTATGGAGTGTATCGAGGATTTCGCGCCTCCTGTCGAAGGACTCGACCCACTTGACTGCGCGCTCGCCCCCCTGGTCAGTGTCACCTTTAGGTTTAGTCTTCCTCTCCCACTCATCAAGCATCTCCTTGGCTTTTGGGTTTAGTGTGGATGCTACCCTCTCAAGAGACTCAGAGAGTATTCCCTTTCCGGCCCTGGGTTTTATAAGCAGGAGCTCAGGCATACTGATGGCCTCTGGAACCCCGTACACTTCCTGGGCGGATATGCTTACCGGGCCCTCTGTGACCCTCGACTCAGATATCCCCTGGGGGAGTCTCCTGCGCACTGCAGCCATGTTAGATAAAGGGCAATATTAGGTGATAAACGCTCCTTTTTTATTGTATTCCAATATATTACGCATATGAGGTCTGATCGCATCAAGCGGGGTATTGAGAGGACCCCCAACAGGGCGCTATTGTACGCTACCGGACTGTCAAAGTCAAGCATCCACAAGCCTTTCATCGGCATAGCGTCGTCTTACACTGACCTGGTTCCAGGGCACGTGGACATGCGGCAGCTTGAGCGCTTCATAGAACGCGGCGTCGAGGCCGGTGGGGGCACGCCGTTCATATTCGGGGTTCCAGCGATATGTGATGGCATAGCGATGGGCCATTATGGTATGCGATATTCGCTCCCTTCAAGGGAGCTCATAGCCGATGAGGTCGAGTCGATGGTTGGCGCTAATGCACTCGACGGTCTCGTGTTGCTCACCAACTGCGATAAGATTACGCCTGGTATGCTGATGGCTGCTGGGCGGCTTGACGTGCCAGTCATCGTCGTGACTGCTGGGCCGATGCTCTGCGGTAGGAGCAAGGAGGGTAAGCGTCTTGACCTCGTCCATGACACGTTCGAGGCGGTGGGTATGTATCAGGCTGGTAAGTTGACTGGTGAGGAGGTTCATTCACTCGAGGTTGAGGCTTGCCCAGGTTGCGGCTCATGCCAGGGGCTCTACACAGCGAATACCATGTCCTGTTTGACTGAGGTTATGGGTTTGAGTCTCACAGGCTGCGCTACAGCGCTTGCCGTGTCTGCGAAGAAGAAGAGGATAGCCTACCAGAGCGGAGTGAGGATTGTCGAGCTAGTCCGCAATGGCCTCACAGCAAGGAGGATAATCACCAAGAATGCGATATACAACGCTGTCGTCGTCGACAATGCGATGGGAGGCTCCACGAACACGACCCTCCACATTCCAGCGATAGCGCATGAGGCTGGTATCGAGATTGACTTCAACATATTCGATGAGATATCGAGGAAGACGCCGCACATAACCCACATCCGCCCGTCTGGCGAGCATTTCATGGAGGATGTCGAGTACGCGGGCGGGATACCTGCCGTACTTAACGTGCTCAAGGACCTACTCAAGCCTAATCCGACCGTCAATGGGTTCAACATAAAAAAGATTGCCGAGAAGTCGAGGGTGCTGAATCCGGACGTCATACGCTCACTAGACAAGGCCTACCACAGGGAGGGTAGCATAGCAGTCCTAAAAGGTAACCTCGCGCCATTAGGTTCGGTGGTGAAGCAGACTGCTGTCTCACCGAAGGCGATGAGGATACAGGGTCCGGCTAAGGTCTACGACTGCGAGGAGGATGCGATGGCAGCGATACTCAAGGGGAAAGTCAAAGCCGGCGACGTAGTGGTCATAAGGTACGAGGGCCCGCGGGGGGGTCCTGGCATGCGTGAGATGCTCTCACCCACCTCAGCCATCGCTGGGATGGGCCTCTCAGAATCCGTGGCGCTCATCACAGACGGGCGCTTCAGCGGCGGCACCAGGGGACCATGTGTCGGGCACATTAGTCCTGAGGCCGCGGACTGCGGGCCAATCGCCTATGTGAAGGATGGGGACCAGATACTGGTTGACATCCCAGGGAGGAAACTCGAACTTCTTGTCTCAGAGAGCGAACTTGCCAGGCGGAAGAAGACCTGCAAGATAAGGGAGACGAAGGCGAGAGGCTGGCTCCTACGGTACAGCAGGATGGTGCAGAGCGCGGCGAAGGGAGCGATACTGGAGTAAGGCATGTAATCCGTGCGAACTGACAACACATCGAGCTTAATGCCAGTAAATTATGGGTTGCTGGGATGAGATAGGACGAAGCCAGTATCATGACAGTCGGTAAGTAATTTTTTATCCCATACTCCTATACTAGGCTATGTCAAACGTTAAAATCATACTAGTCATATGCGATGGGATGGGTGATAGGCCTGTTAAGGAGCTGGGGGATAAGACTCCTCTTGAAGCAGGCAAGACGCATAACCTGGACAGGCTGGCTGCGCAGGGAGCGACGGGGACTATCAACACGATTGGTGTTGGTGTAACCCCCGGAAGCGACACAGCCCACCTTGCACTCCTGGGATTTGACCCTAAGGTATATTACTGCGGACGGGGCCCGATGGAATGTGCGGGTGTCAAAATGGACTTGCGTCAGGGGGATGTCGCATTCAGGGCGAACATGGGCACAGTCGATGCTGACTGGAATGCCATCGACCGAAGGGCGGGGAGGGTAAACGACACTGGCCCTTTCGCGCAAGCCTTGGATGGGATGGAGATTGATGGAGTGAA
>Ga0315284_10008212_pt1 | contig 14894 bp, 10 predicted proteins | sample YL17G09_16_MG_FD_203696 | JGI IMG/M metagenome (GOLD analysis project Ga0315284, IMG submission 203696) | Sediment microbial communities from Yellowstone Lake, YNP, Wyoming, USA - YL17G09_16 | ecosystem: Environmental > Aquatic > Freshwater > Lake > Sediment | place: USA: Wyoming | collected... | reverse complement strand
CTGCCAATACGTTGTACAGAAAAGATGCATCTACTTCAGTCTGAATATTCTTATTGGTCATTATCTGATTTTTTCGTTATTTAATCTCTATAAAATTCTTTACTTACCTCAAATGTACTTTAAGGCACTGTTCTTTCAAAATATAAGGAAGACAATCAGATTTGAACTAAAAGTTGGCAAGTACTTTTTTTGTGTAAGTAATATTATTTTAAATCATTACCAGTATAACCGGTAATTTTTATAATATTGAATTGAACTAACTGCAATTAAAACATGGGGAAAGTAGCACAATACCAGACGAATAGGCCGTGCCTTATGCACGGATAAATTCCGGAAAGTTTAGTAATGATCTTCAAATTTATATTGTAATTTTAATGTGAGGCTAAATAAATATCCTGGCAATTTGAAAATAGATCAACGCAACGCAAAGGTTTATAAGGACACTAATCTGATATGAATTACCAAAAGAAGTCCAACGAAGAACTCATAAATGAGATACAGGAGTTGCAGCTGAAATACAATTCCTTAAAGGCTTCATACGAGAAAGATATTACCGGGCGCAAAAAGGCTGAGGAAGCATTGCACGAAAGCGAAGATCGCTTCCGAAAGATTGTCGAACAGGCACCGATCGCCATGGCTGTCGTCAGTATGGACGGAGTGATCGAGTTTATCAACCATAAAGCCGTCAAAGTTTTTGGATACCTGCCAGAGGATATCCCCGATATGGACAAATGGTGGGCTCAGGCTTATCGGGACGAGGATTACCGCAAGAAAGTTGTTGCCGAATGGATGCGACTTGTACAAAGGGCAATAAATGAGGGTAAGGAGATTATTGGCAACGAGTACCGGATAACCTGCAAGGATGGTTCCATTAAAACAATATTCATTTCCGGAGTCCCTGTTTCCGGCAAGATTTTCGTTATATTCGATGATATTACCGAGCGTAAAAAGGCAGAAGAGGCACTGCGCGATAGTGAGGAACGCTTCTCTAAGGCTTTTAGGACTTCGCCCTATGCCTTTATAATCGCAAACATGGAAGATGGTGCCTTTGTCGAGGTCAACGATGCGTTCACCAACGTTTCCGGATTCACCCGGGAAGAAGCCCTCGCCAGCTCGACGCTCAATTTGAAGCTATGGGTTCACAAAGAAGATCGACAGCGCTTTGTAGCTGTTCTTGGCGATGGCCGGGCCGTGGTGCGCCAGGAGACCCAGTTACGCGCGAAGAGCGGGAACGTCATAACAGCACTATTCTCGGCTCAAGTGATCCAACTGGGCCATAAATCTTGCATTATATCCATCATCGAGGACATCACCGGGCGCAAACAGGCTGAAGAAGCACAGAGGAAAAGCGAGGAGCGATACCGTCGTCTTATCGAAACCACAGAAACCGGCTATGTTATTATTGACAATAAAGGGGTCGTTCTTGATGCGAATCAGGAATATGTCCGTCTTTCAGGCCATGTAAACCTCGGCGAGATTCTTGGAAGAAGTGTGGTAGAATGGACCGCCGACGAAGAAAAAGAAACAAACGCACGCGCTATCGCTACATGTTTGAGAAACAGCTTTATCCGGAACTTCGTAATTACTTATATTGATACAAGAGGCAACCGGACGCCTGTTGAAATCAATGCGACAATGATTGAGGAGGAAGGCAAACAAAAAATACTTACTTTATGTCGCGACATTACCGGTCGCAAGATGACGGAAGAAGTTCAAAAACAGATGTCTTCACTTTTAAGAGCTACACTGGAATCCACAGCGGATGGGATTCTGGTAGTTGATCTATCAGGAAAAGTGTCAAGTTTCAACAGAAAATTCGGAGAGTTATGGCGTATTCCCCAGCATGTCCTTGGCACAGGCGATGACAATAAACTCCTTTCGTTCATTCTTGACCAGCTTAAAGATTCGGACAAATTCCTTGCAAAGGTAAGAGAACTCTACGCTCAACCGCACCAGGAGAGTTTCGACACAATCGAGTTCAAGGATGAGAGAGTTTTTGAGCGGTACTCTCAGCCACAGCGGATTGACGATGAGATTGTCGGCCGTGTCTGGAGCTTTCGCGACATCACCGAACGCAAACGCATAGAAGAAGCATTGCATGAGAGTGAACAACACTATAAAATAATTTCAGAACTTACCACTGATTATATTTTTAAACTTGGCGTAAATGCAGATGGCAAAGTCATAATTGATTTCGTGTCTGATAATTTCTATTCCCTTACCGGCCGTACCAAAGATGATGCCTTAACGATTGATTCATGGAGTAACATTGTTCACCCGGACGATCTGCCAAAAGTCATGGAACTTCTCCAGAAATTGATTGCCTGCCCTCAATCCAAAGAGTTTGAGTGCAGGTCCTATATTCACGATCATAAACTTAGATGGATTAGTATTGTTTGCAGGTCAGAATGGGATGAACAGGAAAACAGAGTGGTTACAATCGTTGGTGCAGTGAAAGACATCTCCGAACGCAAACAAGCCGAACTTCAGATTAAAGAAAAAAATAAAGCCATTAAGGCCCGAAATGCTGAATACAAGCAGCTTAACGAACAATTATTACGTGCCAATGAAGCGTTGAAGGACGCAAAAGAAAAAGCTGAAGAAAGCGACCGCCTCAAGACCGCTTTTCTTCAAAACATGAGCCATGAGATTCGCACACCCATGAATGCCATTATGGGATTCTCCTCATTATTGGTTGATTATTATAATAATAAACCAAAACTCGAAGAATTCTCCGAAATTATAAATCGCCGTTGCAATGACCTTCTTGAAATTATCAATGATATTCTCGATATTTCCAGAATTGAATCCGGTCAATTGCCCCTTAATATCGAAGAATGCAACCTGACGGAACTGTTTGTGGAGCTAACCTCTTTTTTTAAGGAACACCAGAAACGTATCGGCAAACAACAAATTAAGCTCAATCTGCAAGCACTTTGCGATCCGTCAGAAAATACAATCCTTATCGACAAAGTAAAATTGAAACAAATATTGATCAATCTGATCAGCAATGCCTTTAAATTTACCGTTACCGGCAAAATTGAAGGTGGCTGTAAGATCGATGCTAACCGAAATCTTGTGTTTTATGTGTCCGATACAGGTATTGGCATACCACCCGATAAACACGATGCAATATTTGAGCGTTTCTCTCAATTGGTATATGCTAAGAAACAGGTTTATGGCGGAACAGGCTTAGGGTTATCTATTGTAAAAGGTTTAATAAACTTATTAGGTGGCAAAATATGGCTCGAGTCTGAACTTGAAAACCTGCCTGCCGGCAAGGCAGGAGGAACTACATTTTACTTTTCATTTCCTTATCAAATTTCGAAATCAGTGCAACACGAGCCCGTTTTGACTGACGAATCACGGGAATATTATTTCAGCAGTAAAACCTTACTTTTAGTTGAAGATGACCCTTTTAATGCTTTATATAATAAAGAAATTCTTACCGATACCGGCCTGAAAGTGAGTTATGCCGAAAATGGTCATGAGGCCGTTCAGATTGCTGTTTCTCAGACAATTGATTTAGTATTGATGGACATTCGGCTGCCCGATATGGATGGATACAAAGCCATTCACCAAATAAAACAACAAAGACCCAATTTAAGGATTATTGCCCAAACAGCCTATGCCACGCTTGAAGATAAACAAAAAGCTTTTGATGCAGGTTGCATTGACTATATTAGTAAACCTTTAAACCGGGAATTATTTTTATCTATGCTAAAAAAGCATTTACTATAAGTCGACTTTTTATAATCTTCACTTTGAAACTGTGGCAATTTGTTGAAAACTAACAAACCAAATGTACCTTTCCATGTAATCTTTGTAACTTCTTTGTCATTAGCAGCTTGTTCATCAATAAATAATTCAGAACGTGCAAAATGGTGTCCCTCGTCACTTTTCCAACTCCGGATTTATCTTCGCAAACCGCACCTCATCCCAAAGCTGTCCATCTTTAAAAATCGACTTTCTGAAAACACCCTCCTTACTATAACCACATTTTTCAAGGACTCTCTGGGAAGCCGGATTAAATTCATAAACCCCGGTATGTATCCTGGCAAAGCCGAGTACTTTAAATCCGAAGTCGGTTATCAGATTCACCGCGGCAGTCGCTATTCCTTTGTTCCAAAAAGGTTCGCCGATGAAGTATCCGATCTCCGCTGTTTTCCGGTACACATTCTCACAGGGTGACAAACTGATATTCCCCACATATTCCCCCTTGTATAGGATAGCAAAAAACGAAGTATTATTCCTGAATCTTCTGATGAAATTTAAGGCATCATCCAGGGTGTAAGGATACGGAAAGCCATCCCGCAAATTCCTGCCGATCTTTTCATTATTGGCAAGCTCGGCCAATCGGGGGACATCAGATTCACTGAGCGCCCTTAGTTCAATAGCGCCGGATTTAAGATGCATAGTTATCAATAGTGTTCAGTATCCCCATCATTTTGTGGCTTTTATGCAATAGTCCTGATCAAGTGCTTATACAGGTACGCAGGTTATTTTCGTGATTTTTTAATTTTGTTATAATTCAAGCGAAATATAGCAATTTATGTTTTATGATACCCAAACAGGACCTTTTCATGTTTGTAGCCAAAATTCCTGGTTTTGTCTATGTTCTCACCTGTGACTGGAATAAAACACTTTTAGAATAAAATATAATTTCTATATCTCATTCATCAAAATATAATTTCATCTATCCCTGTACATATAAAAGAAAAAACAAAAAACTAAACGATTCCACGATTCCACGATTAAACTTTTTATTTCAATGCTTCAAGGTCAATTTTCAGTTCAGTCATTTTCTTAAAGGAATTGACAAAGTCCTGTTGCATGGTAACCGGCATGTTTTTGATACGCGCTGTAAAATGGTTGGCCCCGGGCACCATGAAGAGTTGTGAATTCACTTTTGGCGAAACATTGACCCTGCAGGCTGACCAGGTATCTCTGCCTCCATAAATATAAATGAAATCATTGCCATGATCGTCGAGCCATGAACGGATCTTATCCATCAGACTGCTGTCAAATGGCTTATAAGATAAAGCCTTAGGGGGGAAACTTCCTGAAGGATTACCGGTATTCAATATTCAGCTCATTGGCATGTAGTACCTGGACAATTTCGTTCTTTTCCTTATAGAGGCTATAACCATTGATATTCATGACAGTGGGACTGTAAAAGCCTTTATGGGTGAGTATAACCTGCTGATCATAATTTCCTTTCTCGGGATGCTGATGATCCAAGGGTTGCCGTATCGTCAGAGCATATTGTAAGTATGGGTCCCCTGGTTTGGAAACTTTCTTAAAAACCACATCCGGTAAATTGAACATTGCCTGCTCCAGGACTAATTCATCAGACTGGGCGTTGCTGTATGTTAAACAGGTAAGTGTAAACAGAAGGATAAGAATAGATCTCATGACAGTATTTGGTGTTATTCATTCAACATCAAGTCTCAGGATTTCATTACACCAGGCCATTTTCCTTCAATACGCCGGCAATGGATCTGGCCCAGTCAGCAATTGCATTCCAATCGCGAAAGTCACCCACAGGTGCTTTCACCCTTTTAATGATCCATTTTTCGAAAAAGCTCATTTTATTTATTTCTAATGCTCCATGGAATACAGCGATATCTTTGGGTTTTATCCGGTCGGTTATCGGCTGCAAAGAACCCGGGAAGCGCCAGCCTTTCATCAGTTCAACTGGATCTCCCATGCCTGTGGGACCAGTAGAAAACAACCATACCCATTGCCCTGCCAACACTTCCTCATTTTTACGCAGGAACCTGGCTGCATCTTTGCGCCACTGACCAATATACACAGCACTGCCTAAAATAACTGCTTTATAAGAAGGAAGGGCACTTACACGATCGGTCGTAAGCACATCTGCAGAATAACCGGCTTCACGAAGAATATGTCCGATTTTAGCGGCGATTTCTGCTGTTGCACCGTGTTTTGAACTGTAGGTTACCAGAATTTTTGTCTTCATTTTTTATTATTTTAAAAATCATAATCTTTGACTTCTAATATAAGGCAAATTATTAAAGAGCAGGTACAATCTTTGTAACAAATTTACTTTTGAATCGTCACAGTATCAATAAACCCTGATAAGAATGCGTTTCACATCTCCCCAAATCCTGTTTTTTTTCTTTTCATCCCTTTTCACGATTACTACTTATTCTCAAGGCATTAAAGGTCGGTTAACCGATATCAGGAATATTCCGGTGCCTTTCGCAGCCGTTTATGATGAAACCACCTATGTTGGAACAACCAGTAATGCCGAAGGCTATTATGACTTGAAACTTGAACCCGGGAAACATTCTATCGTCTATAAGGCCTTGGGATACTATATGGCTCGGAAACAAATCACTACTTCCGATCAGTACGTCCTCCTCGATATTCAGCTTAATGAACAGGCAGTTCAATTGAAGGAAGTAATAGTTACGCCAGGTAAAGAAGATCCGGCATATGCCATAATGCGGAAAGTGATCGGACTCGCCCCTTATCATTTGAACCAGGTAAAAGAATACACCGCTGATGTGTATCTGAGAGGAACCATCCATATCATCAAAATACCTAAAATCATAGCCAAACATACAGAGATTAACGGAAAGAAAAACGCCATAAAAAATGGCGATGTTTTTCTCCAGGAATCCATTAACCAGATTCATTTCCAGGCTCCCGACAAATACGATCAGAAGGTACTATCTTACCACAGCACCTTTCCGGGAAACAATAACGATGTAAATCCTATGGAGATCATCAGTTCCAGCTTTTATCAGCCTGAAATTGATGAATTCATTTCTCCGCTGGCTCCCAATGCTTTTAGCTTTTATACCTACCGGTATGAGGGATTTTTTGATGAAGGCAGGAATACAATTTTTAAAATTAAAGTCACACCCAAACGGAATAGTCAGCAATTGATGAAAGGATACCTCTATATCGTGGATAAACTTTGGTGCCTGCATTCGGCCGATGCCTCGGTACACATGTTTTTCGGTGACCTGAGCTATAAAACCATTTATTCACCTGTCAAGAATAAAGCCTGGCTGCCCATAAGCTACCAGTTTTATGTGGATGCAGCCATTATGGGCATAAAAGCCGATTATAAGTATTCAAGTTCAGTGAAATTCCAGCAGGTTATTCTGAATGAAAAGAATATCATAAAACCAACCAAAACCGAGGAGCCACAACTTACACAGAACGCGCCTGTCTTGCCGTCAGATAAGCCCGATCAAAGCAAAACGGATCCTAAAAAGCAAAAAAACCAACAGGAGATTGAAAAACTGCTGACCAAAGAAGAACTTTCCAACCGCGATATGGTGAAGCTGGCATCGCTGATGGCCAAAGAAGCACCTGAAGATACTGCCAAAGTCAAGTCTCTGGAGATAAAGAATAATACAGCTAACGTTACGGTTGAAAAAGATGCCTTGAAGAAAGATACGGCTTACTGGAACACAATGCGGCCCATTCCTCTGACAGCGGTTGAGGCACACATTCCCGGTGTTAAGGACACTGCATTAAGCGTTTCAAAAGATACACTTGCTGCAAATGATTCCAACAAAGCCACGAAGGCGCCAAAAAAATTGGGAAAGGCAGTAACTTTTTTAACTTCCGGTGCTGGTTTTTGGGCATTTGACTCCACGCTAAGGATAAATTATGAAGGCCTGATCGGATTTAAAAAAATTGATTTCAACACAGTGGATGGTTTTATTTACCGGCAAACTTTTGGAATGGAACAAAAAATTGATTCCATGCATAAATTAAAAATTAATCCCGGCATAGCCTATGCCTTCAGCCGGGAAAGGATGATGTGGTGGACAGATATCAATTATGACTTTTTGCCTATGCGGGGTGGCAATGTGCATTTCCACATCGGCAGTGAATCGGCTGACTATAATACAGAGACAGGTTTAAATAGCACAATTAATTCGCTGGCCTCTCTGTTCTTCCGGCGGAATTATTTAAAGCTCTATCAGCAAAACCAGGCTTATATTACCAATAAAATTGATTTGGCCAATGGATTGAACCTTTCTGCCACTCTTGGCTATCGGACAGCCCAGCCATTATCTAACCATTCCGATTATTCTTTTTTTTACAGATCCGACCGGGAATATTCCCCCAACATACCTGGTAACGATCCTGCCCATATAATCCGAAACCTATATAACGAAGAAGCATACTGGGATGCAAGACTTGAGTACACGCCCCAATATTATTACCGGGTATGGGGTGGTCGTAAGCACTATCAGCATTCGAAATATCCTACTTTTTTCATTCGCAACAGGATGGCGCTTCCTGGCATTGTCAAAGGTACAGCTGATTACGACCTGCTGGAAGTGGGTGTTAAACAGCGAAGAGAATGGGGGATGATGCATGCCTTTTCGTGGAATATAAAAGGCGGATTCTTTCTTAACCGTAAAAAGGTTTTCCTGATGGAGGACAAATACTTCAATGACCAGAACTTACCTGTTTCCCTGGGAAACACAGACGATGCTTTCCGTTTGGTACCGTTCTACCGGAACGCCACTACCCATAATTTTGCAGAAGCGCATGTGAAGTTCACAACCCCCTACCTACTGATTAAATATCTTCCCTTCCTGAGCAATAAATTGTGGCTTGAAAACCTCCATTTAAATTATCTGAACACAAGCGGGCTACAAAATTACTGGGAAGTCGGCTACAGCATCAGCCAGATTTACATGGTGGGAAGTGCTGGTATTTATGCCGGATTTAAAGGGAATTCCTATCAGTCCTATGGCGTGCAGGTATCGTTTGATTTTTAGATGCGTTTATTCTCAATTCTTTAATAAATCATTTAAAATCAGAGATTGCAGGGCCGAAGGATTCTTTTTTGGAGTGATGATAAAACTCCTTTCTTCCTTTTTTCCTATAATTAAAGTTACCTCCTTTTTACCGGCCGAGTTTGAAACAAGCAGCTTCAATTTGTCCATTGGCTTGCTATTCCTTAAAATTCTATTCAATTCCGGTAAATCGATTTTAATTCCTTTTGCTTCTGTAATAGTATCCTCAGGACTAAGACCAGCCTGCCAGGCTGGAGAATTCCATTCAACACTCCGAATGACAGGTTTTATGTTGATGCTTCCAAGTTTTGCTCCAAGATAACCTATAACCTGGGCGCCAGGAGTTAAACTAATTTCGAGCCCGGCATAATTAAGATATTTGGCATAATCGATTTCTTTTGTTGTAGAAACATAGGTATCAAAAATCTCCGGTAATAGGCATCTTGCAATCGTTTCACATGTTTTCCTGAATTCCGTGTCGGTAAATCCCCGTTTTTTGTTTTTATAGTATTCCTGGTATAGGGTCCGCATCACATCATCCAGTGATTTCTCGTTGTTTGTATTGTTGCGTATGGCCAGATCGAGCAGGAATCCAATTGCACAGCCTTTGTCATAGTATGAAATGGTTGTATTGGATGAATTACTGCTTCGGTTAAAAAACTGTATCCAGGTATCAAAGCTTGATTCGGCAGCTGATTGGAACAGATGCCCGGGAATATTTTCGTATGCAGTGATGCAGTTTCTGATCTGGTCCAGGCATTCCTTGCGATTTAGTATTCCGGCACGGTTCAGCACCAGGTATTCATAATAAACAGTAAAGCCTTCGGACATCCATAACATAGAAGTGTAGTTTTCCCGGTCATAATCAAAGGGGCCGAGTGCAACGGGGCGGATAGCTTTAATGTTATATACGTGAAAGAATTCATGTGATAAAAAGCTTAACCATCTTTTGTACCCTGACGTATCGTTGGGATTATAAGCGGTTTTACTGGAAAAAACAGCCATGGAATTTTGATGCTCAAGTCCTCCCCGGCCATCTCCCATAATGATAAAAGTATAATGCTTATAGGGGATCTCACCAATAATTCCTGAAGCGGCTTCTACAATACGCTTTGTATCTTTTACCATTTTTTCCCTGTTAAAAGAGCCCGGATTCTCAACGCAGATATAATGTGGAATCCCTTTTACCACGAAAGGCCAAACTTCCTGGTTGCCGATATAAACAGGACAATCATATAATACATCAAAATCGGGAGCATAATAGGTATCAGGTTGTCCCTCCATCTCATCCAAGCCTGTGGATATGGCGGACCATTCATGATAAGGTTTTATAACTACCTGAACAGGATGTTGAATGAGCCCTGATACATACATAAACAGGCCTGCCGGGGAAATGTATGCATGGCTATTGTCGAGATAAGGACTTGCAACCGATTGTTCAAAGGCATAAACATTGTAATGGATTTGGATGATCTCCGATTTTCCCGATAAAACCTGCCAAATGTTTTTAGCAGTTTTTTTCCACAAAAGAGCTTTTCCTTCGCCATCTTCTGCTGAAAAGCCAACCACATTTTTTGCAAAGTCCTCAATCCAATAATAGCCAGGTGTCCAGGCAGGCATCTTGAAGTTGACAGTGTCCGCATTCATTCCTGTGCAGGTCAGGCCCACCTGAAAATAATGTGTAGCAGGTTTATCCATTGACACAGTAATGATTATTTTCCCTGCGGTGTTCTGTGCGTACATCTGGCAGAACCCGGAGAAGAAGACCAACAGAACCGTGCATGATCTGAAAATACTTATCCGTCGCTGATGGTGTAATTTCAAAGCAATAGCAGCAGCCGGTTTTTCAGAGCAATAGGGCAAGGATTTCCTCCCAGGAATTGACTCTGGTGTGCTTTTTGTCAGGTAAACCATAATTGTGTGGCTGTGTAAATAATATCGTTTTCCCCTTAAAATTATCCAGATTTTTAAAATGATCATCAATCATAATGTCTCCCTGAATCACTGATTTTGAACCACAAAAAACCATTTGCTGCCAGGTGAGGAAGGGGAAGTGCTCTTCAAGCCATTCCATTTTTTCGCTCAGGCTTTGCGGGAATTCAGTAGCCGACGATACCACAAACAATTCGTATTGCGAATTCAGTTTTTTGATTCCATTGTAACTCCCCTGAATTACAGGAGTGTCTCTGAAAAAACCTTTACTAAAAAGATACTTCCTGATATTTATAAAGACTTCAGATTCAGACCTGCCCCTTAAACTTTCAAGGGATCGTTTCATGCCAGATTCTGCTGCTTCAAATTTTAGATACTGGGCATATATATCTGCCAAAACCCCATCCATATCCACTAAAAGCCTTTGTGCCATTTATCCTTTTAAAAAGCTTTTTAAAAGTAATAAATTTACTTGGAATAAGCCTATGTTTAAATACACTAGGACTTTATATAAACTCATCTCAGGGTCATTAAATGACACTGCAAAAATCAGATTGGAGGGTTATCAGTCTGAATATCTACCACATGGTATTCTATAGACTGTTATCTTCTATTCTGAGCACAATTACATCATGTTAAATACCCTGGCAGGTATAATTATCGCGTTTTATTTTAGCATCGCCATGGCTTTTAATTCCTGTGGCATCTTTTCAATCGCATATCTTAAAGCTGTCCGGGGCATTATTGTTTTTTTTCTTATTATATAATCAAAAACATCCCTTTGATGCGATTGGCTTGCTGCTTTCAGCATCCATCCATAACCTTTTTGTACAAGATCATCCTTATCCAACAACAATATATCAGAGATATCGAATATATCCTTTAAAAACTTGCCTTTTCTGGCCGGTATGATAAGAGATACTGCAGATGCCCTTCTTTTCCAACGGTTTTGAGATTTTGCCCATCTTTTTAATTCTTTTATATACTCAGGATACATTTCAACGAACTCTCCGATTGTATGATTGCATAGAGTATCGCACGATGCCCAGTTATTTACATAAGTGTCAACCCATCTCTCAAATATCTTAAAATCAGCTGGTTCAAAGTCTTTATAAATAAAATATGACCAATTACAGGCAATAAACGATTCTTCTATATACCCCGATTGCCAGAGTTCCTCGCAAAAATCAAAAATTTCTCTTTTTGTCTTATCCTTAACAGTTTTGAAGTATTCTTTTCCTATTTTACCTACAATATCTGATTTTACTCCATAACATCTGATCCTTTCTTTAAAAAAACTCTGACTCGTTTTTTGAGTTTTTTCATCGCTACTTTTTTCAAGTTCTTGTCGAACTTTAACAATCAGGTTGTTTATTTCCATCATAATGAATAATGATTAGGGTTTGATAAAGTTAGCAGAATAACTACTTTTTAGTAGTAATGTGTCCCTGTTAAAACATACCATTTTCATTTCAGCCTTTTCTGCTTTTTTGCTGCTTCTTTTACAAACTTCCTCTCAAGGTTTACCTGAACGGCATACTTAATGAGTTCTGTTACCAGTTTTTCCGGCAAGGGTTCGTTTATCGGAAACTGAATGGTAGCTTTGGCAAGCTTGTAGCCTTTGAATTTGTCTTTGAATACCTGCAATACTTCCGGTAATACGTAAAGTCCGTAATGATTTTCAAAAGCAGCAAAGTAGGCAAGTATCCCGTGAAATTTAAATGACGGCATCCGGTAACTTATTGATTCTGTCGCTTCTGGTGCGGCCTTTTTGATAGTTTGTCTCAGTAGATTCAAAAATGCCCTTTTCTGTTCAGGTTGTAATGCCATGTATTCATCAATATTTTTACATTCAATTTTCATTGGGATTGTTTTTCCATTAAGTTTTTCAGATTGACCAGGCCGGTTGACAGGTCTTTCCCGACCATTTTTCCATATTCATAAACATCAGCATCAGGTTCATGGGAAATTTCATCTCACTGCCAAAACCCCATTTTACAGCTATTTGATCGTTTAAAAAGGGTTTTGTCGTTATGTAAGCACTGGTTTTTAATAACCCACCTCATAAATGTTACCGTTATATTGTTCGGTTATTTGAACCTGGATACCCTCCTTCATAAGCATTTTCCCGGTTGCCCTGAGGATTTCACGTCCATCGGGCGCTATCCTGATCACATAAATTTTATCCGGTTCGAGATCCTGAAGGAATACCTTCCGGGTATCTTCCAGGGAACCCTGCCGGAACACCCCGAAAATGCCACCATTTTTTTCCTTGAGATTCAGGCGCATCCACCCATCCCAAGCTCCTTCCCTGGGTTCGCCAAATCCGGGAATATCTTTGCGGTAAGACATGTAATCATATTTTTCCTGCATTTGCTGCATCCAGTCTGACCAACTTTTAATCATAGCCCGCTTTTGAGTTGTTATTTTGCGGGGATCGCCCAATACGATAGGAAGACTGCCGATCAATGATTTTACCATGAATTCAAAATCTGGATCATCCATCGGTTGGTTACCAATAACAAGTGAGCTGGCCGGTAATGCAGGTGATCGCCACCAGGCCATTTGTCTGACACGGAGCGGCCCAACCGGCGACGGTTCTTCAAAATTCGATAACCAGTTACCTTCTGCATGCTGTGCTATGGCATAATCCATAAGCTGCAGCTTACCTGCTGTTTCAAACGTACAATCGATAAAGAGATCCGGAGCTGCAGCATGCAACTCATCAAACAGCTTAAGAACCCGTTCATAAATAATCAGAAAGGACTCCTGATGATCATGGTGGTAAGGATGGTCTGTAGCATAACAACCTGAAATGGAATTATCATTTACATAAGCGCTTGTAACGATTGATAAATCGAGCTTTGCATAGGCCAGCCCATAGTCGTTCACCAAACCGAGAATCACATTCTTTATATAATTTGTCCATTCTGTCCCAAAACAACTGGTATAAAAATCTGATCCTTCAGCCAGGAAGTGCAAGTTGCCCAGTTCGTTGTTCCGGTTCTTTACAAACCATTCCGGATGTTCTTTGAATACCCAGGCATCCCCGGTAGCTGATCCAATGCTGATCCAAAGTCCGGGCTTCATGCCCAGCGAACGGATATAATCGAAAGTTGGTTTAAGTCCCCCCGGGAATTTTTTTTCATCTACTTTCCAGTCGCCGTAATTACCGCCCCAGGCCAGTTCCGAAGTATTACCGCCGATATTGATCTGCCAGCCATCATCGATGATGAATTCCTGAATACCACAATCAGCTGCAGCCCTGGCAACCTCACGTATCAGGGTATCACTGACAAAAGTGCGGAACGGATACCAGGTATTGTAGACAAATACCGGTTTTTCTTTTAGCTGTACGATCCTTGGACGCATGTATTGCGTGACAAACAAATTGAGATCACCGTTGATGATTTCAAATCCGTCATCGCAATTTGAATAAATTGCAATAAAAGTTTTAGGGCTTTCCCATTTTTCACCAGGTTTCAGCCATTTGCAAAACGGAAAATCCTGTCCGGGATGTGTTAGTCCGGCCTCGATATTATCACTTAAGGTATGGTAAGCGGTGCGTTTGAGAATACCGGGTGCCTCATTTCCAACCGCAATCCCGAGTCTTCGGGTTACATCGTGTACAACAACAACAGGATCATCCCAGGTTCCGATATACCGACCCAGGCTTTTCATCCTGCCATACTGGTTATACACATTTGCGCTCACCTGCGAAATAGTAGTCTGCATATCCTCTATGTTCAGGGCTTCCAGCTTGAATTCCTCCGGGCCACCGTTGAGAAATCCCATCCACTTCCGGATTACCGGCAGACCGGGATAGAGCATGTAATTTAATTCGACCTGAAGGTTGCTCCATTGTTTCTTACCTTTCAGGATTATTTTAAGCCCCCTGCCTGCCTGCCCATCCTGTATTGTTTGTGTTGACACCAATTCCCAGCCGCTAAAACCGTTAACGGGATTACTATTTATCAATAATGAGAACTCCCTGCTTTTTTCTATGTAGTTGACCGTGGAAGATTGATCAGTTAATGAAAAGGAATAAAGGCTATCGCCGGTCCACCTAAGTTTTTTTGTTACGGTGCCGTTATGCAGTACTATTTCGTTGCCAGATAAATTGAATACTTCTTGTGAATAAGTACTATTCACAATCAGCGAAAC
>Ga0315284_10008211_pt1 | contig 14895 bp, 17 predicted proteins | sample YL17G09_16_MG_FD_203696 | JGI IMG/M metagenome (GOLD analysis project Ga0315284, IMG submission 203696) | Sediment microbial communities from Yellowstone Lake, YNP, Wyoming, USA - YL17G09_16 | ecosystem: Environmental > Aquatic > Freshwater > Lake > Sediment | place: USA: Wyoming | collected... | reverse complement strand
CTATTATTTTGCATTCACCTGCTTATGGTGAAAGCGCCGCCAACTACCTGGTTGACCCACCGGATGGTGAGATAAAATCATGCCATATATGCTGGAAAGATGGCCGATGGTATCAGCTGGTACATTTCAATACGGTAGCTTGGCATTGCAAATCTAAAGATGGACGCATGAATCAATGTTCTATTGGAATAGAGCGACGCGGCCCATCCAGAAGGATGCCAGACGAGAAAGAATTTCGAGACATTGCAAGTGTTGTGAAAATAATCCAAGAAGTCATACCGACGGCAGTTAATATACTCGGACATTATCAAGTAAACCCCAACCGCACAGACCCAGGTTTTGACGTGCCAAGGTTTGTCGAGGAGTATGTAAAATGAAACAAACTGGAACTATTCTAAGTGTGGTGCCAATTGTGAGCGAATATGAATTTATGTCCGACAATGGCTTATTATGTCGTGGTTTAATTAGTTGTGACGTAAACGACGTAAAGCAATTCATAAATAAAAAATGTGATGTTAATATCGTTTCACAATACGGCAGATTAATATCTATCGACACACCCGCCTCAACCGCCGACGAGAAACCATCAAAAACAATCGCAGAAGAAGAATTTCAACCGACATGGAAGTTAAAATGAAACTAACCCAGGGTTACTTGAAAAATGGTTTTGAAGAAACGGTATGCCCTTACTGCGAATCATTGAATTTTGCAGTAACCTATACTATAAACGGAAAACCGTGCGAATATGGAAAAGATTTAACCAGAGGATTATTGTGCACAACATGCAATACGTTTTATATGTTTACTGTTTGCAAACCCTCCTCAACCACTTCTTGCTCCCCCAGTTCCAGCGATGGCGTTCCTTCGAGCAATCAATCGGATACCGTTTTAAAAACTCAGCTAGGACAGTGAGATTATTTCGAGCGTTGGATACGTGCAACAGATGCCACGGGTTTATTGGATACCTGAGTAGTAATTGAGTATACCCCGTCGTTATACCCGACTTCCTGACTCTGATAATATTTCGTCCTTGGGTTTCGATACGAACAATATTCACAAGGTGGTTCGCCGGAATGCCATAGAGTGCAGACACTTCCATTATTAGTGCAAACAACATTTCCCATCACTCGCCCTTCACGGCCCTTGATGATAAACACACATTTGCACCTCCCCACGCCTTGACAAGCGAGGTAAACTTATTTTTAGCTCGCCGCAGCGTCGAAAATACAAATTGCTCTACAACTCTAGAATCTTCCAATGCCGTTACAATGTACACTGTTTTCATTACTCACCCTTCACGATTTTCCAGTTGTCCGCTTCATACGCCGCTTGTCTGTCGTCGAGTTTCGACATTTCGACGCGCAAGGAGTCGCGTAGATGTGTCAAATCGTCGCTATTAACACTTTTAGCGTCGAGCATGGTGATAAAATCTTTAACAAGCATTGCAATGATTCGAATGAAAATATCTGTCATTTTGGAAGGTATCCTTGTTTTTTCATATGGGCTATGAGTTTATTAACACCGTTGCCCATGTTTCTATATCGTCTGCTTTTCTTTCCCTGCTTCATTCTCATTTTAGTTTTCCAAAAAGGTTAACTGCTTCGGTTAACGATTTTCTAACAAGCGCCTCTTTATCGAGGAGCAAATAACCATATCCTTGTGATATAAGTTCATAAATTTGTTTCTGCACGTCGATTGCTTTCCGCATGGCGTTATGACATTCGACGAGAGGTTGACAGGTTGTGTCTTTTTTATTCGCGCAATCAATCGCTAGTAGTCTGCACTTCACGCGATAGCCTGCATCGACGACGCTGGCCGTTGAATCTGTGAGGGTTTTCACCGAATCAAGGCTTGTTTTTACGTCTAATTTCCAACTACTGCAAGACATAAGACATATAGCAAAAATGAGATATTTCATTTTATTATCCTTTAAGTGTTGGAGGAATAGGCACTTTTGTTTCTCCTGGTTTCTCACTCGTCAACGGCAATTTAAACCTGGCATCAATCGACCCGTAGCTCGTCACCATTGACAACATCTCGACGATAAAGCCTAGCACGCGATTGAGTCCTTTATGTTCGCTCCAATGGCGCGTGATGCCGTTGCAGACGTTGATAATGAGGTAAATAACAGATAAGATAACTCCCCAGTGTGCTATTAAAATTTGAGTCATTTCATGAACCCCTTCCATATGGAGTGTCCGAGGGATATCATAGCTAATAACGCCGTGCAAATAACAACGACCGTTAGCCATGTTTGCCGTATTTTGGTAATCCCATTTTTCGATTGCCCTGCTTCGTCCTGTAGTGTTTGAATGTCCCTGCTCACTCTTGAATGTCGCATAATACAGTTCGATTTAACATGCTCTAATTCGCCGCCCATGACTTGCTGCTGGATACGTATCAACTGCACGTCTTGAGCCACGTTTGTCAAAATAGCGCCGAAGCTGTGTGTTCTCTCGTCGATACGCTCAAGGAGTGCTTCAGTGTTTTTTGGCAGGTTGTCCATTATACAAATGCAATTGATGAACCGATATAAGTAACAATAAAATCTCTACTTATGGCCGTGTTGTTATTAATTTTGTACGTATTATCACCTGCATCCCAATACACGTTATAATTCACGCCACCAGATGCATTTGTAAAAACTCCATCGGGGTCTATTATTTCCTGTGTTGCTGCTCCACCTCTAAGTGCAAATATAGCACATACCACTAGACTGCACTGAATAAATACAAACGCATGTGTATCTATTGTCCCGATGGTATGCGTTAAAACCCCTCCTCCGTTTCCTGCTATTGTGAACGGAGTACCTCCTATACAATTGTTATTATATTCTCTTATTTCTTGTTGTACATGTGTAGATTGAAGATAATGTCCATTTCTTACAATTCCAGCGGTTGTTTGTCCTGGAACACCTTTAACGAGTTTCATATTTCCTAAATTGGCTATACTTGTTGTTTGCCAGAAACAATTTATAATTTCCATGCTTACTGATGAATCTATATCAATAGATGTTAATAACGCTGGTGCATATATACAATTTTCAAATAAAACATTAAATACTTTTCTTAAATAATATCCATTTGAAGATCCTACATAGCAATTACGAAATGATGGATGTTGAATAACTTGCGCAGTACTTGAAATATGAAAAATATATGAAGCCGGATTTGCTGGTTGTTCATGTCTAACATTGTTAAAATTTAATTCAACACCTACAGATGCGGTTGTCGTATCTACATATCTAAACCCACCGGAACCGCCCACCCATGCTTGATAACCATTAAAAGAGACATTTGTTATTAAAACGCCGTCCTCGACTTCAATTAATGGATGTGTCCCTAATCCCCCAGCAAGAACCGTGGAAGCCGAAATGTACATATTGTTAAAATTCATATGGTCAAAAAAATGTATTGCTGGATGTGGAGCTGGCATTTTACTTACAAGGATAGGTCTGTCTGCACTGAATGTTGTATTATTAAATGATGACGATTGTCTTCCACAAATATGTAAAAAGATAGACCCAACCCCCTGCCAGTGGGGATACTTTGAGCATACTTCGTTCCATACAAATCCTTCAACGTCAACAAGTTTAACTGCTGTTTTAATCCATGCTGTATTATTTGATTCAAATACAAGATTTTTTAAACCACAAAGAACAATTGCATTTGCCGCTTGAGAATCAAATAAAAAACAAATCTGGTCTGCAATTGGTTTAAATAAAATTACTGTAGTATTTGGATCACCATATAATACAACAAAATTATATTTTATTAATATTTCTGACGTAATTAAATATATCCCTGCCGGAAAATAAATTCCCCCTCCGCCGCTTATTCCAACACTTGTTACTGCTGCATGAATTGCTACGGTGTCATCCGCTGCTCCATTACCAATAGCCCCGAAATCCCTAACGGATACAAATTCCCCTAATTTGTTTTCAACCGTTCGACCCGTCGGAACATTCAATGGGTCATATCCAATTAAACTAGACCCATTCCACGGTGTCAAAAAAGAGTTGATGATGCCTAATCCAAATTCAGCTTCCGTTGAAACAGGCCTACTTAACAATGTCACCTGATTTTTATCTTGAACAACAATTGAGAAGTTCGTTGCCGATACGTATAAATTCATAGGAGACCCAGAAATCGACGGGTATCCATCAATGGTGCGTATCGGTTGAAATGCTGGGATAGTTCCAGCCGCATCCCAATACACCGCAATTGGATTCACTATCGGATACGTGTTTGCAGTCCCTATATAAATATATCCATTTTCAAGAGGGTCCCCCTTTTTATCGGTGAACGGGCGATAGGGTGACATGGTGATAGGGTAGGCCATTATTTATTCCTCTGGTTCTTGTGGAACAATTGGCGTTTCTTGCGTTGTAGCTTGAAGCCGTTGTTTTGTTTGCAGTCCCGATTTTATAAATTGTTGGATACTATTTAGGTCCTCGGGTTGATTAATAGCACGCATGAATTTTTTCATAAGCGGCAATTTTGTAAATGCCGTCCAGTCATTTGTAATAAGCGCCCTTTGAAATTCTGGAAGTGCGACAATTTTGTCTGTAATAATAATCGGGTCAAGTCCTTTCCTGGCCCCTTTTGCTACTCCTAAAATGGCTTGCAGTGCTATCCCTGGCCATGTTCCACCTGCCGCCATTCCTGCACGAACAACAAGAGGACCTGCGGCTGTTTCGGTAGCTGCATGGTAAAAATTACCTAATACCGTATCCGCTGCCGCTAATCTGTCACGCAACGTTTGAGTAACGCCCGTTCCAGTGTATTCCTTGCTTGTAAGCGCAACTCCCTTTGCGATATTATACCAATTTTTCATTGTATTTGTTGCTTCTTCTGGAAGATTGGTGAGTAACGCCGTTTTTGCTCTTCCGTGTCCCCCTGCTGGCGATTCTAACGCGCCCCAGAATTTATAAAATTTATTCAAGTCCATTTTTGGACCAGTACCACCAAAAGCCGTGTATAATCCCGTTGAAATAACTTCCTTTCTGAGCGCATCTTTTTCTGGCGTTCCTTTTGGTAACGCTTGAACCAATGTAACAAAATCGTCAGAGTTCCCTCTTGATGACCTTGCCATTCCGGTAGTTAATGGGGTTACAAGATGACCTTTCATGAGTTTCCCGAAAATTGTTTTATTGTTTTCCTCTAATGCGTCTTGAGTCACTCTTGACGATGTAGCTGCACTTAGCAAATCGGATAATCCGGCTTTTTCGGCTGCAATTTTATAATCTTCGTCCAATGGCCCATAAAGGCTTTTTAAAAATCCTTTGTTTCCCATTTTTTCATAGGGACCTTGTGGCATTGATTTTAATGCCATTCCAATTTTTCTTTTTTCGTTTTCAAGAGTCCCTATTTTTGGATATTTCAAATAAGAACCAACAATATTCCCTGCATCGTCTTTTACATCCATTTTTCTTGGAGTTAAACGTTGTTTTATTTCTCTTAATACGGGGTCTATTTCTTCGTCGGGATACGTAAACCTTGCCTCTTCCTCTGAAATGCGTTTCAATACGTTGTCTGTTTTTACTTCCCGTGTTCCGATTTGTTTTTCAAATTCATTATAGAGTGCGCTGGTTTCTTGTTTTGTGTTGTTTCTTTCGTCCGACATAACTTTTTTTAAATAAAAACTTGTCTGGTCAATGTCGTCTGACGCTCCAAGTCTCTTTAACATCAAGTCTGAAGATTCAAGCAATCCCTTATTATAATCAAACACTTGTGCTTTTAATTCAGATCCCTTATTCGCTTTAACTGCCTGCATAATTGTTCTAACGTATTGTTGCTTGGTGGCTGCGTCTGGATGAAAATATGCGTCTACTCCCTCGTCAACATATGATTTTATAATTCCTGGATTAACATCCATTTGACGCCCTAAATTTTGTATTTCTTGCCCTCCCCCTCTTGTTCTTGCAACATCTTTCATGGCACCTAAAAAATTCTCTTGATTAATCGGCTTAGGCGTGCTGTCTATGATTCTTTCAGCTTCCTGCGCAGCCATGAGTGCCTTTTTAAATGCTTTTGCTTGGGGAGCGCCTTTTAATAAAACATTTTCTGCAATGTTTGCTGCACCTTTAGCCACGTTTCCAGCCGTTGGAATAAGACCTTCAGCCAATGCGCTAACACCAACATTTAACCCCGATTTGGCGTGGTCTGTTTTTGCACCCATTGCTCGATTGAGAAGCTCATGTCCCGATTGTAACGCTCCTCCAAATACAAGACGCGCAAGAATACCCGCGCCACCCGTGAGAGCAGTAAGCGCCGTTTGTTCTACCCCGCTTATAATCATTCCAGGTATATCAGATAGTCTAACGCCTGGTTTGTCCGCATAGTCTTTGCCATCCATACTTGACTTATAAGTCCAGTTTCCTTTTTCGTCCTCCATAGGTAGCAAGTCTGGAAACTTTTTTCTCAATATTTCAGCCCGTGATTTCGGGTCTGACGTTGCTAGCGAAAGTACCTCAAGAGGCGTTCCATGCAATTCTAACCATCGCACTTCTGGCAGATGTGACCAGTCGTTCATAGCCTCCGTTTCAGCTACTTTTCTGTCATTTCCTGAAACTAAATTACCTACTTTTGTGTTTAAATTTTCTAAGCGGCTGCGTTCGTCTGCACCGATGTCTGAAATTTGAGGCGGCTTTTCTGGTACTGGTGCGGCACTTCGTAACGGCCCTATCGGTTCTGCAAGCGGCCCTCCTTGCTGTAATGTCCCAATACCTTCGGGTTTTATGGGAGGTGCCTTCGGTTCATCGGCGTCGGTAATGACATCTAATCCATGTGCGTTCAAATAAGTAAGACCGTTTTGTATTTCAGCAATGACTTCGGCGGGTTCTTTCTTAACTTTTGCCGCCGTCAGCATTCTCTCTAAATCTTTTCGAGTGACTTCGGCCATTTTATTCGCCTATAATGAGTCTTTGTCTTAACTGAAACAATGATTCTGCTTTTGGTTTCTGGACACGCGGTGAAACGGTTTCTACTTCGGCTTGCTGGTCCTTTAACGCCCTAATGCGTTCTTGTACCTCAAGTTTCGCCCGTTTCATATTATTGATACTTATGTTGAAATTCTTTTGCGCGTTGATTGCATCTTGCGTTTTGTTCTTAACAGACATAACCGCATCTTGCCCAAGTTTCACATCGATGTCGCTCTGATTACCTCCAGGCCGACCATTAATCATGGCACCCACTTGACCCAGTTTACCTAATAAACTTTCAACGTCCGCTGCGTAGTTTCTTGCAGCAGAACCAATATTTGCTTTTGATTTGATATATGCCGTAACAGGAATATCTCCAAAGTTTCCATAATACGCCGCTAACCGATGAGCTTTTTTCATATCTGTCATTTGCGCTATTGTGGAATCTAGCAGATTCTTTGCTTTTTGTTCCTCGCTAAGTAACTTTTGCGTTGTTTGTTGTAGCAATTGTTTTTGCCTTACGATTCCCATCGCTGCAACGGGTTTTTTGACGTCTGTAAGCTCAGTTGCTTGTCTTTCTACAGATTGTCCTAAATAAGCTGAATTTTGCAATGCAATTCGATTACGCTCTTTTTCAAGAGCTAATTTTTGTTCCTTATATGGTATACCATATGCATCATTTGCCGCTTTCGTTGCCGCATTTTGTTCTGCATACCTTGCTTCTACGCCGGATTTTATCGCCTCACTCCCCAACTTCGACACCTCAAGAGGCTGCTTTTCTTCTTTTCGTCTTTCGTCTTCCATCGCCGTTACAACTTTTGCGTATTCTGGGTCAATGGCAAACGTCCCTGTTCGTAATTTTGCCTTAACGATTGCAAGTCCTTTTTCTTTATCAACACCTGGAATTTTCCCTTGAATTAAGTCTAGCTTTTCCTGATAGTCAGACGCCATCTCTTGATTTCCAGAATTAGCCGCCGCGTCTATCGTGTTTGTAAACATCTTTTCAAGCTCAACAGGGTCATTGTGGGCCGCCTGGTCCATAGCAAGCATTTGTTTAAATTGACCTTCTTTTTGATTCTTATCTAGCGTTTCCCAAGACCTCTTGACGCCTTCTGACGCCTGAGGATATCTCGCCATCATAATGGCATAATCGCGTGCCGTGGCTGTCTTATTCTGAATACTGTTTATGAAATTTTCAATATCCTCTTGCTGGCGTGCTGCCGCTTCGGCTTTCGCTTCGGCTGCTGCTTGCTTCATCGCAAGCAAGTTGTTTTGATACTGGCGTTGTTCGTTCTGCGCTCGCATGTTCGCAAAATTGGCAAACGCCTGGTCCATACCCTCAAACGGGTTTTGTACATTTTGAATATAGTTTATCGGGCCTATTGCCATGATGTCACCATTTCACATAACCGCTATAAGGAACCCACCCCGCATTTAAACCGCCAATGTTCATACTCGTATCGAATCCCGACGCCCCATCTGTACTAGGGACATATGGAGCCGTAGGAGCCACTGACGGCATAGTCCCAAGGCCCGCGCCCATGTTCACATTTAAGCTCGGATTTGTCCTTAAACCACCCATAGACATGGCGTTAGAAATTCCAGGTGCATAAGGCGCCCCTGCCGAACCTACCGCATTTGCGGCACCCGCGGCACCCGCGGCAGCTCCTCCCAATCCCCCAAACGCCCCATAAGCACCTAACGCCAATCGACTCAGTCCCATTACGTCACCGAATTGTTGACGCGCTAACCCGCCTTGCGCTATTTGACCTCCCGCCTTCGCTGCTGCTTGTTGTTGCATTAGGTCAGAGTTGGCCCCTGCATATTGAGCGCCCATTTTGGCCGCATTTTGAGCCGCGTTTATTCCTAGTTGCCCTTGCTGCATTGCCGTCCCACCCATTCCGATTCCATAATTCCCGATATTCGACGCTGCGTTAAAGCCCATGCCCGTGAACCCGCCCAGTCGATTGTAATACTGGTCTATCATTTGATTGAGCAATTGCGGTCTGGATTGAGCCAGTACCCATTGTGTATTCCCCCCTCGTAGGCCACCCGTCGGAGACGCATTTTGAAGAATACCCATCTCTCCTTGTTTCGCCATCTCATTCATTTGGGGCGAGTTCGCGAGCATATCCATAATGGCTTGCTGTTGGTCCGCCCCATTCAAACCGAGCAATCCTTGCTGCTGGTTCATCGCCACAAGGCCCGCATTCAAAAACGGCTGTTGGCCTTGTTGCGCTAACAACCCTTGTTGCTTCGCGTATTCGGCTTGCGCTTGCATGTTCGCAAGCTGTTCACGTGAGAAGCCCATAGATTCGTTGTATTGTCGCTGGTTCTCCAATATAGACGTATTCGCCGCGTCTTGTTGCGTTATGGCTGCTTTTTTAGCGGCTTCTACCTGCGCATTTGTTCCTGTAAATTCACCAACGATATTTGGGACCTCAGACAAGCCGCCCGTTCCAATGCCTTTTAATAATCGCCACCAATCCATTATGTAATCTCCCTTCCAGAAGCACTAATAACTAGTGCAGACGCTAAACTAGCCGTGGCATGAATTGTCATCCCTGCTTCTAGGGATTGTCCTACAAGTTCAGGGCATGTGTAACATTCATGCGCTCCAATATTCCGAGCGTCGATAATCACATTATCCGCTCCCGCTGCCGTTGCGGATGTCAATTTTAAATACACGCTAAGCGTTCTTGCCGTTGCCGTCGAATTTGTAACCGTGAATTTATCAATAATCGTTTTACAATTATTTGCTGTGTATACATTCGACCCACCTGTAACAATCGCATATTGTGCAGGAATAATATTTCTGACTACAATTGACATATTTTCACCATGCTGGTATGTATCTCGTTACGCCACCTTCTCGAACAGGTATCCACTTTGCTGGGTCTCCCGCCGCTGGCGCGTTTGTCAATGTTCCAAGTCCGACACCGAAACCATTCGGCATAACATCTGAGTTTTCAATAAGCCACGTAGCTATCGTATTGATAATAGTGCCCGTTACTGTCGTTGCCGTTACCGCCGTCAATCCTGTAGCATTCCCGCCTGTAATTGCTACATTACTCGCTTGTTGTTCTCCCATTGTTCCTATTTGAACCGTCGGAGCTACTATTAAAAACTCAACTATTTGTTTAATACTCTCAAGCGTTGAAAGTGCTTGAACTGCCTGATTCGCCGCATTTTGAGCTGCAATTAAAACATCCTCAAGCGTGAACCCCTCTCCAAAAAGCTCTTCAAATGCTCTGATTGTCTCTGTATCGGGACAAAACTTAGCGAGCTGTTCTCTAGTTATTCGTTTCATAGTGTAGCCTCGATGCGTGCTTCTAATCGAGAAATGGCTACATGCGCATCGCTGTTACCTTTAAATCGTTGCGTTCTCCAATTCCACATAGGTCCACACTGCAACCAAGACACTTTTTTGAATCTTTGGCCCGTTGTTCCAATGGCACATGGAACATCAACGCTCCATGTTAGCCCATCCAACGAATACGAGGTGTAAACAACAGGGTTTGCACCTGGAGGGATTCTTCCCTGTAAGCATACTAGTTCAATCTCATGGAATACGCCGTGTTTTCCTTCACTATAAACGATAGATGAATTTATTTCCCACTCATTGAGCGCCCCGTAGTGATACGAGGTCAACGAATCGAGATAGCCGTTTATTGGCAATGTTGGGTGTCCACAATGCCATTTCTCGTAAACCCAGACAAAGCTACGTGCCGCGTATTGACCCATGCCCATAGGTGACGTTGTTAAAACGAACCACACGGGCGCGGATAGCTCTTGAGATGCCGTGTTGTCATAAACGAGTGTTCTGTCTGGTAAATGAACGTAGAGCCATTGAAGGCCCTTATAAACCCTGGCTTCAAGGATGCAATCAGAAAGTTGCGTTTCGGTGAGCTCGGATACGACTAAATCAATTTCACGGGTACTTAATTTCTGAATCGTTCCGTGCATCGCGAGATAAACTCCTGGAGATTCGTTTCGACCTGAGCCTATAAATGCTATCATTTCATTAAACACACATACGCAATGTGTACCAATGGCCCCTTTTTGAATTTGGGCGCCTTCAGCTCTCTGAAATGGAAATTGGTTTCCTCCTCGATTTTGGAAAATCTCAATCGTGTAACGATTCACTGCGTAGACTTCATTTCGTAGCTTCATAAGTGCTACAATCGGGTCTGGGTCAATCTCAGAGCTTCCATATTTTAAGGGAGCTACGGATAACGGCGCGTTTAATTCTGTGACAACCAAGTATTCACCGTCCGTTGACATAAAATACCCATCAATCCAAATGACATCGAGACACGTCCCTAAATCTGGATCAACCACTTGTGTTAATGTGGATGTTCCGGCATCGAAATAATACAAATCTGTTCCCGTTGATATGGCGAGATAATCAAACGATTCTGCAAAGGAGCATTTTTTAGTCGCTCCAATGCTTCCGAGATTTTGAATAACTCCCGTAGGAAGAATGCGACAAAAATTAGTTCCCATGACGCGATAATAAACATTGTGATAATTCACGCCGCCATTATCTATGCCTGGACCATTCGCGTTACCGAATTGAATAAGTCCGTCCGATGGTCGAAGATATCCTTGAGAGATTCCCAATTGTGTTGGAACGGGAACCATATTTCTCGGGTAGAACGTCCTAAAATCAGGCCCATTGTCTGTGTAAACCCCCTGTAAAATCGGGATTTGCATCTAGTGACCACCCTCACCACATTGAATATGTAACGTAGCCGTCCCACCTTCTGTAATATAAGCAAGTTCATCAGAGTTGTCGAGCTTATGGAGAATGATTTCTTGCCCTGCCATAATCGGTGTGTCGGCAGTCGTCGCCATTTGGGGAGCTTTTCCTGCTCGAACGTGAACGATGTCTCCTTGAGATACTTTGATGTTCCAAACAAGGCCCATATTCGTATCGAGATAAACGGAATCCAAATCATCCGGCATGTCCCCACAAACAACACTTTGACCAATAAATACGCCGTCAATAAATAATTGAATCTTGTCATTTTCATAGATAATAAGTGCTTTATGGGCTACATTGTTTACCACGTCTGCAACATTTGTTATGGTACAACCCGCTTCGCCCGTCGCGGCTTCGGTCATTACAAGGAGGTCCGCTGTCGTTAATCCGAGCTTAATTTCGTCGGCAGCGGCCCCGCCATCATTGACTCGAATCAAATTTTGTGCCGTGAGAATATCATAACTTGGTAGAAGAAATTCATATTCAAGCGTACCCTTTCGATTGCTTCCGTGATTACCGATATCAAGAGACGTGTAGCTCATCACGTCCGCTAGGCGTGTTGCCGCTGCTACTGTTGTGATTATTGGGGAGGATGGATAGTCCCCTACTTCTGTTTGGAATTGAGAAGCATAAAAAGACACTGTGGCCCCATCACCTGTACCATTGGTTGTAACAGCAGAATCAACTCCGCTTATTAACCCGCATCCAGTACTGGCGCTTAATGTGGCTGTACTAATAATTATAACTCTTTTAACTCCTCCTCCCCAATCCTCCATCCAACAATTTTCAGCTACGTTATTTACGTTAACCCATGCTCCCGTTATTAAATTAAAATTTACATGAGCAAGTCCAGAAGCAGTTGCTCCAGGTCGAAACGTTATAAACGTCTTTTGACCTGCTTTAATAAATACAGAACTGGCATAACGAGTACCGGCAACAGGATTCCAGCTATATCCGCTGTCAATTCTTGGTAGAGCAAATGTTCCATTAGCAATAGTAACAGAGCACATTGTTAGCGCACCCAATGGCCCATCAGCCTGTGCTACTGTTTTCACAACATTCGACACGGCCCAACTCGCTTGAAAATTACTTTCAAGACACCCATTATTTCTTTGTGGCTCTAGCTGGTATCCCGTCCTAAGTGTCCCGCCCGCATCTAACCGCGTTGACAATCGTAAGACATTCGCCGCAACCGAATTATATATTCTTACTCCCGCTTGTGTCGTCGATTCACTGTAGGCGACGTAATTTCTTGTAAAGTTAAGCGTTCCACCGAGGTCCACGTCTCGGTTATATTCGTTCACACATCGAACGCTTTTGCATCTCGGGTCAATAGGCATCGACTGAGAAAAGTCCGTCGCAATGACAATTTGATTGTCACCTCGTTTTGCATTAAATGGTATTCTATAGCCCATTATATACCTCCTTCTCCAACTTGTACCTGAAGCGTTGTTCCAAGAGAATAATATCCCAATGAATTATCATCGTCACCTTTGTAAAGAATCACGTCAGTTTGAGATGTAATTGGGACATCAGCCGTCGAAGCCGTAGTAACTCCGATACCGATTCGGACGTAACCAATCACATCTCCCACGTTTAGAACACGCACGCTTTTAGTTTTTGGATGAAGCGCAATGAACTGAGGCACAACGGTAGCCGTCAATATTTGGTTTGTACCAAGTGCGGGGGAAAAGGGGGTTTGTGCGGCCATATAAAAACCTCATAGAAACCCCCTTCGATAATCACAATTGGCAATTATCGAGGAGGCGAGAATATTTTAGTGCTAGTATTTTGCGGTTATACGCCATCCTTCGAGGGTGCAAACAGTGTTGGCCGTCGAGAGCATACATTGAATGAGTAACCATTGGTCAACAGTAATATCCTCAGTCAATGTCACATTCGCGCCAACAAACGAACCATACCGCTCTGTGGATGCCCAATCACTCATCAGTGTCGTTTGAGCGCGAGCAAACAATTCTTTCTCGACGCGCGTCGATGATTTATTGATTGCATTGAACGCTAAGAAGTTCGTTCCGCCGTAAGATGCAATCAATGATTTATTGTTTGCGCTATTTGTGTGAGTAAAAAGAGCATCAAACTTAAATGACCCACCAATGCCGAGCGTGTTTGCTTCGATGTTTACAGCGGCAAGCGTCACCGTATTGCCCGCAAGAGCAACGGTAGGAGTTCCCAAATGTGCAAGCGTGTCATAAGCAAGGTCAATCGTTATTTCGTCAACGGCGTTTTGAACCTCTAGTACATCATAAAATCCGTCGGCTGCCGGAACGGTTCCACCCGCCCAAGTGATATAAAGTGCCTTTCCAACAGCTATTGCATTCGTCAAACTATGGACGCCTACACCTGCTGATTTTAGTTTTAAATTTCCTGCATCCGTAGACGCTGTATAAGTAACCCATGTTGCCGCTGGAGCAACATAACTAACAGGCCCCACTCCCCCGCCAATCTGAAGTGCATCTTGCGTAATTCGAGGATGCGCGCCTACATCATACTCAACCTCTTGGCCCTTGCTCTCGATACGAACGACGGTATTCACGGCAAAGTTTTCTAACGTCGTCGATTTGCCGTCAAGCGTTGCCACCTGATAGAACTGACGAGGTGTATTGACGTTGGTTGACCCGTAATAAATCAACGTCGGACGTCCCGCGCCTTTTGAACCAATGGCTACAAGCTCACCCGCTGCTACGTCGATATCTTTAATGCCAAACGGAAAAACAAAACTAGACATAATAAATCTCCTATGAAGGTTTTAATTTAAAAGATACATCTCATTAAACAACCATTTAGTTGAACCAACTCATTAGCCGTAGCAAATGTTATCGTCGCATACAAATCATTGTCATAGTCCGTGTCCTCGTTTAACGTAATAAGCGCATTTGCAGATACACCATGCCCAATGATTGAAAGACCACTTGACGCCATGTTTCGGCCACCTCGATTGTAAATCGTTTTATGGATTCCCATGCTGGCCGAATTCGCAAGTGCTGGCGTCGTAATAAATGGCGTTGTTCCATAACCAATCGTCAATGCTTTCGCGTTTGCGCTGTTCGTACATGACAATGCGGCCTCGATTGTCAGTGACCCATTTGGCCCCAATGAGCCGCCTGGAATTGTATGCGTACAGAATGGAATAGCATCGCCAACCACATACACGTAAGGAGTCCCGCTATCATTATCAAACGGATATTCA
>Ga0315284_10008210_pt1 | contig 14896 bp, 24 predicted proteins | sample YL17G09_16_MG_FD_203696 | JGI IMG/M metagenome (GOLD analysis project Ga0315284, IMG submission 203696) | Sediment microbial communities from Yellowstone Lake, YNP, Wyoming, USA - YL17G09_16 | ecosystem: Environmental > Aquatic > Freshwater > Lake > Sediment | place: USA: Wyoming | collected... | reverse complement strand
CGGTTCTGGCTGAATCTCCAGACCGCCTACGACCTCGATGTGGAGCGCGACCGACTGGGAGCGCGCCTCCCTCGCGAGGTGCTCGTCCTCAAGAAGGCGAGTTAGGGCGAGGCCCACGCACGATCACCCGCCACGAGCCCGCGTGCACGCTCGCGCAGGCGCAGGAGCACCTCATCCCGTTCGAGCCAGAATGCCGTCACAGAACCGAAGGATTCTTTCCGCACGGACAATTGCGTCATCGGCATCCTCCCCGGCGCACTCCCAGCCCCCCGACCTCACGACGCCGCCCTCTATACCGACCCCAGCACGGCGTCCCTGAACCCGGCGAAGTCCCCGAGATGCGCGCGCAGGATCCGCACGACGATCGCGGGGTCCACCCGCGCATAGTCGTGCACGATCACATTGCGGAACTTGGCTATCCGGACCATCGCCTCTTGCTGCGCCGCGCTCAGGATACCGGCCTCGCCCAGGACTTCGAACGCCTCGGCATACGTTGCGGGCACCCGGAGTCCCCGATCGGCGATGACATGGTTGGCGAGGTCCACGCACACCTCGATCGCCATCTGGAGTGTCCGCTCGACGATCCGCTGCGTCCTCCAGTCCTCTCGATACCGCTCGGCCGTGATGTCTCGATACTCCGATACCTGGTCCACGTACCGCTCCAGATCCGCCACTTTTCGCAGGACCAAGTCCCGGTCAACCACCGCCGTACCTCCGGGCCAGGAGACGGTGTTCGAAGACGCGGAAATCAAAGAACTCGCGGAGCGCCAGGGACTCGTAGCGATGGCGGCGGAATGGATCGCGGTCGCAGATGACCCGGCGGGTCTGGAGGATCCGCCCGGCCAGGGCGGTCGGCGCCGCATTGAGGACCACCAGATCCACCTCGTCGGTCCCGAGGTGCCTGGTGGCCACCCCCACAGCTTCGAGCCGCCCCTCGATCGGGGGCACGGACTCATCAAGGTAGACGGCCACGTCCACGTCGCTGAGGGGCCCGATGCGCCCAGCCGCCGCCCCGCCGAACAGGTAGGCGAAGACGACACCGGAGCACCCTTCCAGCGCCTGGCCAAGCGTCTTCAGCCGCTCCTCAACATCCGCGGGAAGCGGGCTCTTGTGGATCACTCGACACCCCCAGTCGGGAGCAGCTTCATCTGGGTGAACTGCCTTCCACAAACCGCTCCACCTGGACCACGAACTCGCTCAGGTCATCCAGCGCCGCGGCCAGCGCCTCGTACACTTTCTGATCGTCCAACCCGTCGTACTCGTGAACGAGCCGATTCCGAAGACCCGTGGCCGACGCAAGCCGAGCGGCCAGATCGCGCTCCAGCACGCCGGCTGCCCCGAGCGCCACGACGCTCCCATACGCATCCACCGGAGCGGGGCGGCCCAGCCCCACCACGAGGTGCGTGCTCACGTCCACTGCCGCCTCGATCGCCACCTGCAGGAGCCGCTCGGCAGCCTTCCGCTCGTAGAGCCGGTCGAGGTACTCCGTCAGCGTCAGTCGCGCCAACGGCCGCAGCGCCTCCAACGTCTCGGCGATGTGCGCCAGCTTGCGCCGCACAACTTCACGGTCGAGACTCGTCATACCGATCCCCCGTGCGCCGCCACGAACCGCGCGATGACCGCCCGATCGGCCTCGCGAAACCGCCGCGCGTCCTCGTGCCGCCGCAGAGCCAGGCTGGCGAACGAGGCAAACACCCCCGGCGCCGCTTCGTGGACGACCCGCGCCGTCCGCGCGACCATATGCGCCAACAGCGCACCGCCCCGCGTGAGGTCCACCACGTCGGGCCGAGGATGAAGCGCCTCCTCAAGCACCCGCCGCTCGACCGCCGCGACGGCGGCACGACCCTCAGCAGCCAGCACGCCGATATCCAGATCGCTCTCGGACGTGCCGCGCCCGGCCGCCAGCGATCCGAACACCACGAGCAGACGGAGTCCCAGCGACGCGGCAATGTCGCGCAGCGCAGCCTCGGTGTCCGCCGACAGCGACGGGGGAGAGGTCTCAGGCTCGATCGGCATTGGGAAAAAGTACCACGAAGTCCGGTCAAGAGGCAGGCGGCGCCGCGGCCCCGCCACGCGCCAGTCCGAGATCGCGCGCCGTAGACAAAGACAATGCCATTGCAGCATGGCTCATGGCACAATATGTTGGCATTATCAGAAGATGGAGCGGGCCATGAGAACAACCGTAGATCGCTTTGGGCGGGTCGTGGTGCCGAAGGCCATGCGGGAGCGGCTCGGTCTGCGGGCCGGGACCGCGCTTGAGATCGAGGAGGCGGAGGGCCACCTCTCGCTTTGGCCTGTTGAAGACACGTCGCCGCTGATCGTGAAGGAGGGCATCCTGGTCTTCGCGGGAGCGGCGCTCGGGGATCTCGAGGCCGCCGTCGCCGCTGACCGTGAGGAGCGGGTGCGCCGGCTCGCCGGGGTGCGTTCCCGGTGAAGATGTTCTTCGACACTTCGGTCCTGGTGGCCGCATTCGTGCCCGCGCACCCTCGGCACGAGCGGGCTTTCGATCAGATGCGCCGGGCGCGCTCCGGTAAAGACCGGATGCTGACATCCGCCCACAACCTGGCCGAGGTCTACTCTGTCCTGACGACGCTGCCGCTGAGCCCGCGCATTTCTCCGGCCGCGGCGGCCCGCATCATCCGCGAAAACCTGGAGGCGCACGCCGAGATCAAACCTGTCACGGTGGCCGATTACCGGGCGGTGGTTCGCGACCTCGGGGATGCCGGCCTCGCGGGAGGGATCATCTACGACGCCCTGGCTTGCCGCGCGGCGATCCGGGCCGGGGCGGAGGTTATCCTGACCTTCAACCCGAAGGACTTTCGCCGCGTGTGGCCGGACGCTGGGATCAGGATCGAGGAGCCGTAGCAACCGGGGCGGGACGAACGGCGCCCCCCGTTGCCGGTCCTCCCACGTTTCATTAAGTTTGATGACGATCAACAAGACTACCAGGAGCACCGGCGTGGCCACGAAGACCCTCAGCGCCTCTCTCGATCCCGCCATCTACCGCGCCACCCAACGCGTCGCCAAGGAGGAGCGCCGCCCCCAGAGCGCCGTCGTGGCCGAAGCCCTGCGCCTCTATACCGGCCTCCCCCTCGAAACCCGCCAGGCCGTCCTCGCCCTCGATCGGCAACTGGGCGCGGAGGCTACGGCCAGCAAGCTCGGCGCCGCCGTGCGCACCGCCACCCTCGAGGCGCGACTCGAGGCCATTGTCGCCCAACTCCCCCCCGCGGACCTCACCGAGGCCCAGATCGCCACTCTCGCTGCCGAGGCGGTCACCTGGGCCCGCAAGCGGCGGCGTGGCTGATCCGCGCCCGCGCGCCATCCTCGACACCAACGTCCTGATCTCGGCGCTCCTCGCCAAGCGGGCGGGACGCGCGAGCCCGCCCCTCCAGTGCGTTGAGCTCGCTGCCCGCGGCACCTTCCGGCTCGTCACCAGCCCGCCGCTCGTGACGGAACTGACGCGCGCCCTCGCGTACCCCAAGCTCAAGATCCCGCCCGACGCCGCTCACGCCTTCGCCGCCCTCGTCGTGTCCCTCGCCGAGCCCGACGGCTTGGTCCCCATCGCCGGAAGGCTCCGTGTCCTCACCCGCGACCCGGCCGACAACGCGGTGATCGAGACGGCGCTCGCAGGCCGAGCCGCGTTCCTGATCACGGGCAACCCAAAGCACTTCGCGGAACTCCCCGGCGAGCGCCCCGGCCACGATCGCCGCGCGCTCCAGGTCATCAGCCCGCGCGAGTTTCTACAGACCCTGCTCTAGGTCGCGGGCGTCAGCTGAGCGGTCGGCATCCCCCTCGCGCGGGGGTCGTCGTGGCAGGGCGGCGTCGGCCCGCACGCTCCTTCCGAGGCGGCCCTGCGCTCGCGTCAGCCGATGATGTCCGCCACCGGCACCGCGACCGACTCGAGCAGGAGCGGCGTGAGCGTCTCGCCGCTCACGGCGGTGCGCACGCCGGCGTAGCCGTCGGGCCCGGGCTCCCGGTAGATCACGATCGCGCCGGCATCCAGGTCCACGAGCCAGACTTCGGCAATCCCGCTGCGCGCGTAGAGCGGAATCTTGACGCCCTGGTCGTAGTCGAGGGTGGTGTGCGCCACCTCGACGAGCAGCAACACGTCCTCCGGGCGCGGAAGCCCTCCCAGGTACCAGTCCGACCGATGCCTGAGCACAGCCACGTCGGGTTGCGGCTCCGAGTGATCGTCCAGTATCACGGGGTTCTGCACGCTGACGTCGCCCCGGCCGGCGAGCACCCGCGACAGGAGCTGCGTGAGGCGAAGCACGTAGCTGGCGTGGCGGCGGCCGATCGGGGTCATCTGGACCACCAACCCGTCGAGCAGCTCCACCCGGGCATCCGGACGCAACACGCCCGTATCGGCCATGCGGTGGTAGTCGCCCACCGTGAATGGCCCTCTGTGCAGCGGCACCACGCTCGGCATGACCACAGTATCAGTCCTCCTCGGCGCTCCGGGCAAGTGGACGGCATGGCGCAATCTGGGCGCCCGCGGGGTGAGCGCGGTAACCGATTCCGTGCGTCTCGGGCGCGAAACCACGCGGGCGCGGCCGAGCGCTGGATCGAGAGCAGCCGCCTCTGGAGCACCTATCTCGCCCTCGGAGGGTCGCTTGATCCCGAGCCCGATTCACAGAGTCCTTTCCGTGACGACGACGCACGGGGTCGCGAGTCTGCTGATGGGCGGTCAGGCGTGCATCCTGTACGGCGCAGCGGAGTTCAGCCGCGACGTTGACCTGGCGATCGTCGCCGACAGCGAGAACCTCTCCCGGCTTTCCAACGCCCTCGAAGAGTTGGAGGCGGCGGTCACGGCCGTGCCGCCCTTCGAGGCGCGGTATCTGGAGCGGGGGCATGCGGTGCATTTCCGGTGCGGCCGGGACGACGTGCGCGGACTCCGCATCGACGTGATGGCGCGGATGCGCGGGGTGGACGCGTTCCCGGCGCTGTGGGCGCGCCGCACGACATTGTCGCTTCCAGCGGAAGCCGACCAACCGCTCCAGGTGGATCTCCTCGCGCTCCCAACCGACGCCGGAGCGCGTCGCGTTCTGGTTGCGCGAGCTGCGGACTCCCGAGCTGCTCGTGGAGTGTGCGGCGGCGTTCCCCGACGAGGCACGCGTCGCCGCGGAACAGCGCCCCGCCGTCGAGTGGGCGGCCCAGGGCGATCCGGACCGGGTCGAACAGGAACTCCACGCCGAGCAGCTGCGGGAGCGCGCCGCGGACCGGGCGTTCTGGGCGCCCGCAGTCCGTAACGCTCCCGCGCCGCGGTGGACGTCGGCTGGACACCCGGCTCCCCCGCCAGGGCCCGCAGGATTCGGCGCTCGAGAATTCGCCTTGTGGCGATTCGCTTCTTGGCGAGTGGCTCCCGCTCCCTTGCCCCGCGCACGAGTCTGACGTATATTTCGCTTCAGCTTTGTACGTCAAGGAGATGCCGTGCAGACGAAACTCACCCTGCGACTCGACGCGGCCGTCATCCGGCGCGCCAAGGCATACGCTCGCCGCCGAGGAAAGTCCGTCTCCACCGTGGTCGCCGACTACTTCGCGACGTTGCGGGCCGCCGAAGGGGGGGCGACGGAACTCACCCCGACAGCTCGCGCGCTGCTGGGGGCACTGGGGCCCGCCGGCGCCGACAAAGTCGCCTACCGCCAGTACCTCCAGAAGAAGTACCGGTGAGGCTGCTCCTCGACACCACCGTCGTGCTCGACGTCCTGCTTGCCCGAGAGCCGCACGCGGGCCCGGCCGCGGCGGTCCTCTCAGCCGTCGAGACGGGGCGCGTCACGGGCCTCGTCGGAGCCACCACGGTGACGACCATCCACTACCTGGCTGCCAAGGCCGTCGGGCCGCGGCGCGCCCGGCGCCTCGTCGGCACCCTGCTGTCGCTGTGTGAGGTGGCACCCGTGGACGAAGACGTCCTGAGAGACGCGCTGGCGCTGGAGTTCCCGGACTTCGAGGATGCCGTGCTGCACGAGGCGGCCCGGCGCGCCCGGGCCAAGGGCATCGTCACCCGGGACCAACAGGGATTCCGCCGCGCCACGCTGCCCGTCTACAGCCCCAGGGAACTGTTGGCCTCGCTGCGGGTCGCGGAGTAGATGGTCGAGCACGAGCTGGCCGACGTGGCAGGGCCCTGGACTGGACCCGACGGACTGCTGCTCCAACAGCAGGTGCTGGCGCAGGCCTGGAGCGACCCCGCTCTGGACGTGTACAACCGTGACTGACCCGCGACGCGGCGGCGGGGCACTGACCGGGCCACCCGCCGAATCGTTTCGATCCGTGCCGAGCCACAGCAGTCGCGCCATCGCCTCCGCGAAGGCGCGCAGGTCGCCGAATCGAGGGGGCGAACGCCTCCCTGGCGCTGCGCCGCAGCACGTGGAACAGGAACGACACCGGGGCCCCGTTCAGGACGCGGGCGTCCACGTCGTGAAACGCCTCGGCTGCCGCGAACGACCCGTACAGCACCGCAAAGGCCACGTCCGATTCGCCCGCCAACTCGCTCGCCGGCGTGGCGACGACGCGCGCCCGCAACGCCGCGTCCACCGCGTGGCGCCGCTTCATCGTAAACGGGCCCGGCACAGCCGCCTCCACCGGGTTCATGAGCCGCCCACCTCCAGCATTAGAGCAGGTCCACCCCCTCCAGCGTGGCGGTGCGGACGATGCCGAACTCCTCGACCTTCCGGGCGTACTCCTCTGGCGTGTAGCAGAGCAGCTCCACGCCTCCCGGCAGCCCCACCGACTCCTCCACTCGCGCCGCCCGGTCCAGCCAGCGCACCTCAGCGAACGCCTGCGCCACCACCAGGAGGTCCAGATCCGAGTCCCGCAGCGCGTCCCCCCGTGCCCGGGACCCGAACACCAGCACCTTCCGCGGCCGGAACTGCTCCACGAGGCGCGGGAGCACCTCCCGCCGGAACGCCTCTACGCGCTCGTCAAGCGCCTGAGCCACGCCATCGTCTCCTCGGCGGCACGCACCTTCGCCTCCGCCGTTTCGCGGTCGTAGACCTCGTACGGCACTCCGTTCGCCGCGTCGGGGTAGCGCGCCGTCGTGTAGTCCGCATTGAGATTCACGAGGTGCCGCCGGAGGTCCGCCGGGACACCGAGCCCGTCCCCCAACTCCGTCAGCGAGTGGGTTCTCGGCGCCGCCTCCCGCTTCACCACGGTCCAAGCGGCTTTGAGGTACTTCTCGACCGACTGCTCGGCCAGGAACGCCGCAACCTCGAACGCCCCGATCCCGACGTTCTTGCCCGCGTTCTGCAGGTCCCGCTCGGCCTGCTTGATGAGACGCTCCGTCTCGATGCGCATGCTTACAAGTTACCGCCGCTGTGCGGCTGGAGACAGACCGCCTGCGCTCGCCGACGCAGGTGGCTACGGCTCGCGAATCCCGATCCCTCCCCCGCTGTCACCCACGACGCCGCGCCGTTGCCAGTCCTCTCACGCTTCATCAAGGGAGCACCCGCGCGGCCACGAAGACCCTCAGCGCCTTCCTCGACCCCGCCATCCACCGCGCGACCCAGCGCGTCGCCAAGGAAGAGCGCCGCCCCCAGAGCGCCGTCGCGGCCGAGGCCCTGCGCCTCTACACCGGCCTCCCCCTGGAGACCCGCCAGGCCGTCCTCGCCCTCGATCGGCAACTGGGCACGGAGGCTACGGCCAGCAAGCTCGCCGCCGCCGTGCGCACCGCCACCCTCGAGGCGCGGCTCGATGCCATCGTCGCGCAACTCCCCCCCAGTGCGTCGAGCTGGCCGCCCGCGGCACCTTCCGGCTCGTCACCAGCCCGCCGCTCGTGACGGAACTCCCCGGCGAGCGCCCCGAGCACGATCGGCGCGGGGTCCACATCCTCGGCCCCCGCGAGTTCCTTAAGGCACTGGTCTAGATTCGCGGACGTCAGCCCGGCGGAGCCGGAAAGAGCGTGTGCCCAGGCCCGAATCCGGTCGCTAGAAAGGCCGCCGGGATCACCGCCACCTTCTGCGCCGGCCACCAGGCGAGCTCGCCCTGCGACGCGACGATGCCCCCACCGGCCCGCACCAGGAACGGCACGTCGCGCGGCGCGACCCGCGTCGTCCACTTCACCTCGATCGCGGCCGCGAGGCGGGTGTCCCGGAACACCACGAAGTCCACCTCCGCCGCGCCCTTGCGGTCCCGCTGATAGAACGCGAAATGCCCGTAGCGACGCCGCAGCAGCGACGCCAGCGCCGCCTCGACCAGGAAGGCCGCCCGCCCCGGCTCCGCCACCGCCTGCAACGTCGCCGCCCACCGGTCCTGCACGCCCAGCGCCCACCCCTCGATCACGTGCCACGTCAGCGGGTCCACCGGGTAGAGTTTCTTCGGGCTGCGCAGCGCCTCCGCCGCAGATTCCCGCGACTTGACCCGGTGCCACACGTGCCAGACGAACGTGCGCTCGAGATCCTCCACGTACGCCCGCGCCGTGGTGTGATTCCCGATGGACGTGCCGGCCGACAGTCCATGCCACGAGAACTCGCGCCCCAGGTGCTTGGTCGCCAGCAGCCGCACCAGTTCCCGCACCCGGGACTCGTCCCGCCCCGCACGGCGGACCTCCCCCAGGATGGCCGCCTCGTGCAGACGGTGGACATGTTGCTCTACCCGACCTTCGCGCCGCACCGACTGCACGGCGTGGGGGAAACCGCCCGTCTGCATGAACCGCGTGAAGAGCGCCTGGAGGGCGGTGCCGTGCAGCGCCATCTCCTGCCCTGCCTGGAAGGCCTCGCGCGGCTCTTCCAGCGGGATGAGGGGCAGGCGCGCCGCCAGCGCGGCGTCGTGCACCGCGACGTAGTCGTGGAAGCTCCACGGCATCAGGACCCAGTCGGCGTCCGGCGCCGCGCCGCGGCGCCCGGGGAGGCGGTCCACCCCCCGATCGAGATCGAGCACGTCCGAACCGGTCGCAATCACGGTGGCGCCGTCGAGCGCGCCGGAGGCGTGGAGCGCCTTGAGCGCGGTGCTCCACCGCGGCACGGCCGTCACCTCGTCGAGCAGCAGGTACACCCGCTCGCGCGACGACGACGACGGCGACGGCCGAGCCCAGGCGAGATACGCTTCGATCGCGTCGCTGAGCGCGGGATATGTCAGCAGGCCGGCCCGCTCGACGTCGAGGTACAGCAGCGCCCGCGGCGGCACGCCGCGACGGCCGAGCAGCTCCGCCGCGATGCGCTTGAGAAGGGTGGTCTTGCCCACCTGGCGCGGTCCGCGCAGCCCGTAGATCGCGTCCCGATCGAGCGCCAGGGGGATCGGCGGCTCGAAGCGCAGCGGCTGGCGCGCCAGCAGCAGCAGGTCGCGATCGCTCGCGATCGCCGCCGCGTCGCCCCACCAGGGGTTCTGATCGATGACTCTTGGGCTTAGCATATTTGGCTAGCTCGATGGCCATAATAGTGTCATTATGGCTATCTTGCAAGCGACTGCAACGACCGAGGCGCGGCAAGCGAACGCCTCTACCCGTTCATCAAGCGCCTGAGCCACGCCACTCGGCCTCAGCGCGCCGGCGCTGCCTGTGCCAGGCGCAACCACGACGCGAGCGCCTTCAGCATCGTGGACGAGCCGAGCCCGTACCGGAGGAACTCCTCGCGAGGGATCGGACCGAGGTGAAGGCGGGCACCCATCCGCGAGAACGGACGCCCCGCTCTCCCGGTCATGGCGTCCAAGAGGCGCGTCTTCGTGCCGAGCTACAGCGGTCGCTCCATCGGCCACGCCACCCCCACCACCCTTCGCACCACCGCCCACCCCACCACCGCCAGCGCGATCCCCGCCGGGATGTCGATTACGTAGTGCTGCCGAGTCAGGACCGCCGCGACGCACACCGCCGTGGCCCCCGCGGTGACCAGCGGCCACGCCCGGTTCCGGTAGCTCATGAAGATCACGGCAGCCAGCGCGCTATGCGCCGCGTGCAGGCTCGGCATCACGTTCACGCCCATGTCCATAGACCACAGCCGCAGCAGCACCTGGCAGCTCACCCCCGCGCACGCCAGCGGCGGGTACTCCATCCGCACCGGCCAGAGCGCGAAGATCACCCACGCCGTCACCGTGACGAGCAGGTACGCCGAGAGCACCTCGACCATCTGCCGCACGCGCCGGACAGCGAACATCGGCATCATCACGAGGACGTAGTAGATGACGTACAGCCAGATGGCCTCGGGGATCGTCGGCAGCGCCCGGTCGGCCCGCGTCCACAGCGCGACCGTCGCGTGGCCGTCGGTGAATCGGTCGATGTTCCAGGTGGACATCAGGGTGTAACCGACGAGCATCAGGACGGCCAGCCCGAAGGCCGCCGTCCATCGGACGACGCGGAACCACAGCGCGCACTGGTCCGCGCCCCCGCGCACCGCCGCCGCGCTAGTCGCGGCCGTCTCCGCCATCCACGCCCATCGTCACGATCTCGCCAGCCTTTCCCGCACTGTGAAACACATCGCCCACCGGCTGCTGCGGCGCGGCGTCGGCCCGCCGCGGGCGGCGTCCTCCCGTCCTGAGCCGATCGCTATCAGCCGGTACAAGCTGACGCGCCGCGGGGCCTCCGGCAAGGTCCCCCACGCAGGTGCCACTCCAGGAGCGCTCGGGGCGGGATCATCAGGACGATCACCGGTACGCTCTCCAGCGCCGCTCGATCTCTCGTCGCACCGCGCGCGCGCGGTCTCCCGCACCACCGCACCTGCTGCGGACTAGCGCTGGAGGTGCGCCTCCACCGCTGCGATGAACGCGCCGAGCCGCTCGCGCGCCGTGCGAACGGCGTCGAGCACGATGGCGTCGTCGATGGCGTCGTATTCGTGCACGAGGCGATTCCTGAGGCCCGCGCCCGGGGCGAGAGCCGCGGCGAGTTCCGGCGGAATTACCCCGTGTCTGCCGACCGCCACGAAGCTCTCGTAATAGTCGCCGGGAGTCGCCACACCCAGCGCCCGCAACACATGCAGGTTGACGTCCACGGCCGCCTCGATCGCCTCCTGGAGGAGCCGCTCGGTCCCTTTCTGGCGAAACCGATCGGCCTGATACGCGGCGAGCGCCATCCCCTCGATCGGTTGCAGATCGTCGAGGTTGCGCTTGATGACGGCCAGCTTGCGCCGCACGAGCCCGGCGTCCAGCTCGGTCAAGGCCTCCCTCCCCTCTCGCGCCGTGCCACGAACTCGCGGAGCTCGGCCCGCTCGGTCTCGCGGAACTTGCGGGTGTCCGCGAAGCGGCGCGCGGCCAGCGAGGCGAACCGCGTGAACTCTCCAGCTTCCGCCTCGTAGAGCGCCAAGCCGTCCCGGGCGACGAGGGCCGCCAGCAGAGGGTCCGCCCGACCAAGATCGGCGACATCCACCTCCTGGAGCCCGAGGGCGCGGGTGAGGCGGTTCGTGGCGTCCACCGTGTCGAGGCGCCCGCGCGCAAGGATGCCGATGTCCAGATCCTCCGCCCGCGCCTCGCCGCGCGCGGCCGAGCCGAAGAGCACGACAAGACGGTAGCCGGCCTCGCGGCCCGCCTGCCCTGCCGCCAGCCGAATCGCGTCCACCGTGAGGTCAGCCCGTCCGACGACCACCTGACTCCTCCTGCGTGTGCGCACGCCGCCAGCGAGGCGCCGCCGGCCCAGCCACGGCGCCGCCCGTGCCACAATGTACCGCTCGCGCGCCCGTCTGGCAGAGAGCCCTCGCCGCCCGGGCCCTCGCCGCCCCGGCGATCAGCGCTCGCCCTCGGACGCCCGCCGCTTGAGGGACCCCCACCACGCCATCCGCTTCGCCACCGTCTCCTCGAAACCGAACGCCGTGGGCTCGTAGAACCGCGTCCCCCGCAGCACCTCCGGCAAGTACTCCTGCGGCACGAACCCCTCGGCGGCATCGTGCGCGTACCGGTACCCCGCCCCGTAGCCGAGCTCCTTCATCAGATCCGTCGGCGCGTTGCGGATGTGCAGCGGCACACCCTCCGCCGGATGCGCTCGCGCCGCCTCGAGTGCGTGCTGCCACGCGCCGTAGATCCGGTTCGACTTCGGCGCCGTCGCGATGTAGACCACCGCCTCCGCCAGCGCCAGCTCCCCCTCCGGCTGACCGAGGAAGTGCACCGCATCGCGTGCCGCGAGCGCCAGCTGAAGCGCGCGCGGGTCCGCCAGCCCCACGTCCTCCGACGCCGCCCGGACCACCCGGCGCACGATGTACAGCGGGTCCTCGCCGCCGTCGATCATCCGCGCCAGCCAGTACAGCGCGCCGTCGGGGTCGGAGCCCCGCATCGCCTTGTGCAGCGCCGAGATGAGGTTGAAGTGCTCCTCGCCACCCTTGTCGTACTTGGCGAAGCGCTTCTGCAGGGCGTCGGCGATGACCTGGCTGCTGATGGCGCGGGGCGTGCTAGCTCGCTGGCGGGGGCCCGCCTGCTCGCGGGGTCGGACGGCGCGCTTTGCGCGCACGGCGCCCCCGCTCCGCGGCGGACCCCCGCCCGTCTCGCCGCGCCCCGCGTCGCCGCCCACCAGGTACTCCGCCGCCGCTTCGAGGGCCTGCAAGGCGCGCCGAGCATCACCATCCGCTTCACGCGCCAGGAGCGCTAGCGCCTCGGCGTCTATCCCTAGCCCCTGACCCCCAACCCCTCGCTCCTGGTCCGCCAGCGCCCGCCGCACGAGATCACGAATGTGCTCTTCGCTCAGCGGTTCCAGGACGAAGACCCGGACCCGCGAGAGGAGCGCGCCGATGATCTCGAAGCTGGGGTTCTCCGTCGTCGCGCCGATCAGCGCGATCGTCCCGCGCTCCACGTGCGGCAGGAAGGCGTCCTGCTGCGCCTTGTTGAACCGGTGGATCTCGTCGCAGAAGAGGATGGTCCGACGCCCGTGCATAGCGAGCCGGTCCTCCGCCTCGCGGATGATCTCGCGCACCCGCGGCACCCCCTCGGTCACCGCGCTGAAGTGCACGAACTCGCGGTCGGTGTACTGGGCGATGAGCAGGGCCAGGGTGGTCTTCCCGGAGCCGGGCGGACCCCAGAAGATCATCGAGCCCACCTCACCCCGCTGGATCAGTTCGCCGAGGGCCTTCCCCTCGCCGAGCAGCTGCTCCTGGCCGAGGAACTCCTCCAGCGTCCGCGGCCGCATCCGCGCGGCCAACGGCTGATGGCTGACGGCCGGGTTGAAGAGGCTGGGGGGCGGGGCCTTCCGTCCACTCATCGCGCGGCCTTCCTCGCGGGCAGCACGGCGAACCCGGCCACTTGGAAGTGCCTGTCCAGCGCCAGCGCGGAGCGGATCCCCCGCTCCGCCATCACCGCGAAGCTCACGGCGTCGCACAGGGAGAAGTCCTCCCCGTCGAACCGATCGATCCACTCCCGGACCGCGCGGGACTCGAGGTCGGGCGTGCTGGTGACGACCTCGAGACGGGGCAGCGGCAGCGTGCCGACGAACAGACGCGCGGTGGCACGGTTCGTCCTGGCGAGCAGCAGTTGGTGCGTCTCGGCCACCACCAGATTCGTGGTCCACAAGGGCACGCGGTCCCGCACGCACCGCTCGATGACGCGCCGGACTTCGCCGCGGGCGCGCTCCTCCGCCTCCGATCGCCCCCGCACCACATACCGGAACCACCCGGAGGTGTCGACGAAGACGTCCGGCCGAGTCAAGCGCCGCGGCCCCGCCGGGGCAGCAGCGCATCCGCCAGCGCCCGGCCGTGCTCCACCGCCGGGTCGTAGGAGAGATCCGGGCCGCGGTCCTCGGCGATGCCGCCGAGCTTGAGCAGCGGATGCTCCGCCGGGTCCGTCACCTCCCGCTCCAGCGCCAGCAGCCCGCGGCGCAGGACGTTGGCCTTGGTCGTGTCGAGCGACTCGGCCAGACGCTCCAGCCGCGCGCGCTCGTCGCGCACCAGGTACACCTGCACCGGCACCGCCTCGGAAACCCGCGATCCACGCTTCATTAGTCGCTCACATTAGATAATGATGTACGTTAATGTAGAGCGTACTGGTCGCCGGCGCAAGGGCCCGCCCTCACCCCTCCTCGGGCAGGACTGTGAAGCCCTCGAGACGAGCCGCCTCGGCCAGCCTGCCGTCGAGGGTGACGAAGCGGCGGCTGTGGGGATGGCCGTCGGCCCAGGCGAGGGCGGCAGCGAGCTGGAAGGCGTCGGCGGCACGCAGCGGATGCACCCGGATGAGTCGAATGGCCGCAGACCGAACCGCCGGAAGCGGATCCACGACCTCCCAATGCAGAGACGCCTCGTGCACGGAACGCAGGAAGGTCTCGAACCCCCGCGCCCCGATCGTACCCTCTCGGCGGCGCCTGGCCGCCGCGGAGGCACATTCCACCGGCGCCGCCCACCAGATCGTCACGGACGGGTCGGATTTCATCAGGTGCGCCACGTGCGGGCTCGCGGGCTCGTTCGTGAACGCCGCGACCAGCGCCGAGGAGTCCCAGAAGCTCACCGCCCCTCCTCGCGTTCCTCGAGCAGCGCCTTGAGCACGAGCCCCTCGGGGTCATCGAGCCGCGGCAGATCCCAGAAATCCGGCGGAATCCGGCCGGTCCCGTGAATGGTCACGATCCCCCGGCGCTCGAGATCCCGCATGCGCTCCATCTCCGGATCCTCGTCGGGCGGAATCGGCACCAGCTTGGCGATCGCCCGCCCCCGCTCGGTGACCACGACTTCCTCGCCCCGCTTCACGCGGGCCAGGTACTTGCTCAGGCCGGCCTTGAGTTCGGAAACCTTAGCGGGCTTCATAGCCACCTCGCCGTCATCATGACCTCATTGGTCCATTCGATGTGACCAATCTAGTCACATGGAGCCGAGCCGCGCCAGAAGGAGGTCCGCCGCCACGAATGCCGCGGCTCCGGCGAAGAAGGCCAGCGGCAGCCGCCAGCCCTTCTTCCCCTGGAACTCGGGCACGAGGTTCGAGGCGCCGACGTAGAGCGTCACGCCGGCGGAGACCGCGAGGCCGTACTCGGTGAGCAGGGCGAGCTGTTCGGTGAGCAGGACCCCCAGGACGGTGG
>Ga0315284_10008209_pt1 | contig 14898 bp, 7 predicted proteins | sample YL17G09_16_MG_FD_203696 | JGI IMG/M metagenome (GOLD analysis project Ga0315284, IMG submission 203696) | Sediment microbial communities from Yellowstone Lake, YNP, Wyoming, USA - YL17G09_16 | ecosystem: Environmental > Aquatic > Freshwater > Lake > Sediment | place: USA: Wyoming | collected... | reverse complement strand
CATGCTGGCAACCAAAGCACGAGTCACATGCATATCATGTAAATACAGCATATTAGCTATTAGAACTGACCCGTTTCGTGTTGGCATGCCGTGTCTCTCCATTGGCACACTTGAAAAAGAAGACAATTGGGATTAGCTTGTGGATCCGCGCGTTCGGCACGCCGGTTTGGCTCCGTGTCTATGATCTTCTCAGACGCCAAGTGAGTGTGCTGGTGCATTGGTTTGCCGAGGCGGGAAGTCACCGGGTGTCCTTCAGCGCCGGGGGATCGCCGTCGGGGACTTACGTGGCGCGCTTGGAGATGGGGAGGGTGAGGCAGGCGCAAAAGATCATGCTGATCCGGTAGCCGCCGCACGGCAAACAAATCCGTTGGGACTTCCGATCCGTGAAAGCCCCGATTGGAGGTTTCAACGCCAAGGGACATCCCGGCGAGGACATCGTCTGAAAAGACCTGGAATCACGGCGTGAGGTCATGACGTTGCCGGACAGGCGCTGGCGCTTCTTGCGGATTCGGAGAGGTTATTACAGTTATTTATAAGGAGTTAATGTCCGACCTCTTGTCACCTTAACATGCATGCAATTCCGTCACAGATTACATATAAACAAAGAGTTATCCGCCAAACCTGACCTCTGTATGTTTCGCGAAGCTGTCATCTCCAATTCACTTGAAACAAGGCTTCCGGCGTGTTACCTTGTGGCATGGTGACAAGGGGCCGGTCGCCAGCGGATAGACCGGGCTTTTCACCAATGGGGAATCACCGCGCGCAGATCAAACACAGGAGTGTGTCATGAGGTTCAATACGAAACATTTTTTTGTGGTCTCGGCCGTCGCTTTGATGGTCGGCTTGACCGCAGTCCTCGCCATCCCGGCACTGGGCACGGAGGATGGCAAAATCATGACGGCCCCCCTGTCGCAGTCCGATCAGGAGATGAGCCTCTATAAGTTCTACTCCGAACAGATAGAGCAAGGGGTGCAGCTCACGAAGGCGGAAAAAGAGCAGTACGTTCAGCTCGAATCGCGTTACGGTGCATCGCGGCATGAGACAACGGACAATTCCCCCCGGGGTCGCCAGACGCTGGATGAATATATCTGGACCACGGCCACCTATGACTGGGTGGACCTCACCGGCATCGGCACCAATACCGGGCTCACCGGGGACGACCAGAACCTGGGGCCGTTCGCGCTCGGATTCTCGTTTCCGTTCTACGGCACTTCCTACACTTCGATCCGCGTCTGCTCCAACGGCTGGCTTTCGTTCACCAGCACCGCGACGACCTACTTCGAAACCGCCATTCCGAACACTGCTGAGCCCAATAACGTCCTCTACCTTTTCTGGGACGACATGTACCTGCCCGACGGTGGGCAGATTCTGTACTATGCGGACGCCGTGAACCAGCGGTTCATCGTGTCTTGGCTCGCCGTTCAGCACATCAGCGGGACGGAGCCGTACACCTACCAGGCGATTCTCTATCCCAGCGGGAACGTCGTTTATCAGTACCAGACGATTCCGACCTCCACTCCGAGCAACACGAGCTGCACGGTGGGTATCGAGAATGCCACCGGCACACAGGCGGTTCAGGTGTGTTTTGACGGCACCGGAACTCCCCCGACGTCCGGCACGGCCCTTCTCATCGGCCAGCCGGACGGCGTCCCCAATCCGGTCACCAATCTTGCCGGGAACTACGTGGCCCCCAATGTCGTGCTCACCTGGCACGATCCCACCCACGATACCAACGGCAATCTGGTCACGATTGACAATGTGCAGGTGTGGCTCGGTCAGGCGGAAACGGGTACGCTGCTGGCTACGGTCAATCCGGGTGCGCAGAGGTACACGCATCTCAACGCGCCGGACGGCAACCTGACCTATACCATCCGTCCCTACCTCGATCCCTACTTCGGCGGCGCCACTTCGATACCGGTCGTCGTTGGCACTCCCGCCTACGTCAGCAACTTCGACGCCAACAACGGCCAGTGGGTGGCCACGCCGGCGACCGGCGCCTGGGAATGGGGTCCGCCGTGGGGCGTGGCGGGACTCATTCCGCACAGCATCCCCAATGTCTGGGGAACGGTGGTGTCCGGCAACTACGCGAACAACGCCTGCTGGCAATTGGATCTGGACCTGGGTATGGCGGTGACCAGCGCCGCCGCCACGGTGGAATTCTGGTATTGGCACAACACTCAGCTGACCTATGACGGCTGCAACTTCAAGGCGAGCGTGGACGGCGGTACAACGTGGAGCGTCCTCACTCCGACGACGGGGGCCTATCCCTTGGCGGCGCTTGCCGCCGGCAACACCTGCATGGCAGGCCAGCCGGCGTGGAGCGGTACGACATCTAATGCGTGGCGCTACGCCATCATCCCCATCGGCGAGTTGACGGGGCAAGCGCCGATCTTCCGCTTCGAGTTCGGCTCGGATGCCACGACCAACACCTATCCGGGATTCTATTTCGATGACATGCAAATCTGGGGCATGTCCCTGCAGGACAGCATTCCCCGGCCGGTGACCAACCTGGTGGGTAACTACGTTGCCCCCAACGTCGTGCTGACGTGGACCGATCCCACTCAGGACACGCACAACAATCCGATCACAATTCAAAACGTTCAAGTGTGGCATGGTGCGGCCGAGACCGGCACACTGTTGGCCACCGTGAATCCGGGTGTGCAGACGTACACGCACCTGAGCCCCCCGCAGGGCAACAACCGGTACACGGTGCGTCCGTACCTTGCGCCGTTCTTCGGCGCATCCGACACCGTGAACCTCGTGGTCGGTGCGCCCACCTATGACAACGATTTCAATGCCGACAACGGCATGTGGGTGCCCACGCCGGAGACCGGCGGCTGGTCGTGGGGCGCTCCAACCAACGTGTTGGCCCCCGCGCCCTACAGCGCGCCCAACTACTGGGGCACGGGTCTGACCGCCAACTACCCCAACAATGCTTGCTGGCAGTTGGATCTCAACCTCGGCTTGGTCGTCCAGAACATCCAAGCCACGGTCGAGTTCTGGTGCTGGTACAGCACCGAGACCAGCTACGACGGCTGCAATTTCAAAGTCAGCGTTGACAACGGTGGGACCTGGACAACCGTAACGCCCAACGGCGGCTATCCGGTGGCGTCCCTGAGCACGGCGAACACGTGCAATGGAGGTCAACCGGCGTGGGCCGGGAACAGCTCCGGGTGGCGGTATGTCGTGCTCCCAATCGGGCAGTTTGTCGGTCAGGCACCGCAATTCCGCTTCGTCTTCGGTTCGGATCCGTCGGTGACGGGCTATGCAGGCTTCTTCTTCGATGACATGATCATCTGGGGGCTGGCTCTGCCCGAGACGACGCACGTGTCCGGCCGGGTGACTCTCGACGGCTTAGGCGCCACGGTGACGAATGTCAACATCGCGTCGAACGGTATCGGCAGCCCGTTCACCCATCCGCTGGCCGACAGCACGTACTCCCTGGGCGGTGTGCAGGTCGGCAATCGCACTCTCCTCGCCAGCCTGACGGGTTACATCAGCGACACCAACGCCGTGGCGGTTCCCTCGGGCGGCCTGACCAACCACAATTTCCTGCTGCGGCGCGTCAATCCGGCGGCGCCGACCGGCCTGACCGGCTCCGTCAACACCGGCACCGGCGTGGTCACTCTCAACTGGGATGACTCGCCCGATCTGCAGGTGGATCAGTACAAGATCTACCGCAAGCTGCGCGTGGACCAGACCTGGGCATTCCGGAACGCGGTGACCGGCCGTACCAACTCGCAGGGCGCCGATACTCTCACCGTCGGCGGCATCTATCAGTACCGCCTGACGGCGGCGGACACGAACGTGATCCCGCCGGCCGCCGAGTCCGCTCCCTCGGGCCAGATCGAGCTGGCCTACGGCGCTTTGCCTCCGCAGATGCTGACCGCGGATACTGCGTTCGACAACAAGATTCGCCTGATGTGGATAGACCCAGTGTCCACACCCGTCGTCACCGTCGAGGTCTACTATGACAGCGTGGACGTGGACCCCGGCTGCGTGACCGATGGGCTGGGTTTTAACGCGCAATTCCCGTTCGCGTGGTTCGTGTGCCACTATCAGGGAACGGGCCCAATCACCATCCACCGGGTGAAAACCCGCCATTGGCCGCAGTCCACCCCGGGCTGCCCCGTTCAGATGGCCGTCTTTGAGGATGCGGGCACCGGCGTACCCACCTTCACGCCCTTGGGGGTGAAGGACACGGTCGTCACCGATCCCACCGGGTGGCTGGACGTCGAGCTCACAACGCCAGTGACCGTGAACAACGGATCATTCTTCGTGGGCATCCGACAGGTGACCGCCCAACGGGTGGACATCGGCATGGATGAATGTGCCGCTCAGCACACCAACACCTTCTTCTATACGACCGATGCGACGGTGGCATGGGCTACGCTGGAGTCCGTCGGCTTCCCGCAGGTGCTGGTCATCCGAGCGACGGTTGCCGGCAACATGGGCGCTCTGATGGAGCTTGCGCCCGGTCCGGTGCAAGTCACGTCGTGGCCGGTTGCTACCGTGCAAGACATAGCCGTCAAGTCAAGAGGTGGCGAGAGCAAGTCGGTGGCGATGGCGGTGGCGAACAGCGCGCCGGCGCCGGTTTCGGCCAATCTTCGTGCGCCGGCGGCGGGTCCTCTGATGCGTCCCGCTTCCACTGTTTTCCGGCCGGGCGTCAGGCCCTATGGCACGGAACACCGCGGCCGCTCGACGTTAGATGACGTCATCCGCTATCTCGTCTATCGCAACACCGTGCGTATTGACTCGGTGCTCGGCACGCTGTTGCAGTACGACAACATCGTCGGCAGTACCAACGAGAACGTGCCGTACACGTACTACGTGACGGCCCGCTACGACAACGGCCAGGAATCGCCGCCGTCCAACAGCATTACCGCCCGTTGCGGCATGCCGCCGGGAGCTCCGACCAACCTCACCCTCACACGGGTCGGCACGACCCAGATGCGCATCCAATGGACGAATCCCACCCTCAATGCCGACGGCACACCCTGCGTTGACTATGCGGGTTCGAAGGTTTATCGCGACGGCGCGCTGCTTACCACGGTCGGTGTCGGCGTTCTGCAGTACACCGACACGCCGCCCAGCCCCACGACGTGGTACACGTGGACGGTGCGCGGCATTGACGAAGTCCCGAACGAAGGTCCCGGTGCCTCCGCCAGCGGCGTGGCCGGCAATGCTTCCTACGAAAACAACTTCAACACCAACAACGGTGGATGGGTGCCCGATCCGGCGACCGGCGGCTGGACTTGGGGTGCGCCAACCAACCCGAGCGCTCCGGCACCCTACAGCCCGCCGAGCTACTGGGGCACGGGCCTGACCGCCAACTACCCGAACAACGCTTGCTTCAAGCTCACCTTGTCTCCCGGTCTCGTTGTTCAGTCGCCGACCGCAAGGGTGGAGTTCTGGCGCTGGTTCAACATAGAGAGCAGCTGGGACGGCTGCAACTTCTTCGTGAGCGTGGACAACGGCAGCACGTGGCAGCTCGTCACACCGACAACGGGTGGCTACACCGGCACCACGAACACGGCCAACACCTGCAATCCTTCCCAGGCCGCATGGACCGGCATCGGCACCACATGGACCTATGTGGTCATTCCCATCGGCCAGTTTGTCGGTCAGACGCCGCTATTCCGCTTTGTCTTCGGTTCGGACGGGTCGGTGACATATCCGGGCTTCTTCTTCGATGACATGCTCATCTGGGGATTGCAGCCGGCCAGCGCCGTCACCGGCGTGGTACGAGCGTTCCAGACCAGCCTGCCGATCGAGAACGCCCAGGTCTGGGCGCAGGGCCAGCCGGACACGGTCACGACGGACGCTCTGGGAAGTTACCTGCTTGCTCTGGAAGGGGGCACCTACACGCTGACGTTCCGGCATCCCCACTTCTGTGACACGACCTACACTGGTGTGGTGGTCGAGACCGGATCGCAGACGGTGCGCAACGCGGTCATGCGCGCGCCGCACGGGGAGATCGAGGTGACGTCCCTGACCATGGAGACTCCGCTGGGCGCAAACACGGAAGAGACCTTCACCATTTCCAACAGCGGCGGCCAGTGCCCGCTGAGTTTTGCGATCAGCGACACGTCGGATTGGCTGACGGCGGATCCGGACGGCGGCACCGTCGCTCCCAACGAGACTGCGACCATCACGGTTCACGCCACGGTGACCGGCATGCCGCAGGGCGATTACGTCTCGGCCGTGCTGGTCACGTACAACTCTGTGGGTTCGCCGGCCGACATCCGGGTGGATCTGCACATCGGGCCGTCGGCGGTAGAGCCCGGCACGCCCTTGCCCACAGAGTTCGCTTACTACCAGAACTACCCGAACCCATTCAACGCGATCACCGCCTTGCGCTTCGACGTGCCGCAGGAAAGCCGGGTGGAAATCGCGATCTTCAACATCATGGGTCAGGAAGTGGCGCGGCCGGTGGACGAGGTCTTTGTGCCGGGCCGCTACCGCGTGCTGTTCAACGCCGGCGCATTGCCCTCGGGCATGTATCTCGTGCGCATGAACGCCGGCGGTTTCGCGCAAGTGAGCAAGATGATGCTGCTCAAGTGATGGGCCCGGCCCCCGCGAGCAGACAGGCGGAGCCTGCCTGTAGTAGTACTGCTACTACAGACGGGCTCTGCCCGTCATCCTGAACCTGGCCTTCCGACTGAAGGATCTCTCGAAAACAAAGCGAGGCGACCGATGAGGTCGCCCGTTTGTCATCTGCACCTTCCCGGCCGCCGAGGGAGTCACGACGGATCGGAAACCTCGCTGCGGGCCATCGCGCGACGGATGGTTTGCGACAACACGCGGGAGATAATGGGCTTCAGAACGAATCCGTCGAGACCCCACTGACGGCAGTTCTCCTCGGTAATCTGCTCGCTGAAACCGGTCATCAACACCACCGGAATGCCGGGGCGGATGCTCTTGATCTCCAGCGACAATTGTACACCCGTCATGCGCGGCATGGCGAGATCCGTGACCACGATGTCATACTTCTCCGGACAGGAACGGAACGCCTCGAGAGCTTCGCGGCTGCTGGTTCGAACCGTCACACGGTAGCCGAGCCGCGACAGCATCTGTTCGACCAGCAGCACAATCTCAGAATCATCGTCCACCAGCAAGACACTCTCCGAGCAGGGTTCGCTCGTTTCGGAAACCGGTTCCGTCCGCGGCGCAGCCACACGCCCCACCGGAAAGTAGATCGAGAACGCGGTGCCCGCGCCGGGCGTGCTTTCCACCGCGATGGCTCCGCCATGGGCGGTGACGATGCCGTGAACGAGCGCCAAGCCGAGTCCGGTTCCCTCACCGGCCGGCTTGGTGGTGAAGAACGGCTCGAAAATGTGCTCCAGAGTTGCGGGTTCAATGCCCTGACCCGTGTCACTGACGCAGAATCGAACATGCCGGCCCGCGCGCAAGTTGGGAATGCTCGCCGCGGCCGCCGGATCCACGTCCACCACATCCAGCGAAAGCCGCAGCATTCCGCCTTTCGCGCGCATGGCCTGAAACGCGTTGGTGCAAAGATTCATGATCACTTGATGAATCTGCGACGCGTCGGCATTGACCACTTGACCGCCATCGTCAAACTGGCACTCGATCTCAATGGTCGCCGGCAATGATGCGCGGAGCAGCTTCATCACCTCCTTGACCAGAGGCTGCAACTGCAGCGGGCGGTAGTCCAAGTCGGTTTGACGGCTGAAGAGCAGGATTTGCTGAACCAGATCGCGAGCCCGGTAAGCGGCCTGAATGACATGCTCCACATACTCACGCGGGCCGCCGCCGGATTCCATTTCTTGAGCAGCCATCTCGGCATACCCCAGAATCGGCGAGAGGATATTATTAAAGTCATGGGCAATGCCGCCCGCCAAGGTTCCCACGGTCTGCATCCGCTCGAGGTGACGCAGTTGGGCTTCCAGCTTTCGTTTCTCTTCTTCCGCCCGCCGGTTCTCGCTGACGTCGCGCGCCGTGGTAAGCAGATATTGAGTTCCTCCCATATCCACCAGATGGCTTCGCAATTCCGTGATCACCCGGCGGCCGTCGGGGCGCTCCACAAGCCACGGATGTGATGCGGTTCCGTCCGCGGTGTTATCCTGGCCCGCAGCTCCCGGTCGTTGCTCGTCTACGTTCGGGACCAGTGGATTGGTGGCCGCGTGACCGTTGATGAGAGACTGGCGGTCTGTACCGGTGAGCACTTCCGCGGCGCGGTTCACGTCCACCACCGTTCCTTCAAGATCGAGCAGAAACGACGCGTCGGGTGCGTGCTCAAACAGAATCTTCAGTCGGTTCTCGTTCTCCATGAGCACCTTCTGCGAGCGAATCAGCTCGGCATGCGCGCGCTTGAGATTGCAGAAGAGCCTACTCACCCAGGCCATACCCACACCCAACAGGAACGAGACGTCCAGCGCCACTAACTCGGATTCGATCTCCGGCGGCCGGGTGATGGCGCCCGTGGCCAGCTTAATCAACGTGATGCTGCGCGGAATCATCATTAGCAGAAGCGCGCCGGCGATAGCCAGCCACGCCCGCTTCAGTTCCGTTTCTCTGGCCAGCGAGAGCGCCACAATAATGGCGGTCGCCTGCAGAACAATGGAAGTGGCCAGGATGAAGGTGATTTCCATAAGCGTTTTCTTCGCGACTAAGTCTGCATAACTTGCTATTCGACTTGACCCGTGCGAGGCAAGTGCGCAATATATTACCCACTGTTTCGCTGCAAAAAACCGACCAGAGAACGGACGTGCGCGGGTTTCCCGAATAGACCACAATTTTCACCAGTCGTCCTCTCGTGACACGCATGTAGCGGTTGGTCTACCATCGGCGGCGAGCGGAATGGAAGTGCCGGAGGCCTAAAGACCGGTTCGGCCTCAGCGGGAGATCCGTTTCTCGAAACTGGAGGGCCTTCGGGCCGAAAGACAACATGCAATCCACGTCGAATCATGTCTGCCCTTGGTGGATGGGTTATTTGCTGGCCTCGCCGTTGCGCCGTCTCTGGCACGATCCGCGTCGCATTCTTGCTCTGCACGTGCGGGAAGGGATGACCGTCCTTGAACCGGGGCCCGGCATGGGTTTCTTCACGCTCGATCTGGCGCACCGGGTCGGACCGGCCGGCAAAGTGATTGCCATAGATGTGCAACCCAAGATGCTCGATGTCCTGGCGCGCCGGGCGCGCAAAGCCGGCTTGATGAGCAGGATCGAACTGCGGCAACCGGAAGGTGACAGCCTGAAGTTGGAGAATCTTGCGGGCGGAGTGGATTTCGTTCTGGCCTTCGCAGTAGTGCACGAACTCCCCAATGCGGAGCGATTCTTCAAAGAGGCGGCGGCTGCGCTGAAGACCGGCGGCACGCTGCTCCTGGCCGAACCCAAAGGGCATGTCAACGCCGGGGATTGGAGCCGGACGTTGCACACGGCGCGAGACGCCGGATTGATCGAACGGTCGAAGCTCGCCATTCCCCGCAGCCACGCCACGCTGCTTTCAAAGGTGTAGATCATGCGACTTCGCGGGCTGCACTTGTTGCTGACGTACCGTTGCACCGGCGAATGCGATCATTGCTTCGTGCATTCATCACCGCGGGCCGAGGCCGCCATGCCTCTCGCCTTGGCCATCAAGGGGGTGCAACAAGCCCACGATCTGGGAACCGTGCGGGAAATCTATCTCGAAGGCGGCGAGCCGTTCCTGCATTTCCCGATCATGGTGGAGGTCATCCGCCATGCCGCCGGACTCGGATTGGAAACGGGAATCGTCACCAACGGCTATTTCGCGACGACAGTGGAGGACGCCGAAGTCTGGCTGAAACCATTGCAGGAGGCCGGACTAACGTCGCTTTCGGTGAGCGACGATACCTTCCACAGTGACCCGTCACAGGGAGAAACTCCCGCGGCCCGAACGGTGGCAGCATGCCGGCGCCTCGGGATTGCGGTAGGAACGATCTGCATTGCACCGGCTCAGGGCATCCCGGATGATAAGCAGAAGGGAGATCCGATCGTCGGCGGGGACGTGAGATTCCGCGGCCGGGCGGCCGACAAATTAGTGAACGACGAACTGCCGCGGAGATCGTGGGACAGTTTTCGCGAGTGCCCGGACGAGGATTTCGAGGAGATCGGCCGGCTGCATCTCGACCCGTTCGGATATCTTTACCCCTGTCAAGGCGTGGTCGTCGGCAATCTCGCCAAGGACACACTAACTTCCGTGGTCCGCGACTACCGTGCCTCTGCGCACCCGATCATCGGCCCTCTGATCGCCGGCGGCCCGGCGGAACTGGTGCGACACTATGACTTGCCGCTCCGAGAGAAGTACGTGGACGCCTGCCATCTGTGCTATCTGGCCCGGCAGATGCTGTGCGAACGGTTTCCCGCCCACTTGGCTCCTCCTCAGGTTTACGGGGTCGAATGATCACTCCATCCCATTCCTTTACCGAAACGACCTTCGGCAGCACCCGGATGCGGGTGATGCGGCTGGGGTTGTCGGCCACTTACTGGCCGGGACGCAAGACCATTCACCACGCCCTCGACCACGGCGTCAACTTCTTTTTCGCTTTCGGCATAGACGGTCAAATGGTCCGAACGCTCAGGGATGTTTTCAGAACCCGGCGGGACGAACTCGTGCTGGCCACCGGAGCCTACAACCTCGTCTGGGGCTATCCGAATCTCCGGCGCACGCTGGAAAAGAGATTGCGGCAGTTCGGAACGGACTGCATAGACGTCTTTCTTTTTCTCGGAGTTTTGAAGCCGGAGCAGTTTCCGCCGGAGGCCCTGGAAGAGCTCTGCCGCTTTCGGGAAGAGGGCAAGGTGCGATCCATCGGCATTTCCGTCCACGACCGGAAGTTTGCGGGCCGGCTGGCGCAAGAAGGTGTTCTGGACTCCCTGATGATCCGCTACAATGCCGCTCATCGCGGAGCCGAACAGGACATTTTTCCGCACCTGAACGCGCATGATCCGGGGCTGATCAGCTACACAGCGACGCGCTGGGGTTATCTGCTCCGCCGGCCGCGCGCCTGGCCCCAAGATCAGCCCGTGCCGACCGTTGCTCAGTGCTACCGCTTCGTGCTCTCCAACGAGAACGTGGATGTCTGCCTCACCGCGCCCCGAAACACGCGCGAGCTTCGCGAGAACCTCGCCGCGCTCGAGGCCGGTGCGCTGTCAGCCGACGAGATGAATTTCATGTGCAAGTTTGGCGACGTCGTGCATGATGCCAAGAAATATTTCATGTGACGGATTCTGCCGCCGTTGTGCCCGGCGGGCTGACGAGCACCGCGCTTTTCCATCGGACCCGCGGGCGGAGGAAGTGGGAGTCACTTGTTGAGGAGGAACACTCATGAGCTACAAGAGCGTCATGGTCATCAAGGCTGCCGTGTGCCTGGTATTCGGCGTGATACTGATCTCGGTGCCGGGTGCATTGCTGAGCCTTTTGGGAGCCGCTCTGAGTCCGGGCGGATCGTTCACGTCGCGCGAGTACGCCGCCGCGCTCTTCGGCAATCTCATGCTCACCTGGTTCGCCAGGAACGCGGCAGACTCGGATACACGCCGGGCCATCATTCTCGCTCTCTTCGTCTATGACGGCATCGGCTTCATCGTGAGTCTGCTGACGGTGCTGACGGGCGTCCTGAACCCGCTCGGCTGGTTCATCGTCGCCGTCTACCTTTTCTTCACTCTGACATTCGGCAATTTGTTGAGAGCAAAGAGGGTTGTTTTGTAAGGCGCGCGCGACGGCCAGTCCGTCTCGACCTCATCCGCACACCAAGAAGGGCTCCCAATCGGGAGCCCTTCTTGCATAGGATCGCGGCGAGCGGAGTCTACTTCAGCAGCAGCAACTTCCTTGTGGCGCTGAAGGCTTCGCTTTCCATGCGCACGAGATACACGCCCGAGGGCCAGCCGGCGGCATCGAAGAGAAACTCATGGCGGCCCGCCTCCCTGCGGCCTTCGTCTATTACGCGCGCAAGTCGCCCCGCAACGTCATAGACGCACAACCGAATCCGCGCCGCGCGGGGTAGCGAATAAGAAAGTCTCGTCGTCGCATTGAACGGATTCGGATACGCCGCATGCAGCGCAAATTCGGCCGGCAGACCGTCGTGGCCGTCAGAGGCATCCAGCACGGTAGCCAACACGGGAATGTGGTCGGTGCTGTCCGGACACGAATGAGCCCGCACGTTCAAATAGCCGTAGTAGTCGTACATGCCGATGTCCGGCTCGTCGGCAGTCACGATGACGTCCACCACTGCGGAATCATGGGGCGGAACGATCCCTTGCGCGGGACTTGCGGACAGCCAGTTCCCGAGCGGCGACACGGTTTCCGTGGTGATCGAAAAACTCATCTCGCCGCTGCCGCGGTTGTAAATCACGTAGGGCATGCTGCTCGGAATCCGGTTGTAGGCGACGAGATTAATCGAGGTCTGCGGCGCATCATAGTCCGGCACGCCGGCCGTCAGATTCACCTGAACGATGGAATCGGCCAAGACGGTGATGCCGGGGGTCGTGTCGCTGCTCACGCACGCTCCGGAAACCGTAACGTCGTAGGTGCCGGGCCGAATCTCCAGATGGAAGCGGCCTTGATAATCGGTCAGAACGCTCTGTGTGCTGCCCACGGCTCCCACCCGAACACCATGCAGGGGCTCTCCGAGATCCACGTCGGTCACGGTTCCGGCAATTCCCGCACCGGCCCCGATGCGAAGGGCATAGCCCTTGTGCAGCCCGCTCTCAGTGATGGTGCCGAAGACCAGATAGCCGCCGCCCAGTGCCGGAATGATCCCGTAGAATTGCCCTTGCTGGAATCCGCTGTAGACCCACGAATCTTGGAGAATTCCGGCCGGAGTAATATCCGCGATCCAGGGCTGCGGATTGGCCGCGCTGTTTCCCGCCCATCCCACGCAGCGCACCGCGCCGTCGAAACGCATGGCCGCGCCGCGGAAACTCTCTTCCGCGAAACCGGCGGAATACGCCTGCGCCCATGTCACCTGACCACTGATGTCGGCCCTGACCAGATAGCCGTCGCTTTCGGTGCCCGTTATGTTGCTGGCCCTTCCGGCGACATAGATAACACTGTCCGTTGCCATCATGCCGTAACATCGCTCGACGCCTGCGGTGCCGGCGCTTTCGCTCGAGACGATGCCGCCCAGACTGTCGGTGAGCACGAGCCAAACGTCGTAATCTCCCTGACCGTAGCTGCGGCTGGACGCGCCGAGGATCAGCCGGCCGTTCGGACCGCGGAGAATTCGATTGCCGACGTCCGTGTTCGCGCCTCCGAGGGTCCTCGTCCACAGCGTGTCTCCGCCCGGTGTGCACTTCAGCAGCCAGAGATCGGAGTGCACCATGTCCGCGCCGAGCCGGAAGCCGGTAATGGCCACGTTTCCGTCGGGCAGAAGACAGGCATCATTGCCTTGCGTCCAGCCGGCGGAGCCGTAGGAGCGGCTCCACAGACTGTCGCCGCTCGGTGACACTCCCCAGATCATCACCAAGTTGGAATTGATGCCGCTGCCGCCGTTACCCACGACTACCAGATTCCCGTCGAAAGTCTCGACCACCGCCGTGGCGAGTTCGTCGGTGCCGGGGCCGCCCAGAGTACGATACCAACTCACGGCTCCCTCGGCCGTGATGCGAGCCGCAAAGGCATCGGAGAAGGCCGCCGAGGGATTCGCATCGCCCGCCACCACAAAGCCGCCGTCGGAAAGTTCCACGGCCGCATAAACGGTGGGGCTGATGAGCGTGGAACCGTCGTTGACGTAGAGACGAGCCGACCACACCGTGTCGGGCTGAGCCGAGGCGGTCAGGGGCATCAGGAGTCCGCACAGAAAGGAGAACGCACAAAGTAACACGCGCATGGCAGAAACCTCGTTGTACGGGGGCAATAGGCGGGCTTTCGTCCGGAAGTTCACGCGCCGGACCGTTTTCTACTTCATGAGCACCAGCTTGCGCGTCTGGCTGAAAGTTGCGGACTGCAAGCGCACAAAGTACACGCCCGAGCCCGCCATCGTTCCGCTTCCGCTTTCGCCCGTCCACACCGCAAAGTGAGTCCCGGCCGGTTGCACCACGTCCATCAGCGTAGCGACGTGACGGCCGAGCACATCGAAGATATCCAGCTTGACCTCACTTTCACGCCGCAGCGTGTAGGAGATGGTCGTGGTGGCGTTGAACGGATTCGGGTAGACCGCGCCGAGGCCAAACTGTGTGGTTACATCCGGCCGCGGTTCCACGCGGTCCACGCCGTCGCTGCCGGCGATGGCCTCCACCACGCCGCTGCGATGCCCCGCCAGGACTTCCCATGAACCGCTGCGGTCAATGTCGGGCAGGCCCGAAATGGCGTCCACCGGGCTGGACGGTCCGTTGCCGGGCGTGGCCCAAAGGCGGACTCCGTCCCAGCCGTCGAGGAGCACGATGTTGTCGCCGAGTGTGCCGCAGGCGATGTCGCTGATGGCGTCACCGGTCACGTCGGGAATCGCCGTCATGCACAACACATTCTCGGCGCCGAACGGATCGGCGATCATGTTCCAGATGACCTGCCCGGAGCTTCCATCCAAACACCGCACCCATCCGCTCACCGTTCCGTAGTAAACTTCACGGACGTCGTCGCCGGTAATGTCGGAGCCCACGGCCAGTTCATACACGAAAGCCTGTTCCGGCGCCGTCCAGATCCGCGCGCCGTTGTTCCCGTCGAGGCAATAGACTCCGGTATAGGCGGAAGCCACCACCACGTCTTCGCTGATCGTAGCCTCCGGATTCGCGTTCCCCATCGGAAGCAGAGAGAAAATCGGCGAACCCGCGGCGACTGTAACCGTCCAGATCGCCGCGCCGCTCGCCCCGTTGTAAGCGGCGGCGATGCCGCTGGTGGTGCCGCCCACCACGTCCGGAACGTTGTCGCCGGTCACGTCGTGAATGGGACGCACGGTGAAGAACGTGGCCACGTGCGTACCCGGCCAG
>Ga0315284_10008208_pt1 | contig 14899 bp, 18 predicted proteins | sample YL17G09_16_MG_FD_203696 | JGI IMG/M metagenome (GOLD analysis project Ga0315284, IMG submission 203696) | Sediment microbial communities from Yellowstone Lake, YNP, Wyoming, USA - YL17G09_16 | ecosystem: Environmental > Aquatic > Freshwater > Lake > Sediment | place: USA: Wyoming | collected... | reverse complement strand
AAAATGATCCACCACAGTGCAGTGCGCCAAGCGCTCAAGCAGTTGGGCTACCGTATGGTTGCTTTTGAAACCGGATTTAAATACACACAAGTGGAGGACGCGGATTTATACTTATTTCCCCATAACAGCCCGCTCGAAGGGGTGTCTCTCAGTGGTGGGCTGAATGGGTTTGAGGTTATGTTGGTGAATACCTCAGCTGGACGGTTGCTCACCGATGCGGTGAACGTTTTACCTGGCTCTATTAAACCTGTTTGGGAATACCCTGAACAAGCTCACCGTGAGCTGGTGCTGTATGATTTGGAGCAGTTACGCCAATTGCCTGAGTCGCCCGGGCAAAAGTTTATCTTTGCCCACATCGTTGCGCCTCATCCCCCGTATGTCTTTGAGGTGGATGGGTCATTTTCACCACCTGATAAACCTGATTTTTCGGGTTATCGTGACCAGGTGCTTTACTTGAACAATCAGATGGAAACATTATTAGCAGAGATCATTCAATTGTCAGCTACTCCACCGATAATAATTATCCAGGGTGATCATGGTCCGATTCTGGCTGCGCCCAGGCAGAGGCTGAAAATCTTGAACGCTTACTACCTGCCCGGCAGTGGAGCAGAGCGACTGTACCCTACCATCACCCCGGTCAATACTTTCCGTCTGGTCTTCGATGCCTATTTCGGTGGCCAATATGGTTTGCTGGTTGACACCAGTTATTTTTCCACCTACCAGGATCCTTATGAATTCATCACTGAGCTGGATGACCGGCCTGGTTGTGAGGGGCAATAATTTGCTGTGAAAACCCAGATACTGCAACTGGAAGCCCATGATGATTTCATCTCTGTCCGGGATAAACTTGGCTGGAGACAGGCCGGGCGGATTTTATTGGTCTGGCCAGAACGCGGCCGTATTCTGGACCGTGAGCTGGATTTGTTGCTCCTACAGCGTCATAGCCAGGCGTTGGGTTCGCAACTGGCCTTGGTGACTCAAGATCCCGATGTGCGCGATCATGCCTACCAGCTCGATATCCCGGTTTTCATCAATCCCCGCCAGGCGCAGAGGGTGATTTGGCGCTCGCGCCCGCGCGACCGGCAGCGATTCCCAATAACCCTGCCCACTCCGCAGCCACGTTCTTGCTCTCGCAATGACCTGGAAACACGGCGCCTCCAGGCGCACCCCACCACGCCAGCCTGGGTGACTCATCCGCTCACCCGCACGGTCATCTTCATTTTGGGTATCCTCTCTGTGCTTGCCCTGGTAGCTTTCCTGTTGCCAGGGGCGCAGGTTATCCTCAATCCTAAAACCCAAGATCAATCCATAACCTTTGAGGTCCAGGCTGGGGTGGATATCCCTACCCTCAACCTGTCTGGCGCCTTACCCGCTTATCCTATCACTGTCGTGGTTGAAGGCCGGGATAACCTGCCAAGCAGCGGGATAACGCAAATCCCTTCTACACCAGCCAGGGGAGAGGTGGTCTTTAAGAACCTCACTGATCACAACATTGAAATCCCTGCCGGGACAATGGTCATCACACTGGATGTCCCGCCGATGCAATTTGCTACCAAACAGGCGGTAGTTATATCTACTGGTACAGATGCAACCGTGTCGGTTCCGGTGGAGGCGGTGTTACCGGGCAGCAGCGGCAACCAGCTACCTGATAACCTGGTGGCGGTGGAAGGGTTACTTGGCCTGCGTTTTAGCGTTACCAATCCTGAAATTATTCAAGGAGGCACAGATCAGGAGGCTGCCGAGCCAAGTACGTTGGATCGCAACCTGTTATATGATCGTCTCTATACGGCCTTGCAACAATCGGCAACGGAGGAATTGAAGAACAAACTGGTGCCTGGCGACCTTTTACTCAGCCCTGTTCCAAGCTTAAACCAGATCCTTGAGAAGAAATATATCCCCGAAGAGACCACGCCGGCTGAGACTCTGGAACTCACCTTGCGCCTGGAATTTCAAGCCTTGGCTGTTTCAGCTCAAGACCTGAATCAGTTAGCTTTGATCGTGCTGGATGCTAATCTTTCCAAAGGCTACACTGCCGACCTGGGCGCGGAGCAATCTGCTGGCTCACAGGGCGTGACTTATACAAATTTTACACAGCCTATCTGGGATGCGACCGCAGCGGTGGCGCGCTGGCAGTTGCAAGCTGAACGTTCGATCCGCGTTGTGGTGCCGGATAGCCAGGTGACCAACCTGGTCATGGGTCTTCCCCCGGCAGAGGCGGTTCATAAACTGGAAACGAATCTACCATTAGAAGGGCAACCCCAGATTATGCTTTACCCTCCATGGTGGCCGCGTTTACCGTACCTGCCGTTCAGGATCATGGTTAAGAATAGATGAAATTCTATGATCGTGCTGGCTGTTGACCCTGGAGAAAAGAATATTGGCTTGGCGGTAAGTGATCCGACGGGCACGATTGCCAATCCCCTGGTAGTGATCAAGCATATCTCGCGCCCGCGGGATGCAACCGCCATTGCTCAGGTCGCAGTTGAGCGCGGTGCTGCGTGTATCGTTGTAGGCCAGGCCTTGGATGAGAATGGTCAACCCACCTATACGGGGCGACGTGCGCTGCGTCTGGCAGCGGTAATTCGCACTCAGACCGATATCCCGGTTGTATTGTGGGATGAGAGCAACAGTACCACGACCGCACGGGCAGCACGCGTAGCGATGGGCGTTAGCCGTAATAAGCGCCGTGGCCATCTGGATGAGCTGGCTGCCACCGTTATCCTCCAATCTTACCTGGATCTACATATTCCTCAAAAACCATGAAACTATCTCGCATAATATCTATTTTATTAGTCCTCGTATTAGTATTATTTTGCCTGGGAGTGTCATATTCGATTTATTATGCTTTCAGTCTGCCTGGCCATGCTGAGCATCTCTTTGGCCCGGCTGCGCCGGGTCTTTCACTCTGGCAGCGTATCAGACTCTCAGCCGGTTTGCTCTGGCAGGCCGACAGCCTGACTTTTCCGGCTGACCCGAATGGCTCCGAACGGCCGTTCCAGGTCGCGCTGGGCGAATCGACCTCTTCGATCACTGAGCGCTTGTGGGAAAACGGTTTGATAAATAACCCCTCGGCGTTCCGCCAGTACCTGCAATACAGCGGGTTGGATATTTCCCTGCAAGCCGGGGAATTCAAGCTCAGCCCGGCGATGATCCCCATCGAGATTGCCAAAGCCATGCAAAATGCCACCTCTAAAGAAGTCGCTTTTCGCATACTTGAGGGGTGGCGATTAGAGGAAATCGCCGCCTCTTTAACAACATCAGGATTGAATATCACCCCCGTAGAATTCTTACAGGCAGCTAAAAACCACCCGTCTGGTTATACTTTTTTGGATCAATTACCCCCACAGGCTTCTCTGGAGGGTTTTTTGCTGCCGGATGCTTACACCCTGCCGCGTGACTTGACTACGGAGCAATTGATTGCCACTTTCTTAAATAATTTCAGGAACCAAGTCTCTGGGGAGATCCGTAATGGCTTCACGAATCAAGGGTTAGCCCTATACGAAGGCGTAACGCTGGCTTCCATTGTTGAACGCGAGGCCTTGCGCGATGATGAAAAGCCAATGATCGCTTCGGTCTTTCTCAACCGCTTGGCGGCTGAGATGCGCCTGGATGCCGACCCAACGGCGCAATATATCCTCGAAAACCAACCTGAACGCGGCGGATGGTGGCCTGTGCCTTTGCTTTCTGCGGATTTGCAGTTAGATTCCCCCTATAATACTTATATTTATCCTGGACTTCCTCCCGGTCCTATAGCAAACCCCGGATTGTCAGCTTTGCGCGCGGTAGCTTTTCCTGCACAGACCCCTTATTATTACTTCCGCGCCGTCTGTGATGGCTCCAAGCAGCATGTCTTTGCACGCACTTACGAGGAACACGTCCAGAACGCCTGCCCATAAAGTGCAACCAGTGCTTCGTCCCTACTAGGCGAACCAGGCCTCAACGGTTACGCTTGCTTTTAGGTGGCTTGCCAGTTGGGCGCAGCGAGAAACAAAATCTAAACGCAATATTTTTACTAATCCTAAGACGTTCGAATAGGATTGTATAATAATAATCGATGTACAAAAAATTCGCGTTATGTAATTACAACTCATTAATGAAATCGGCTAAGGGGTTCCTATGTCTACTTTCTCCGGATTAGATATCGATCGCTATCATATCATTGAGCGACTTGGCGACGGTGGCATGGCGACGGTGTACAAGGCTTACGACACTCGCTTAGAGCGCCAGGTGGCGATCAAGTTTATTCGCCGCGATACGGTGGGCACGGCCCAGGTTAACGAAATGCCCAAGCGCTTTGAACGTGAGGCCAAATCCCAGACACGGCTTTCACATCCGAACATCGTTATGGTGTACGACTATGAGGAATATGAAAGTATGCTTTACCTGATGATGGAATATCTGGAAGGGGACAGTCTCAAAGCCAGGACTGGGATACCTATGCCCTATAAAGAAGCTGCCCGTTTGCTGTTGCCCATGGCGCGCGCTCTGGAATATGCTCACAACGAGAATATCGTCCATCGTGATGTAAAACCTGCCAATATCCTGGTTTCACAGACAGGCGAGCCGCTCCTTTCAGACTTTGGGATTGCCAAAATTCTGGAGGTTGAACCCTCCACTAACTTGACCGAAACAGGTGTGGGAATAGGTACGCCGGAGTATATGGCGCCGGAGCAGTGGGTGGGTAAATTCATACCGCAGACCGACCAGTATGCTCTGGGGGTGGTCTTTTTCGAGCTGGTGACCGGCAGAAGGCCTTACGCCGCAGATACTCCTGCGGCGGTGCTACTCAAGCAGGCTAATGACCCCTTACCTCGTCCCATGGATTTCGTACCTGATCTGCCGAAGGAAGTGGAGCAGGTCATCTTCAAGGTGTTGAACAAGGACCCTGACGAGCGCTACGCTGATATGGAAGTGTTTGCCGCGGCTCTAGAATCACTGAAAGAATTGAAAAAGGTTGATGAATCTAGCACTTTAACCTCATCCCCTGCCCCCTCTCCACGGAGTGGAATGGGTGCAGGGGGTGAGGTTTCCCGCAAGACGCCCGCATGGCTTTGGGTACTGATAGGTGTAGTCGTTGTAAGCGTGCTGTTGGTCGTTGGTGGATTATTGAACAACGCTTTCAATTCCCCTCGGTCCAATCCGACTGCCGTTATTGCGCAAGGAATTGGTTCCACGCAGGTCTCGTCTAAAGATGGCATGGTGATGGTGTATGTCCCGGCAGGGGAATTTATCATGGGCAGCGAAACCTACTCAGACGAAAAGCCCCAACGTACAGTAACTCTGGAAGCCTTCTAGATAGACCAGACAGAAGTGACCAATGCCATGTATGCCCGCTGTATGGAGTCGGGCGCTTGTAGAGCTACGAGTACAGAACGAACTACGCTAGCTGGCTATGAGAATTATCCTGTTGTGGTAAATAATTGGGATCAGGCCCAGGTCTATTGCAAATGGGCTGGAAGTCGGCTGTCAACAGAGGCTGAATGGGAGAAGGCCGCGCGCGGCACAAATGGATGCGCCTATCCTTGGGGAGAAGGAGCAAACTGTGGACAGGCGAATTATGGGAAGTGTACAGGGGAAGTGCAGCCTGTGGGCAGTTATCCTGATTTTGCCAGTCCCTATGGGGCTTTGGACATAGCGGGGAACTTCTGGGAATGGATGGCGGATGTTTACCCTGGCACTACGGACTATATGCTAAAGGGAGGTGATTGGCAAACGCAAGCCTGGGGAGTACGGTCTGCTGTACGGGGCGGTGATTGGTTAACAAAGGGAATGCTGCTGTGGGGCGGTTCCTGGGTCAACTTCAGGAAGTACTGCTACGAGGATTGTGGCAACCGTGACCTTCTTGGTATCGGTGATTTCGGTTTCTGGTGTGTCCTCTCGCCTTAATTCTGTGAATTTGTTATCTGAGTTTCTGTGGGGGGCAGGGGAGCGTGCTCTCCTGCTGGATCGATGGCATTGTGGGGCGAGGCAAGAGGCGACTCGTTAATTTTATAAAAATCTTTTTACCTCGCCCCTACGCCTACATCAATCTAATCGGGTAAGTCAGATTCGCTGGATAAGTGAATGGCATAAGTAAGTAAAGAAACGAAGGTCCCCTATCTAAAATAACAAAAATTTGCCATTTCACAGCATTTAATCAGCTCAAGCGAGCTATCCATGTACCAAAGAGACTGTAATGGTATAATCTCGTTAATCTATACCATTTACGGTTATGAAAGGAACGCACTCATGTCCCAAGATTATTTTGGAGCCCGGGATACTCTTAAGACATCCCACGGCAAATATATCATTTACCGCCTTGATATGCTGGAGCGTGCCGGCCTGACAAAGCTGGACCGCCTGCCCTTTTCCATCCGCGTGATGCTCGAATCGGTGTTGCGGCAGTGCAACGAAAAGGAGATCACCCACCAGGACGTGGTTAATGTGGCTGCCTGGCAACCCAATGCTGAGCGCCCCAGCATGCCTTTCCTGCCGGGGCGGGTGGTGATGCAGGATTTCACTGGCGTTCCGGCGGTTGTGGACCTGGCGGCAATGCGTTCCGCTGTCGCCCGACTGGGGGGTAATCCTAAGAAGATCAATCCGTTGATCCCGGTGGATTTGGTCATTGATCACTCCGTCCAGGTGGATTTTTTTGCTACACCCGATGCTCTCCAGCGCAATGCTGAACTGGAATTTCAACGCAACCGCGAGCGCTATGAATTTCTGCGCTGGGGACAGAAGGCCTTTAATGATTTTCGTGTGGTTCCGCCGACTACTGGCATAATCCATCAGGTCAATTTAGAGTACCTGGGTCAGGTTGTTCTGAGATGCACGGTGGACGGTGAGCGAATGGCTTTCCCCGATACGGTGGTGGGTACCGACTCGCATACCACCATGATCAATGGGTTGGGGATTGTGGGCTGGGGGGTGGGCGGCATCGAGGCCGAGGCTGCCATGCTAGGCCAGCCGATCGATATGCTTATCCCGGACGTGGTCGGCTTCAAACTCTATGGGGAGTTGCATGAAAGTGTTACCGCCACTGACCTGGTGCTGACTGTGACCCAGATGCTACGAAAGTTTGGTGTGGTGGATAAATTCGTTGAATTCTACGGTCCAGGGCTGGCTTCGATGGCGTTGACTGACCGCGCCACCATCTCCAATATGGCCCCGGAATACGGCGCGACCATCGGTTTCTTCCCTGTTGACGAAGAAACACTGCGCTATCTGCGCCTGACTGGACGCCCCGACGAGTTGGTAGAGTTGGTGGAAACCTATTGCAGGATCCAGAATCTCTTCCACCACGCGGATGTACCTGATCCGGAATTTACCAACACCCTGGAGCTTGACCTTTCGAGCGTCGTGCCCAGTCTGGCGGGCCCCAAGCGCCCGCAGGATCGGGTTGCTCTCAAGGATGTAAAGCAATCCTTTAGGGCGGCTTTGAAAGCGCCGGTCAAGGATCGCGGCTATGGGTTGAGCGATGAGGTTATCGCCAAGAAAGCCAAGTGCGGCACCAACGGCGGCATCATTGAGATAGGCCACGGAGTGGTTGTCATCGCCGCCATCACCTCCTGCACGAACACTTCCAACCCGTCTGTATTGGTTGCAGCCGGGTTGCTGGCAAAGAAAGCCGTCGAGCGCGGCTTGAAGGTTAAACCTTATGTAAAGACCAGCCTGGCGCCCGGCTCGCGCGTGGTGACAGATTACCTGCAGCAGGCAGGTTTATTGGAACCGCTGTCTGCTCTTGGTTTTAATGTGGTGGGTTACGGATGCACTACCTGCATTGGTAACTCGGGGCCATTGCCTGCGGAGGTGGTCAAGGCTATATCCGGTGCTGACCTGGTTGCAGCCGGTGTTTTATCCGGTAACCGCAATTTTGAGGGCCGTGTCCATCCTTATGTCAAAGCCAATTACCTTGCCTCACCACCCCTTGTCGTGGCATACGCTATTACCGGTTCGATGGACGTTGACTTGACCACAGAACCTCTTGGCGCTGGTAAGGACGGTAAACCTGTTTATATGTATGAAATCTGGCCGACTGCGCAAGAGATCAATGCCATCACCGCCGCAAACGTTAGCCCTCAGATGTTTAAGGATTCTTATGCCAATGTTTTCACTGGTAATGAGATCTGGAACAAGATAAGGGGCAGCGAGGGTGATCTATATGATTGGAATCCCGACTCTACCTACGTCCAGGAACCGCCTTTCTTTGTCGGCCTGACACCTACAGCGCCATCCATTAGGGACATTAAAGCCGCTCGCGTCCTGGTATATGTGGGCGATTCGATCACCACCGACCACATCTCCCCGGCGGGTAATATCCCCGCAGATAGCCCGGCTGGTAAATACCTGATCGAACATGGCATTGAAGTTCGCGATTTCAATTCCTACGGCTCCCGGCGGGGCAACGACCGGGTGATGACCCGCGGCACTTTTGCCAACATCCGCTTGAAGAACCGCCTGGTGCCGGGCGTGGAAGGCGGTTATTCTGTGCACCTACCAGGTGGTGAACAGATGTCCATCTACGACGTTGCTATGAAGTATAGAGATGAGGGTGTGCCACTGATCGTGCTTGGTGGAAAGGAGTACGGTAGCGGTTCCAGCCGGGATTGGGCCGCCAAAGGCACGTTGTTACAGGGCGTGAAAGCGGTCGTCGCCGAATCGTTTGAGCGTATTCACCGCTCGAACCTGGTAGGTATGGGTGTCTTACCTCTGGTATTCAAGCAGGGCGAAAACGCCGACAGCCTTGGCCTGACAGGGCAGGAGATGTATAACATCCTTGGCCTTAAGGACGATATCGCTCCCCGTAGCCTTTTGTGGGTTGAAGCTGTCAAGCCTGATGGTAGTGTGGTGAAATTTGAGGTTGTTACCCGCCTGGATACTCACCTCGAGGTGGAGTATTACCGCAATGGTGGCATTCTGCACACGGTGCTGAGGCATATGGCGCGGGGTTAGGTGGATTAGAATTTCGCCTTTGCAGTTCTTTTTCACGCAAGCACACATTGAGCTTACGGTTGGGGATATCAATCTCGATGATATCGCCATCCTGCAAGGCAGCCAAAGGTCCACCCAATGCTGCTTCTGGGCAGATATGCCCCACGCAGGCACCACGCGTGGCGCCCGAAAAGCGCCCATCGGTGATCATGGCGACTGAATCCGCCAGCCCCCTCCCAGGTTTTGTCAATCAATAAGGCATTGACGGCTATGGCTGGAGAAACAAGTACCGCATCGGTATAGGAGATCATTAAGAAGAATTTGATGGCGGAATTAATAATGGCATTACCAACATCGCCAAAACCATAGAGCAGCTTGGTGGTCCATCTGAGTTTATCGCTTGGTTCTGTCATGGGGCCTCCTGTACGGTAACTGGATAGGTCAGGATAGACGAGAGAAGGAATATTGATTTTGAGGTGCTCACTTCCGCCCCAGCTCAAATCCGCGCCGCGGGGATTTGCGATGTCCTCTCGATCGCGACTGGTAGTTGGGATTGGCAGTTTGCCGAGCAGAAAGGCATGAATGAGCCCGATATGGCTTATATCCCCTATGTCGCTCAGGCAGCCCAGGCGATCTTGAATGGGGTTTTGGATTGCGCTGAGGCCGCTGGTAGGGACGACCCGGCCGGCCTGAAACAACTGCTTGACTGTTTAGCGTTAGAGGTGCAGTTGTGCAATCAATTAGGACATGCTCACCCCGAAGAGGGTAGTGAGCATTATTTTGCTTATGCGCTAGAAAATAGAGTTGGAGCCGGTAAACCTCATGCCGATCTGCCTGGTCCGGGTATCTTGATCATGGCCGGTTTCCAGGGATAGGAGACAAAACAGCTGGAAAAAGCCATGCGCCTCTGCCAGGTGCCGCTTGATACCTTCCCAGCTGAAGCGATAAATACCACGCTGCATGAGTTACCGGCTTATGTAAGACGGCATGGGCTGCCCTATACCATTGCCCATGAGTTGAAGGAAAAACTCTAAAGCCCTAATTTAGGTGCGATCCTCTGCATAGCGGTAATTACGTTGCTGGTGTGTTCCCACAGGTCAATTCCAAATTCTTCTGCGCCCTTGGCAATTTCTTCACGGTTCGCCCCGGCGGCAAAAGAGCGGTCTTTCCATTTTTTCTTCACCGATTGGTATGTCAGATCATAGAGGGCGCGTGAGGGGCGCACCAGGGCAACAGCCACGATCAACCCGGTGATTTCATCACAGGCAAAAAGGGCTTTCTCCATTAAGCTGACGCGTGGGATACCGGTGTGATCGGCGTGACTCAAAACTGCACGCACGATCTCCTCCGGTACGCTGCGCTCTCGCAAGATCGGTGCTCCTTCGGAAGGATGTCCTTCCAGAGTCGGGTGGATTTCCCAATCGAAGTCGTGGAGTAGGCCAGTGATACCCCACTTCTCCACGTCTTCATTGAACTTCTCGGCATAAAATCGCATGGCGGCTTCGACTGCCAGCATGTGGTGGATCAGGTTCTCGTTCTTAATATATTCTTTGACGATGGCAAGCGCTTTTTCTCGATTCATAACTGTACCTCATGCGGAAAGATGGGTTCGGGTTTACCCAGGATAGGGGTCGGGTGTGAAACATTGACCTCCCACAGAGCTATCAGGGTAGCAAAGGTTTCGCGCAGGTTCCAAAAGGTCATTAAAGCCCGGTGGTATCGCAGGCGGTCCGCGGGGACGCCCACCGAGTCAACGCCCAGCGAGTTGCAAGTGTACAGTGTGCGCGGAAGATGAAAGGGTTGGGTGACCAGGATGGCGTGCCGCACATTGAAAATAGTACGCGCCCGGTAGCAGGTATCGTAGCTGCGCCGGCCTGCGTAATCAAGCACGAGATCCTCATCCGGCATTCCCAGGCTGATGGCATACCGGCGCATGGCCTCAGGCTCATTGTAACCACTGACACTGTTATCGCCGGAAAGCAGAAGTTTGTCCACTTTCCCTGCCCGATATAAATCGGCCGCGGTAGTAATCCGTTCGCGCAGCACGGCGGTGGGGGAGCCATCCCGGCGCAAGCCGGCGCCAAAGACAATCGCCACCGGCTGGTGCGGCGCCGCCTTAACACTGGATATGCGTGTGGAGGCATACCGGGCGGTGAAAAAGCGTGCTACTGCCAGACCCAATACACCAAGTGCAGAGCATATCAATGCCATGCGAATGTATCTTTTGATATACGTTTTTGAATTTATTTTTTGCATAGGTGTGATTTTACCAGGGTTATTGCGTGCTGTCATGCAGAGGACATGACAGCTCTGAATAGGTAGCACATTCCAATTCGATCCTGAAAATCTCCAGTACTACACCCATCGTATAGTTATTAAATAATTGATTGCCGTGCTTATCACCCTTAACAATGATCTCATGGTAGTATTTACTCCACTCGGGGTGATAGAGGCGCAAGATATTGGAATCATCCTGGGCAAAAATCGACCAGGCATGTTTCTTTTGGGTGACCAGGGTTTCTACTTCTTTTTCGAAAGGAATGCTGATCCAGCCCCCAGGTGAGAAAGCCAGGGAACCAACGCAGTTTTCATCCAGGCTACAGGCATAAAAGGCGCCATCTCCTCCCACAGACGATCCAAATGTGACCACCGGACTCGGCTTTGCGCAGGCCAGGCTGGTAAATGCAGAAAGAGCTGCCTTGTAATCCAGCAGCCAATCGGATCGATCCCAAGTTTTGCAGCCCCCCTGGCAGCCACGCGGATTGAATGTAAACACCCCATAGGGGATATTTTTAGGGAAATATTGACTGATGGTCTTCCAATCATTCAGGTCGCCATTTTCCCAGGGGAAATAAACGATCATCAGCGCTGCCGGGCAGACCGAGGGAGGGTAAAACCGCCCATCCAACACTTGACCATCCTCGGCCTCAAATTTGAGGTCCAGCGGTTCGGTCAGCGGGATAGTATTGGAGGTCGGAGGAATTGGGAATGCCTGTGCGGGTAAAATCCTGGTCGTTGGCGTGAGGGAGGGTAACTTCTGATCGCCAAGAGACCCCCAGGTATTATCGCTTTTTACTTCCTTGCTGCCACAACCGCCCAATGAAACGGCAAGCATCGATAAAAAAAATATTTTAACAATAAAATGATAAATAGATTGGGGCCTCATTAGGTGCGAGTTTTTTTGCGCTTGTCCCGTACGTATATAGTCGTGACATGTGAGTCAGCCGAAACCCGCCTATCGAAATCGAATAGCTGGGTGGCGCGCAACAAATTGCTCAACTTATTATACCCATAGTTCCGGGGGTCAAACTCAGGCGACTGGTTGGCGATATTCTGGCCCACCGCGCCCAGGTAAGCCCACCCATCTTCATCGGCAGAATCTTCAACCACATTTCTCAACAGATTAACCAACCTGGAATCGACCTTCAATTCATTGGCATTCTTCTTTTGAATAGGAGGGGCTGCTTCGTCTTCGCGCAATATTTCTGCATAGATGAATTTATCACAGGCGCCAACAAATGGTTTGGGGGTTTTGCGTTCTCCGAAGCCATAAACGATCAGGCCGGCTTCGCGAATCCGGGATGCCAGGCGGGTGAAATCGCTGTCGCTGGATACGATGCAGAATCCATCCAGGTGTTCGGTGTAGAGCAAATCCATGGCATCGATGATCAAAGCGCTATCGGTGGAGTTCTTGCCCGTCGTGTAACCAAATTGTTGGATGGGCTGGATGGCATATTCCAAGAGGACTTCTTTCCAGCCTTTCAGGCTGGGCGTAGTCCAATCACCATAAATGCGCTTGACACTGGCTATGCCATATTTGGCGATTTCTGCCAGCAGAGCTTCGGCTATCGCCGGTTGGGTGTTGTCGGCATCAATCAATACTGCTAGTTTCTTTTGGTAACTTTCTGGTTCCATTTATTTTATTTACCTATACACTTTCATATCTTATACTGACAGTGACAATACCGGATCCTACGTCTACACCTTGCACGACGATGGCTTTTCCATTGGGAGCTCCATCGAAAACAATGCTGAAAGTTGAATCTCCTATCGATGTGAGGATTTGGCGTTCAGAATAATCCTGCTTGGTGAAGGCTTCCCGGTAGAATTGGATCACATCCTTAATACTCAATGTGGTCATGAAGGTGATACCAGCATCCGAGGAATCTATTTTTTGTAGATTTTGGACTTCGGATGGCAGCGGGAATTCAGTATCAGGGCTGGTTCCTTCGCTCTGCTTGGGTACCTCCTGTTCCAGGGAAGCGTTGGGTTCAACGGATTGGGTTGGCAGGACGGTATTGTTGCCTGTGGCATTACTGATAGGGGGCTGTTCAGGCTGGACAATGCCATTGACAGTTTTACAAGCGAGAGAGACCGTCAGGAGCACGATAAGCGCAGATAGCAGATATATTGGATTTTTATGCATCTTTCTCCTCCTAATTAAACATATCATCTATTACTTGCCTACTAGCTTGACTTTCTTGTGGCAAGCTTCCCGGTGCTCACGCATGTCCTTGGAAAGCCAGGTGGCGATGAAGGCGGCTTCCAGTTCAAGTCTGTGGTTGGTTTCCAGCTTGTCCAATTCGTATAATCGTTGCTTTAGAGATAAGTCGTAGAATGAGGTAGGGTTCGACGTGCTGACCCCGATTTCTCTGAGGCTGGCCAGGACTTTCGTAAAGAACATCTCAAAAGCCCGCCCATCAGCCTGTTTAACCCAATCCTTGCAGGCCTGGGCTTCCAGCACCAGGAACTCCATTAGAGCATTGTCAGTACCACCTTTATCGCTCATCTCCGCGTTAAAATTCCTACCGTTGGAAGTCGTTAGAGTTTAATCGTGCGCCATGCAAAGAAGCGCTGTAGAGCATGGCATCCTTCAGGTTCGCGTTTGTCATATCGGCATTATTCAGGTTGGCCCCTTTCAGGTTTGCTTCTTTAAGATTGGCGCCAACCAATAAGGTCCCTTCCAGGTTGGCATACTCGATCCGAGCGCCACGCATATAGGCATTAGATAGATTCGCTTTGGTGAGGTTGGCCCGGGTAAGATCGGTGTTGGCAAAATTTAAGCCGCTGAGATCCAACCCAGATAGATCAACCCCGGCAAGCCTGGCCTTTTCGGTAGTAGCTAAAATTTTAATGACTTCTTGACGAGTTAAGTCAGCCATACGTTCCTTTCTATTATTGGATCACCGAAGAAAAAGGTCATTTACCCTTCTGGTATTTTCGACCCTCAAAGAATTCCACCAGGGCAGCCCATAATAGCATAATAGCTACTCCTTCGTCCAGGTTGCCGATAATGGGCAGGTTATCCGGAATGAATTCAATAAAACCAGCGCCAGGGTTCAGTATATAAAGCAGGCCAAGAATACCCATTAGATATATCAGCCAGGTAGGTATCCCTCGAAGGGATAGAGGTGTGGTGAGAGGGCCGAATTTATCCCAAATATCCTTTTTATCTTGAGGCTGTTGTTGGTCGTCCATGTTGTCCTTCCTTAAAATTAAATCATTACGCAGTTTTACTAAGACATATCACTCTGATCGTATATTTAAATAGAATTTCTGAAATCCAGTATGGTTTGCTCATCTGCCCCACCATCCCGGAGGTAGGTCTCGAAAGCCTTGGGTGTACCGATGACACCGGTTAACAACCAGGGTTTTTTCGATTTATCCAGGATAGCCGTGAAACCGTATGTCGTTCCAAGCCTGAAATATTCTTTATTTTCGATCTGTAAGGGTTTTGTGAATAAGATTTTATATTTGCCACCACCTGCAGATGAGACTACAAATTTTGCCATAGCTTCACTCCTTCTTCCTACAGTATAAGAGAAAGATCGCTGAAAATCAACCCCTACCTTTAAAGTCAATATACGTCTGCATTTATCTACGGTTGCTATTCTCTGGGTCCAAGGTCATACAAATTCGATAAAAACTTGGTTACCCAGCAACCTGCCTTTAGGCGTCAGGCGTAACACGTCTTCTTCATACCATTCAA
>Ga0315284_10008207_pt1 | contig 14900 bp, 12 predicted proteins | sample YL17G09_16_MG_FD_203696 | JGI IMG/M metagenome (GOLD analysis project Ga0315284, IMG submission 203696) | Sediment microbial communities from Yellowstone Lake, YNP, Wyoming, USA - YL17G09_16 | ecosystem: Environmental > Aquatic > Freshwater > Lake > Sediment | place: USA: Wyoming | collected... | reverse complement strand
GCGATTTGTCGCTCCTTGTCGTGAATTGTCCCTATCCGGCCTGCCGAAATCGACCCGAAATTGCCGATAGAGCTTGTCATCGCGAGGAGCGGAGCGACGCGGCTAATCCCCCCTTCTCCCCCCTTCTATGATGGCGAAACGCAAGCCCCATGTTTCGTTCTTTCTTTTATTCTTCACCGCTGCCTCGGTTTTTTGAACCACCCTTCTATCCGCGCCTTTGAAGCGCACCGTAGCATTCGATTTCGGCTCCTAAACCTTTAAGTGAACGCGACTCTCTCGAGTCCGTTAAGGGGGGATCTAGGCAGCCGATATTTTCATCTTGTCCGGAACATACTCCCTCTTCTCGGTGAGCACGCGATAAATGATGGTCAGCAGCCGGCGAGCCACGGCGATCTTGGCCACGTTCGCTCCCTTCCGCTTGGCCAGCCGGTTGTATAAAACACGAAGTCCCAGGTCCTTCTTGATCGCCGGATACGCCGCTTCCAACGCCGCCCATCTCAGCCAGACACTCCCTTGTTTCGTGATCCGGCCGTGATGCGTCCGTTCCCCAGAGGCGTACGTCGAGGGGACCACTCCCGCATAGGAATGAAGATCCCCCACGGTCGGAAACCGTTTGATGTCCGCGATCTCCACCGCCACCAATACCGACAACGTTGTGGCAAAACCAGGAACCGTATCGATCCTCGACGCCTCTTCGATCTCCCCATATAGGCCGCGGACCAGTCCGTCCGTCCTCTGGATATGAGCCTGATCCTCCTTGTATCCCTGAATCAAGTCGTCCAAGACCATTTTGTCGGGATCCTCCAACGGCAACTTCGTCAGGAACTCCACCCCCTTCCCACTGAACAACCCCTCCTCTCGCTTCCCTACCTCTAACTGAATCTCTTCTTTCTGCTGAGCCAACAGCGCCCGGATCTTGTTCTTCTTTTCCGTTTGCTTCGCCACCCAATACGCCCTCAGCCGCATCACCCGCTGCGCCCGTCGGTTCCGCTCTCCTCGCTGATAGACTTCCGGAATCAAGTCCGCCCGCAACAAGTGCGCCAGCGTTCGCGAGTCCCGCTTGTCGGTCTTGATCCGGGCATGGGCGATCGCCTTCACCTGCAGCGCGTTGGCCATCTTCACCTCTCCGCCCAGCTCCCGCAGGAGGTCCGCCATCACATATGACGACCGGCCCGCCTCCAAAACCGCCGTGAACGGATGATACCCCTCCAGGAATCGCTTGACCCCCTCCCTGAGGTTTAACACCCGCCCGTTCTTCAGCTCCTGACCATCCTTGTCCACAATCGTCATGACCGACGCTTGCTTGTGATGGTCGACACCGATAAAATACATCCGCGCACCTCCTAGAAAGATTTTCCTTCGACGAGTAATCTATCACAGCTTACCCGTCTCGGAAGTGCGTTTCGCTATCATGCTACCTTTAGTAAAGGGGGGAATTATTAGCACCCCCCCCTTTTCTAAAGGGGGGTGTGGGGGGATTATCATGGAGATTGCCACGCTCCCTTCGGTCGTTCGCAACGACAAGAAAATTAGCGACTTCCCATTTCTATCGGAAATTTCGGGGAGCGCCCGTTTATTGACAGATCCGGCGATTTAAGCTAATTTATTGACCCAGTCCAGGCTTCAAGCCAGCGTAGCTCAGCCGGCAGAGCGACTGATTCGTAATCAGTAGGTCGGAGGTTCGATTCCTCTCGCTGGCTCTTATTCTCCCCATATGGAAGCCTCATCAGGGTATAGTGGATTCTTCAACCGCCAGGAAGACATCGATCCCGTTTTTCGCGAGAACCTGCCCGCCATCTTATATTTCATCGGCCGCATAATCCAAAAATAAGGTGAACAGGGGGGGTCACCACTTACCCCCCTCAAATCACCCCCTCATTCATCTGCCCCGGTGAGGCACGCTTCCGGAGCTCCGATTAATATTGTTGCATGAGAAAATATCGGGATTCCCGCCTGGACAATTTGGAACAAAAAATCCTTACCCTGTCATGGTGAGGCAATTTATGTCAAAAGCCCCAATATCTTGAGGTTTGGTAAATGAAAACCAAATATTTCGCGGTTTTTCTTTTTGTCGTGCTGATGGCGGCGTCCCTTCAGGCTGGGGTCATCTATTACGTTGACGGGGCGCTGGGCAGTGACACGTATTCCGGGACACAGAGCCTGCCATGGAAGACAATCCAGAAGGCCGCCAACACCATGTTTGCGGGCGATACTGTCATTGTCGCCGCCGGGGTTTATCCTGAAAGAATAACGATTACCCGGTCGGGCGCAAGCGATTCATTGATCAGTTTCATGGCTGTTGGCCTCGTAGAGTGCCAGGGGTTTACGATCAAGGCCGATTATATTCATATTAAAGGATTTAAGGTAACGGCCCCTCCAATCGAAGCTTCCGCATGCGAAATTGGTTATGGAACCTGGGTAACAGGAAAATATTGTATTCTCGAAAATATCTTTGCTTATTATTGTCCTCGAGGAGGGCTATGTTTAAGGCCAGAGTCGGCAAACTGTATTATCAGATTTAATAGATGCAATCGAAACGGAATGGTAGGCATAGAAATAAATGGGACTGGCCACCTTGTTTTATATGATGAAGTATGGGGGTCCTGTATTTATAACAAATCGCCTGAAGCCGGAGAAGAGCCAGTTAGACCAGCGGAAGCCGATCATATCTCCGACGAAGTTGATACGTTCGACGGCGCCAAACCCCGATTTTTAAATCGGGGTGAAAAGCGCCGCTCAGTATTAACCCTGCGCATACCCCGGGCTTCAGCCCGGGGAGTCGAATGGGTTGATTATTTGATAAGTATGAGTGAGGTAGAACTTTGCCTCTATTAATATTTAAAGTAAGGAGGAGAACATGCACCGAAAGACAGGAAAGAAAATCGTCTATCTTTCAGTGGCTTTTTTATCGTTCCTTGGATTTGTCGGATTAACCGGTGACGTTGCCAGTATAATTCCTAGCGGAAAGATCAAGTTATGGGGCGATGATAGCTTTTATCAAAGTATTTTGCCTTTGCCCAACGAGAACTTTATCGCTATTGCCGCCGGCTCATACCACAATCTTGGGCTTAGATCTAACGGCACGATAGCTGCGTGGGGAGAAAACTTTTTTGGTGAAGGTAATCCTCCCTCACCCAATGAGGACTTCATTGCCATTTCAGCTGGTAACGGGCACAGCATGGGGCTAAAGTCCAACCATTCTATCGTAGCCTGGGGCGGGAATCAATCAGGTCAATGTAACGTGCCTTTGCCCAACGAGAACTTTATTGCCATTGCGGCAGGGTTACGGCACAGTCTTGGGCTTAAAAATGGCGGAACGATTGTAGCCTGGGGCTTGAATTACTCAGGCCAATGCAAGGTGCCTTCGCCCAATGAAAGATTTATCGCCATTGCGGCCGGTCATTACCACAGTCTTGGGCTTAAAGATAACGGAACGATTGTAGCCTGGGGCGGGAATGGCTCGAATCAATGTAATGTGCCTTCGCCCAATCAAGGCTTTATCGCTATTGCGGCCGGCTTTGATAACAGTCTTGGACTTAAGTCTGACGGCAGTGTCGTAGCATGGGGCAGTGATTACTATGGTCAATGTAAAGTGCCTTTCCCCAACGAGAACTTTATCGCCATTGCGGCCGGTGATATTCACGGTCTTGGACTTAAGTCTGATCATACGGTCGTGGGATGGGGCTATAATGTCTTTGGTCAATGTAATACGCCTTTGCCTAACAAGAACTTTATGGCCATTGCAGCTGGCGGGTATCACAGTGTCGGTATCGTGGGTGAGGATTTCACTCCGCCCGTTATTTCCATCACCGCTACGCCAAGTATCCTTTGGCCGGCCAATAAAAAAATGGTCGCCGTGAAGATCCAAGGATCGGCTATTGATAACATTTCAGGCATTGCTTCACTCACGTTCAAAGTGAAAGACGAATATGGCAAGGTCGAGCCCAGGTTATCCGACTTTGGCAGCTTTATTCAGCTCGAGGCCTGGAGAAATGGGAACGATATGGACGGCCGTTTGTATACCATTACCGTTACGGCAAGAGATATGGCCGGGAACGAATCAACAGCGTCGACGACCGTTCTCGTTCCGCACGATGAGAGAAAATAATTAAACCAATAGTAAGACGTCAGCGATATTTTAGTCGGCTCTGTTAATATCAGGACCGCCGCTGATTGCCGCTGAACTTTTATCGTCGGGCCTTCGATTACAGTTCCGAGGCGGTGACCCGGCGGTATATCAATCGCATGGACGAAAGGCTGCAGGTCTACGTCGACAAACTCAATGGGATATTCAGCGCGAAAAGATGATACGCCGACGATACAGCGCTCGTAGAAACGCCCGCAAGTGATTCATTTAATTAAGAATATAAAAGCGTGGCGACTGATTCGTAATCAGTAGGTCGGAGGTTCGATTCCTCTCGCTGGCTCTCTCAGTTTTCACCCTGAATAGCCTGATAAATCAGGCATTTACGTGAATCATCCCCGAATTTTCTTTTCCGCCGCTTTCCGTCCGATTCCGCCCTAAACACGTCATAAAAGTCGACAGTCAATTCGACGACTTCTGATAGATCAAGTCACTTATAGTTCGGCATTACTTTTAGAGCGGCTTCCCATATCCCGCCTTTGGAGGTCGTCTCTATGGGCATCTAGGGAGATGGGATATCTTGCCACTTGAGGATATCTTACGCCGTGGTCGGCATCTTGCCGGGAGTGTGGAACTTGGCTTCGGGCCCGGTCTTTTGACTTTAAAAAAGGCTATTTGGAGATTTCAGGGTCGAAATTTTCCACCGGGCGATTTTATGGCTCGACAGATCAAGATACGGTTACTCTACTCAAGAATTATAATAAACCTAAAACGTCTGTTATCCACACATCCAATCGAGGATTGGCAGAGGCGCGAAACACGGGAATAAGAAATTCAATGGGGACATACATTTTACATCTCGTCGCTGATGATAAAATATCATCGTTGTAAGGCTTCGCCGTTGATCTTCAAATCGAAGCCTTTTTTCGACTGGAGATCGATCTTGACGTTGAGGAAAGAGAGTCCGCCGTCGAGAACGACCACGGGTTCCCGCTCCCAGCGAGGGAACACCTGAGCTTCTCCCGCCCAAAAAAAGTTGATCCAGACGATCTTTTCGCCTTTTTTCCCGAGCAGGCCGAAATATTGTCTTTTATAACCCTTCAGCTCACCGCTGATCTTGGGAAGGCATTGGCGATAATACGCGTTGGGTTCATCGGTCCGGCTCAGAAAGACCCGGCAGATTTTCTCCGCTTCGATGATGTCCGAATCCAGGGGCGTCCAGCGGCCGTAGTCTCCTCCAAAAAGCCAATCCATCTTCGGTCCGGCCTGAAAGACGACCCCTTCGAAATCGTCCGTCTTGATATGACGCGTCAAGCCCTCCTGCGCCCCGACGGGCAGGGCGAACAAAGCGGTGAGGATAAGAACGGATCCGACTGCCAGCACGCGCGCGGTTTTTAGAAACATCGCGGTTTCTCCTTATTCGTTCGTCCCAAGCACGGCGCCGGCTTGGGGACGCCGGACAGGTCCTCCTCGCCCCTCGCAAAAAAATCATAGATCATAGGGGGACGGATTGTCAACCCTGCGGCACGGTTTGAGATCGCCCTTCGCCGGCTTGATTCAGCAGCCGCTTTCAGCTCGTCGAGGAGGATGGAGAGAACGTTTTCCGTTTGTCGTCAAAGGAAATATCCCGTCCCCCCATCCGCTTGACTTTCTCCCGGCGCCTAGATAATCTTATCATTTAAGGGGATTTTTAAGGCCCCAAAGATAGATCCCCGATAAAAGGAGGGAGCATCAATGTCGAGGCAAAAGCTTTTGGGGATTCTGTGGATTCTATTGTTCTCCGGCCTGGCGGCGATCTTCGTTCCGGCCGGGTACGGCTTCGCCCGGCCGCAACTGACGGCCGGTCAGGAAGCGGACGACATCACCTACACGATGCCGGCGGGTTGGTCGCTCCAGCCGGTCCAGGGCGGGCCAGAGGTCAAGGCGCACTACGTCCTCATGAGCGGCGGCCGCCCTTACGGCGAAATGTACTTCAGCAAAGAGTTTTTAGCCGCGCCTCAGAGCCTCGACCAATTTTTTCAAGCGGGTTTGGAAAAAGCCAAGCCGACCATCCCCAATTACCGGCCTCGGCAAACGCAGCGCATTTCGCTGGCCGGGATCGATACGATCGTTCACGATTTCGTTTATGACCTTTCGGGCACGAGTTGGTCCGGCCGCACTTATTCGATGCTGATCAACAACACGGCCTACACCTTCTTTTTCAATACGCTGAGCCAATATTTGCCGTCTCTTCAGACAACGATCTCCCAGGTCATGTCCTCGGTCCGCCCTGCCCCTAAACCGGCACCCGCGCCTCAGGCTTTAGGCGTTCCGGCGGGAGGAAAAGACGCAGTCCCGGGCGCCCCAGGCGGCGGACCGGGCACGGTCGAAGAAAACGGACTCCAATTCGACCTTCCGGCGGGTTGGGCTCCGTCCAACGACGCCCAAGGCGCGAAGTACCGGCTATACGGCCCTGAAGGAACCTTGTACGGCTCGCTCTTCATTTTCGAACCCGACAAACTCAGCGGCCTCTCGGCCATGATGGGAGGGCCGGACAATACGCTTGATTCCGTTCTTAGAGATAATCAAGAGGGTTTATATAAAAACATCGGTCAATACACTCCGACGAACACGGCTAAAACGAAAATTGGGAGATTCGACGCCCTCGTCCACGATTTCACCTTCGTACAGGGCGCACGGAAAGGGTTTTACCGCTGGATATTCATCTCCGTCAAAGAAAAGGAAGACACGGAAAAAACAAGATATGCTCCCATTGTCCACCAGATGGCCTTTATGACAACGGTCATGGAACAGCTCGAGGGTCTGAAACTCCAGTTCGACGGCATCGTCCAATCGATTCGCCTTAAAGGCGCTGCCGCCCCGGCGGCCGATCAAGGCGCGGCGCCGGCGGCGACGACCTTGGTCCTTCCCGACTGGATGACCAAGACGGCGCCTGCGGGCCAGGCCGCCGCGGCACCGGCGAAGACCGCGCCGGTGGTTGTTCCTCCGGCGGCCCAGGCCCAGCTCCCTCCCGTCAAAACTCCTCCCCAAAAAGCCGCCGCGGGAGATCTACCGAATTTTCCGGACAATACCGGAGAAGTCCCCGCTCATGTCGACCCGTCCGGCCGATATACGGTCAACCTTCCCCAAGGGGCGGTCCTGGAGAAAAATGAAGAAAATTCCTCCACCTATGCGATAGCGGCCGACAAAACGACCATCCAAGTCCTAAGCTTCAATTCCTTGAAACAGGGAGACGCGATGGCAGCAAAGATCGGGGCCGGCAAGAAGCTCAGCGGCGCCGCAACGAACTGGAAGGCGGGCTCCCGTCAGGTAGTGGTCGGTCTTTACGCCTTCAATGACGCCGCTGGCGACAAGATGGCGTCCGTCATGGCCTATTACCGCGCGTCGGGGCTGGTCATGGTCATTACACTGCCGGCTCCGGCGTATGCAGGAGCCCAGGATTGGATCACGAAGCTTATCAAAGGAGTGGTGTTTAAGAATTAAGCCGGGCAATCATCGTCGCTGAAGACCAGGCCGTCTGAGCGACCGGAAAATATATTCTTCAGGAGGCACAGAATGGCCGTGGGCAAAAAAACGTGTTTGGCGATTTTATCTCTCGCGGTGGTTCTAAGCGCAGCCGGATCCATTCAGAAGGCGGATTTCGTCGAGCTCTGCAAACATGGGTCCGTGGCCGAAATCACCGCGGCTCTGAAGGCCGGTGCGAACATCAACCTGGGCAACTCTGAGGGGGCTACGCCTCTCATGCAGGCCGCCAGATACAACAGCTTTGCCGCAGTCAACTTGCTGATCCGGGCTAACGCCGATGTCAAAGCCAAGGACAATGAGGAATGGACGGCCCTGAATTTCGCCGTGGTATACAAAAACAAAAATCCCGAATGTTTGGAAATCGTCAAAGCCCTCCTGGCTGCGGGAGCGGACGTCGACGCCGAGACGGATTACGACAATACTCCTCTCATGCAGGCCGCCTCTCTCGCCGAGAACCCCGAAGTCATCCATATCCTGCTGCTGGCCGGCGCCGATCCAAAAAACAGCAATTTGCAGGGAAAGACGGCCCTGGATTTGGTCGAGGACAATCCCGCGCTCTTTTTGACATTTGCGAGGGACGAGCTTCAAGAGGCCATGAAGAGAGGGGTCATTCCCCAGGCAAAGACCGTCGCTCCCCTGCCGGAAACCACAGCCCCCGCCAAGGCGCAGACGCCGGCGGCCGTCTATCCGGGAGGCGCCCTGGTCGGCCAGTGGTCCACTCGGGGAGAGAAAGACGAGCTCAGACTTGTCTTTAGGGCGGACGGGACCTATACGAGCGCCTATCGGACCTCCTCCGGAGTTCAGAACGACCAGGGGAATTATCAGCTGACGGGAGATACTCTCACCCTCAAAATGCCCCAGGGGTCTGCCGGCGCCAAGCTGACCTGGATCAACGCCGACACAATCGGACTCATTCTTGAAGCCGGGCCCCAATACCGGCTTTACCGGGTGAAATAGGAGGCGTGGAGAAAAATTCATGAAAACGTCCGGAACGCGGGCCGTTCTCTTCGGTGTTTCATCTTTTTTTGTCCTGGCTTTGGGGATCCGGCAAGCCGCCGGATGGATGGCGGATTTCTACAACGGCATCCCTCTCCAGGCAAAAAAGAACATTTTTTTCGACGAATTCAAAGACAACGCCAATGGCTGGAAGTTCCTGACCGATAGCGCGAACTGGGCCGGCCGGATCGAAAACGGCTGCCTTTATTGGGAGAGCAAAGACAAGTCGGCTTACTTCGCCCAGAGAGAAATCGCCATCGATCAAAACGGGGATTTCGAAATCGAAGCAAAAATCAAATACGTCAAAGGGGGGAACCCGGCCACCGGCTTCGGGCTGATTTGGGGCAAGGAGGAAGGCCGTTATTTTATTTTCCAGATCAACGCCAATGGCTCTTATTCCCTCGATAAATACGAAAACGGATGGCAGCCCATCAAGGATTGGACACGTTCTTCCGTCTTAAACACCAATGATTTCAACAAGCTGACCCTGAGGAAGGTGGGCGGCGTCTTCACCTTTTTCCTCAACGAGGAACTCGTCTGCCGGACGTCCTTCCTGCCGTTCTTCGGCCCGCTGACTGGCGTCCTCACTCCTCCCTATGCAACCATCCTGGTTGATGAATTCCGCGTCTCTGCAATCGAGGAAACATCAGCTCAAGCCAAGAGGGCGCCGGCCGAAGGCGAAGTCCTCAGCGTCTGGGGGGAGGGCGAAGTGGGAGATTGGATCGAATATGACTATCTCGTCCCGACAGTTCGTGGAAACCTGCATTACTCGGCCGTCGCGGAAGTCATCGCCGCGAACGACAAGTCCCTGACCATCAAGAAAAAGATCATCGACGACAAATTCGAATCCAAATTAACGGAGATGACCCAGCCGCGCTTCACTAAAAAAGAAGATTTTGAAAAAGCTTTAGCCCAATACGGCCGGAAAGAAAAAACAGCCGTCGTGGAGGTCTCGGGCAAGAAGCTTTTGTGCGATGTTTATAAGATAACGACCAAAACAGAAGACGGAGGCCAAGTCACCCGCTGGACCCATCTCTGCTGGTATGTTCCCAACTGGTTGGTCCGTGTCGTCGTGGACGGGAAGGTGGCTTACGATCTCAAATCGTTCAAGAGCAAACAGCTCAGCGATTAGAAAGATCATGCGGCAATTCATGGATAATGCGGGCTAATCCGCATAAAGCGCGTCGATGAGGGATTTGTATTTCTCTTCGACGATTTTGCGCCGGACCTTGGATTTCCTGGTGAACCCACTGTCGAAGAGAAGCCTTCCAAGCGAACCTCGCCGACTCTGCTCGCATGCGCCGGACAATCTCGCCAGATACCTGGACCGGTTTACGGGGGGCAGGTCAGGATGGCTTTTTGGCGAAAACCCTGATATACATAACCTCGATTGGTATCTGCCCGGCAGGGAAGAGATGGTTCTGCATAGTCTAAGAGCTGCCGGAGAAGAATAACTGAATCGGAGAGGAGGAAGAAATGGGATTAAAGCGGAAGCAGATGCAAATGCGGCAAAGGGCATATTTTGAACAAAAACTGCAAAATCGGCTGTCTTTCCTGTCTAAGAAGGGGATCGAAGCTCCCAAGATCGATAAAGATCCTCTCGTTAGAAAATTGCAGGCAAATATCAGGGCCGTGAAATACAGGCTGAGGCTGATCGCCGACAACGAAAAGAGAACGGAAGAAATGGCGAAGATAAAGGCGGAAAGGGCGGCAGCCCCCCCGAAAGAACAGGAAGGCGGTAAAGTCGAGAAGCCTAAGAAAGCCCCCGAAGAGGGCAAGGGAAAAAAGATAAAGGGGGAAAAGAAAGCAGCCCCTCCGAAAGCACAGGAAGGCGGCAAAAGCCAAAAAGCGACGGAAGCCCCCGAAGAAGGCAAGACAAAGCTGAAATAGAAAATAGAAACGCTTTCGACCTAATCTTAAGATACGTTCGTAATCAGTAAGTCGGAGGTTCGATTTCTCTTGGTCGATGCTTTTAATCGTCCCCGCCGGGCTGGCGCGTCCTCTTCAAGAAAATATTAAAACCCGCCAACAAGGCTAAAATGACCAGGATCGAGGCCCACATCGGGCCCTCTTTCATCCAATAAAAGATGTTCTTGCTGACCGGGCTGTCATAGGACGCGCTTTTATCGATCAGCGCTTCCACCTCCGATGTCCTTTTTTCATCCCAAAGATAGGGGGACCGGCGGAGCGTTTCCCCGAAATATTTTTCGAGGATGCGATTCTCTTTATAGGCGATGAAGAAATCACTCTTCCTTTTAGACGCGTCGTCCGTTTGCCGGCCGAGCTCGAAGCGCCGGTCCCGGCGGAAGAGATGGACGCGCATCTCGTAGAGGAAGGGAAAGTCCAAGGTGGTGTGGGAGGCCAGGAATTCGTCGTAGGTGCGGTCCTTCCAGTCGGTCAGGATCTGTCCAGAGGGTTGAGCTTGTTCACGGTCCGTTTTTTGGAGCCAGGCGATGGTCAACCTGGAGTAAAACGTCCCGATCTCCGGATCCTGATGCTTCAAGATCGTTTCGCGCATCGGCTCCTGTCGTTCGAGGGGCGCGAGAAAGGGCAGTCCGTTCGCCAGGGCGGCCGTTCGTGCGGGCGTATTGGACAGACATAGGCCGAGGACGACGAGATCGACGGCGAAAAGGATCGAGACGGTTCGGACGGATCGCGTCGCCAGACCGGCCGAAGCGAGCTTCGGCCGCAGGCCCGATCCGAGGGCGAGCAGGACGAGCCCCACGGCCAAGGCGTTCATCCCCACGTCCGGCAGATCCCAGTAGCGGCCGGGCGCGATCCATTGGACGATCTCGTCCAGGATCCCGACCAGGGCGCCTGAAAAAAAAGCCGCCGGATAGACGGCCGCGTCGGGGATCGAGAAACGCCAGGCCCGGAATAACAAACATCCGAGGAGGCCGTATTCGAGATAGTGGGCGCCCTCGGAGGGATTGGTGATCCTGGCCAGGCCGATATAGAAATAGAGCCCGGCGAAGAGGGCGAGCCAGACGTATTGAGAAATCCGCCTGATCTTCAACCGGAAGAGGAGAACATAAAGGACGGCGAGGGCCGCGATGGCGACGACGGCGAGGAGGAGGATGATGAAAAACGATGCTCCGAAATGGGTGGAAGTGAACTTCTGGATGGCCCGGGCGAACGGGACGACGAAAAAGATGGCCAGACTGCACAGGCCGACCCAGAACCAGGCCAGGAATTTTTTCCCTATTTTCATTGACGCGAACATCATCGGGATCTGGGCCCGGGAGCAAGATCGATCGACCGGACCTGGGTGTTCCTTCCGTTCGTCAGGACGAGCGTGTAGGGCCTGCCGCTCAAACGGTCCGGTTTCCATCTCAGTTTCCGGATCCCGATATTCTTGACATCGCCGCTGAAGAGGGAGGCGACCGTTCGGCCGGCCGCGTCCTGGACATCAAGCCTGACCCGGCCGGGCTCGAAGATATTGAAGCTGATGTCGATGGAGAGAGGCGTCAAGGGAGACACGAGACCGAGACCCTGGGGAAACAGTCTTGTGTCCCCCGTGCGGATGATTGGTGTGTGGAGGTTGAATCCGCGATCGATCGCTTCGAAATCCTCGCGAATGGATTCGTCTGAGAGCGCCTGGACCGTGGGCTCCCGGCTTTCGTAATAGGGATTGCCGAGCTCGGCCCACCGCCACGTGCTGAAGTCCGGCGCATGGATGACGTTGATGTCGCTGGTGATGTGGAGTTTCCCGTCAGCGTTGTTAGGCAGCTTGTTGGGCGTTCCGTTCTCGGTGACATAGATGAAGCCCTGGCGGCCGGAGGAATGGGCCGTGCCCATGCCGGGAAAGCCCATCGCGACCACGTAATAGCTGTTGATGTAATTCCGCCCGAAATACGTGTAAAAAGCGCCCGTGACCAGGTCCAACGCGCCCTGGTCCTGGAGGGACAAGAGGACATCGAGCGACGTGACGACGCCGGGCCGGAACGGCTTCGGATACGGCGAGGCGGCTCCCAGGCCGCGCGTATCGTGGGGGATCACCTTCACGTTGGCGAACTGACGCGATACGGTGATCCGGTTCGAGCCGGGCGGATTGCCTTTATAGTTCGAAGGATTGATGGAGATCTGCACATTGGGGATGACATGCCCCTGGGTCCGTTCCCGGGCGATCTCCTCCCTGTATTCGGCCTTGATCTCGGAGAGATTCTCACCCTCGACGACCTTGATCCAAACGCCGGGCCGCCACAACGCTTCGTCCCAACGATTCGCTCGCCTGTACGTGATCTCCGTGGAGTTGCCCGTTCCCGTATCATAAGAGAAGTGATACCAGTAATCGCCGCCGAGCCCGTCGATCGTCCGGATGAAATACGTCATGCATGAAAGATCGAAACGGGTGCTCATCCGGATGCCGTTCTTCTTGGCGACGGCAAGAATCACGTCGAACATCGAGAAATAACCCGGAGCGAAAACGTCGGGCCGCGTCGTCTTGATCGTATATTGAGAAGGATCGAAGTCAAAGACCCGTCCCAGGATATCGACGCGTGAGCCGGGGATGGGCGGATCGACGGCGGCGGCGCTCAGAACGCCGGGAGTCCTCAATTGGCCGAAGGACTGGCTGGCCGGGAAGTGATGGCAATTCCGGCAGTCGTTATCCGGCGGGATCTGGGTGTGGTAGTCGGGCAGCGTCTTCGCCCGCCCGGCGGAGCCGTTGCCGCCGACGATATGGCAGGTGTTGCAGCTTCCCTGACCGGGAAGGACGTGCCAGGTCCGGCTGGTCACGTTGCTCACGCGGATGACGTATCGGCCGTCCGGAACGATCGCCGAGGCGATGTTCCCTTCGGGGTCCGTCCCGAGGAGGGTCCTGCTCCCGTCGGAGGCGATGAGAACGACGGGCGCTCCGGCTTGAGCGTCTCTTCCGGCCGCGTCCTTGAAGACCGTCCCGGCGATTTTGAACGCGCTATGGCAGATGAAGCAGTCCAGCCCGGCGTTGTGCCCGGCGGCGATCAGAGGGGAGAAGCCGCCGAAGAAGAAGACCGCCGGGATGAGCAGTCTTGGCAAGGTCGGACCTCGGCCTCTGATGAATCGGCCTGACGGTATGGGGTGTCGCGTCATAGGCGTGGATCCGAATTCACGGCCCCTGGTCACTTGACCCGCTTCATGGCGCCCGACTGGTAGCATTCATAATCCTTGCCCGGTGTGGCGAGATCGAAGGTCATCTGAAACTCGTTCGGATTCAATATCTTATAGATCAGGCGGGCCTTGTATTCGGGCGGGAGATTCTCGAGCCGCTCGCTGACGAAGATGAGTGTTTTACCCTCGTCGAGAATCTTCTTGCAGATGTATTGGTTGACGAATCCCTCGACGTGGAATTGGCGGAAGACGTAGCACTGCCGCGCCCGGTCGTAGCTGAACAGGCCGACGTCCTCATGAAACTCGCCTTTCAGATTCTTCTCCTGAGGATCGAACCGCGCTTCGTTCTTGACCTGAAGGAATGTCCCGCGCAGGATGAATTGATAGTTCTGTTTCCCTTTGGACAGGCCGTTCTTGCCTTCCCCTTGGCCCTGCCAACTGCCGACGAAGAAGTGGAACGGCGCCCAGACATCGGCTTCCTTCTGGGGAGGGGGCGGATTCGTCTGCGAACTCAAGAAGATCGGGACGAGAAGAAGCAGAACAGCCCAGAATACAAAAACAGTCTTTTTCATGATGCCCCTCCAGGCCCGGGATCCTTCGCTCTGCTCAGGATGACAGAATGATCATCGTCTTGAACGTTCATCGATTTCAAGAGCCTGTCCCAAAGATGTTTGATCGCTGCCATTGATCCATGCCGTCATTTTACCAGAATCCGGTGACACACACCTTTTTTTTTGATAACTTACGCTCTTCGAGCCATGAATCCGTCCGGTGTGTGTCACCGGACGCCGAAAGGAGCGCGGCTCATGTACGACTTCAGCCAAAAACGACCCGAGATCCATCCGGACACCTTCATCGCCGAGGGGGTCCGCATTGTCGGCCGGGTCGTCCTCGACGCGGGCGTGAGCGTCTGGTACAACAGCGTCCTTCGCGCCGACGTGGCCGACATCGTCGTCGGCCGCAACTCCAATATCCAGGACAATTGCGCCGTCCATGTCGATTTCGGCTTGAATACGGTGCTGGGGGAGAACGTCACCGTCGGGCACGGAGCGATCCTCCATGCCTGCACGATCGGGGACAACTGCATCATCGGCATGGGCGCCGTTATTCTCGATGGGGCCGTCATCCCGCCCGACTCCATCGTCGGGGCCGGATCGCTCGTCCCCCCGCGCAAAACCTATCCCCCGGGATCGCTCATCCTCGGCTC
>Ga0315284_10008204_pt1 | contig 14903 bp, 10 predicted proteins | sample YL17G09_16_MG_FD_203696 | JGI IMG/M metagenome (GOLD analysis project Ga0315284, IMG submission 203696) | Sediment microbial communities from Yellowstone Lake, YNP, Wyoming, USA - YL17G09_16 | ecosystem: Environmental > Aquatic > Freshwater > Lake > Sediment | place: USA: Wyoming | collected... | reverse complement strand
GCGGAGTCCCGCGACGTGACGTCCGTATCTACTGGCAGAGCCCCGGTCTCAAAGTGCAGCGTCACTTTCCCCAGCTGGATTACGTCTCCCCGTGCGAGAGCCTTGCTTTTCACCTTGGTCCCATTGACAAGAGTTCCGTTCGAAGAACCCAGATCGTAAAGGATGAAGCCGGACGGCTCGAGAACCAGGCGCGCGTGGTTCCTTGAGATCGATTCGTCGTCGAGGACGATATCACTGACGGTGGAGCGCCCGAGGGTGATGATCTCCTTGGAAAGCACGAATTCCTGGTACCTTTCATCCTTTGAACCGAGGATCAGTTTTCCGTAAAAGTCGGCCATATTCCCGTCCTTTTCGCGGTACTCCGCCTTAATGAAAACTCCTGTTGTGGAGCGCCACATCGCACTTGGCAATCGCGGCGGATGCCTCCTTGATTTTCTGTTGCTGGGATTCCTTCAATTGCCCGCGTTGGGCCATTCCTTGCCAGACCACCAGGCTCTTCTCATACGTCGAGCGTGCTTCACGCCACTGTTGGCCCCGCTGTTCCGCCGGAGTTTTGGGATTGGAAGCCAAGGATACAAAAACTCCACCGATGCGGAAATAGAGATTTGCAAGGCGATACAGGAGCACCGCATTGGCAGGATCCGCCTCCGCAAGTAACCGCAAGCTGGCAAGTCCCTGGTAGTAATTTTCCAACGCCGCCGTGCGGTCGTGATTTTCGAGATGCATGTCGCCGATGTTGGTGTAGCAGAGCGAAAGATCCCGCTGGGCCTGGATGCTCTTCGGTTCCCGGGATGCAAGTTCCTGGAACAGGGACAGGGCTTTCTCCATGTGCTGGAATGCTCCGGCCGTATCGGGGGTGTAGATCAGGGTTGCCCCGAGATTTCCATGGATAATTGCCAGATCTCTGCGCGCCTGGGCATTGTTCGGATCGGCAGCCAGAAGCTCTTCGCGAATCGCGCGGGCTTTGTTGTAATTCCGCAGCGCAGCCGCTATTTCATTGCCGGCCCAAAGAGAATCGCCGATCGCAGCATATGCCAGCGACAGCTCCCGCTGCAGTTTGGCATTTCTCGGATCCTGGGCCACCAATTTTACGCGCAGAATAGCTGCCTTGCCATAGTTATCCATTGCACTGGAGCCCTGATTCGACATCCATAGCAAATTGCCCAGCTTGCCGTAACTGACAGACAGCTCATGCAGGATTTCCGGGGAATTATCCTGCTTGGCCAAAATCGTGCGGAGATTCAGGGCCTTCCTGACGAGATCAATGCCGCCGCTGGTGTCGCCCGTTTCGGCCAGCAACTCTCCCACCGTGTCGTAGCTTGCCGCCAGGCTCCTTTGATTTTTCACGTCCCAGGTTCCGCCTTTAGTGGCTTCCTCCCAGACGGCCAATTCCTTCCGGGCGGCTTCCAGGGCGCTGGCCAGGTCACCCGAAGCTCGCAGCATCTCGGCCAGACGCCCATATCCTTCGGCCAGTTTGCGACGCGCTCCCGGATCTTCGGGTCGCGCTCGGATGATCTCCATGTGTAGCGCCATCGATTTCTGATAGCTCTGTAAGGCCTCTGTGATGTCTCCCCGGTTGGCATAGAAGGGATTGCCCTGAACATCACCAACTTTCAGATAGGCGGTAGCCAGCTCATCCTTCAGCGACAGATCCGTGCCCGCCTCTTGAACCAGACTGTCGAGATACTGCAGGGCTCTGCTGACGAGCAACTCCCTGGCGCGGGTCGCCCCCGGGAGGTTTTCAATTGCGTCGTGAATTTCGAACATGAAAGAGTTTGCCAGTTTGCGCACGTCGTTGAATCGGCGCTCGGCTCGCTCTTTTTGGAGGCGCGCCACATGGGATTCCCATGCCGTCCCTATGATTCCCGCCACCAGAGAGAAGAATATCAGGAGAGTGGCGATCGCGCCCTTTTTGTTCCTGCGAATGAATTTGGAACTGCGGTAGAGGAAGGTATCCTTGCGGGCAATTACGGGCCTGCCGTTGAGGTACCGCTGGATATCTTCCGCAAACTGGTGCACAGAAGCATATCTGCGCTCCGACTCTTTGCGGATCGCCATGAGTACGATGTTATCCAGATCACCGGCGAGACGCCTGCGCAGCCTTGCCGGTTCTCCGTCGCGGGTTTTGCTTACCAGGGCCGGGGTCAAAGTCACGGACGTTCCACCCGCGATCTCCTCCTCTACCCGGCTGATGATCTCGCTCGGCTTCTCCGGCTCCACCTCGCAAACTACCCGCTCGACCTCCCGTCGTTGCTGGCTTTTGAAGTGATAAGGACGGTGCCCGGTAAGCAGCTGGTAGAGCAGAATGCCCAGAGAATAGACATCGCTGGCGGTTGTGACCGGCTCTCCCCGGATTTGCTCAGGACTCGCAAATGCCGGCGTCATGGGGCGCTCATCCGGCGCCGTGGTGATGTTTTCGGAAGGAATGAGCCCGGTATCGAGGAGTTTGGCGATTCCGAAATCGAGCAGCCTCGGCATGCCATCGCGCGTTACCAGAATGTTTGTGGGCTTGATATCACGATGTACGATCAGGTTCTGATGAGCCGCATGGACAGCAGAGCAAACGGTCATAAAGAGCTTCAGCCTTTCGACCGTGTTCAGCTTATGCTCGTCGCAGTACTTGTCGATCGGAATGCCATTGACGTAATCCATGACAAAATAGGGGAGACCGTCCTCGGTCGTTCCCCCATCAAGAAGCTTGGCGATGTTCGGGTGGTCCAGATAGGCAAGGATCTGACGCTCGACGCGGAACCGGCGGATCAGATCCCGGCTGTCCATCCCGCGCTTGACCAGCTTGACGACGACTTGCTTCTGGAATTCCCTGTCGTCACGCACAGCCAGATAGACCGTGCCCATGCCGCCCTGCCCGATCTGACGTTCGATCCGGTAGGGGCCGATGTGGCGGCCTACCATAGTCGCCGGCTGGCCTTTTTCCTCTGTTACCGCTGCCGCCTCTTTACCCGGCCGGGGTTCGGCATTTTTTTCTGCCTGGTCTCGAGCGCGCAACAGGGCTTCCACTTCCGATCGCAGTGCTGGATCCTCGGCACAAGTTTCAGCCAGGAGAGCCTCCCGCTTCTCAACAGGAAGCTCGATCACGGACTGAAGCACCTTCGTCACGATATCCTGACGATCCGAGCTCATGCCGCGACTCTCCAACACAAACCATTGGACAAATCGGAACTGTTCCTTGCCCCTAATGTACCACGAGCAGCCGTCGCCGGAGTCAACGGACTTTATTCTTCTGTTACGTCGAAGAAATGATTGTAGTAGACCTTCTGAGAGGGATCCGGGATCAGGCCGTTGCCGAGGTTGGCATAGATCGTCCTGGATGCGCCCGCCACAGTGTCTGCCGGACGGAATCCCAGCAAATCGTGAGCCTTCTTAAAACTTACCCGGTAATCCCGGGCATCCAGACTCTTGCGATCGTATTGGACGTCAATGCTTCCCAGGGTTCCGGCAATAATCTGGGCGATATTTTCGATCTGGTAATTCTGCTCGTCCGAACCAATATTGAAGACCTGATTCCCAACACAGGCGACATCTGCCTCAATACATTGGATATAGGCTTCCCCCGCGTCCTGGACGCTGAGCAGGGGACGCCATTGCTTTCCACCGAACACCCTGATTCTGCCTTCAGAAAAGGCATTCATGGTCATGGTATTTACCACCAGATCGAAGCGCATGCGCGGCGAATATCCGTACAGGGTACCCATCCTCAAAATGGTGGGCGCGAAATACCCATCTCCCATCGAGAGAATGGTTTTTTCCGACGCGATCTTGGTCCGGGCGTACAACGATACCGGTTGCAGCGCTGCGTTTTCGTCGAGAAGATCTCCCCCCAACCCGTAGACACTGCATGTGGAAGCATAGAGGAAGCGATTAATGCATTGGAGCTTGCAGGCGGCGGCCAGTGCCTGCGCGGCAATCACATTGGTTTCAATGGTCTCGCGCGGCCTTATTTTCGAAGCCGGGTCGCCGACAATCGCCGCCAGCAAAGCCACGGCATGAACCCCGTCCAGGGCGGTGACGCAGGTGTGTATATTTCTCAGGTCGCCTTCGACTATTTCCAGGGCCGGAGTCTTTGGGATCTGCTCCAGAGAGCGTTTTCCATACAGAAAACTGTCCAGAATCCTGACCGTATATCCGCGTGCCAACAGTTTGGAAGTCAGCACACTGCCGAGGTAGCCGGCTCCGCCCACGATCAATATTCTCCTCGACCGGCCATTGGAGCCATTTACGACCCTTGACGCAGAGGATACCTTCTGCAGATCATCCATGGAGAAAACGTCGATGATGCCATTATCCTCGTCCAGGATTGGAAATTGATCGACGCCTTGCAGACTCAAATCAGCCAGCGTGTTCTGAACTACCTCCTCACTCTTGAGATCTGCTTCCTTGACCGAGTACTCATACGAACATACGTGGCCCCGGATCACATCAGCCTCGTTGACTCCGCTGATCAGGAGGCGCCGCAGATCGCTGATGGATATGGTTCCACGGTACTTGCCGCGATCATCGAGCACGAAGCCGGTGTCGAGATGACTTCTTTCGATCATCTGAATCGCCTCTTTGATGCTGGTATCAGCATGGATGATTGCCGCGTTGCGTTTCATCACGGGCGTCCCATCCCGGCCAAGTACCGCTCGACATACGAGGCCAGAGCCTCTTCATAGCCATGCCGCGGTTCCCATTCCAGTAGGCGTCTGGCCTTCTCCGAGGAAATAAACCGCCCCTTGAAGTTCCCCTTCCGGTCCTCGACAAATTCCACTTTGGCTTTTTTGCCGAGGATCCGCTCCAGGGTTTGCACGATCTCGATCACGGTCACCTTTTCCTTGCCGTTGAGGTTGAAGATCTCATTTTTTGCGCCATCCTGCAGGCAAGCGGCATTCCCTTCCGCCAGGTCTTTTACATAAATGAACTGACGGTACTGGCTGCCGTCACCATGAATGCGGATGGTCTCATCCTTCAGGATTCGCCGGATGAATGTGGGCGTGACCGTTTCAGACCGGGCTCGCTCCCCGAACGGTATGCCATACCGCATAATGGTAAAGTTGACGCCATATAGATTCTGGTATCCGATGCAGAACAACTCCGCGGCGATTTTTGAGCAGGTATAGAGGTGATCCGGGGCTTGTGCATATGCACAAGCCTCTGTGATCATGCCCTCGCCGCTCGTGTTCCCCGATCCATACACCCATTCCGTGGATGCCAAAAGAACGCGTGCTGCCCCGACCCGTCGTGCTGCCTCCAGGATACACAGGGCCGAGTGGGAGGTGTTTTCATTGGAAAACAGCGGGCTTTCGAAGAAGCGATTGACGTTGGCTTCGGCGGCCAAATGATAGATGGCATCGCCGGACCGGACCGTTTTGACCAATCGGTCCAGGTCCCTGGTGTCGCCGCGCACATACTCGTAGTCTGCAGCATGCCGAGGCGTGTCCAGGTCATAGATACATACTGTATGGCCGCGTGCCGCCAAGGCATCCGCTACGTGCGAACCAATAAACCCGGATCCTCCCGTGACCATTGCTCTCATGCCCATCCTCGCTGGCGAAGCGACCCGTCGGTGAAGCGTCTGTCCGACGCGTCCCCTCACACCATGCGACGCAATCAGACTCGGCCCAAATGACATCGTCGCAGAACGACCAGTGTTTTTATCGCAAGAACGCCGCCTGAACAAGGACAAATCAGGTTTAGCCAACAGTTTCTGCGAGAGCTCCCACTACCTGCCGCGCATTGGCTTCCGTCATCCCGGAAAAGATGGGGAGGCAGATATGCCGAGCGCACAGGTCTTCGGAAACCGGCAGCGGACCGGAAGCGTATCTTGCAAGCACCGGCTGTTTGTGCAGCGGTTCCTCGTAGACTTCCCCCGCCAGCGAAACGCCGAATTTTTCACGCAGGTGGTTTTTCAGTTCTTTGCGGTCTCGACGTTCGCGCAATACGGCAATGTATTTATAGTAATTGCACGTCCCTCCAGCGGGCACAGCAAGAATGCTCAGATTACGCATCGGCGCAAGGGCCTCGTCGTAAATGCGGGCGATTTTCTGCCGGTCGGCGATCATGGCAGGAAGGCGCGCGAGATGCGTAAGTCCGATAATGGCGTGCGGTTCCGACATACGCCAGTTATATCCCATACGCACATGGGCATTCTGGGTAAAGCTGGCTTTCCCCTGATCCCGGTAAATACGGGCTTCATCCGCCAGGTGCCCGTGATTGGTCACGATCATACCCCCTTCGGCGCAGGTCATGACTTTAGTGGGGTAAAAGCTGAAGGAACCGGCGACGCTGAACGCGCCGGCATTGGTGCCGGCAAACGAAGAACCGTGGGCGTGGGCGGCGTCCTCGATCAGCCGGATTCCCTTGCGGGCAGCCAGATCGACCAATTCCGGCATGCGCCGCGAAATAAGGCCGCCGATGTGGACTACGATCAGTGCGGCGGTCTTCGGCGTCAGCTTCTTCTCGACATCCTCAGGGCGGATTGAAAAGGATTCCGGATCCATATCTACCAGAACCGGATTGGCGCCGGCGTGGACTACGGCTGCCGCTGTGGCAAAGAATGTGTTGGTGGGCAGCAGGACGTCCTTACCCTCGACCCCGAGCGATCTGAGAATGATTTCGAGAGAACTGGTGCCGCTGTTCACCGCGACTGCAAATTCCACGCCGCAGAAAGCGGCAAACTTCTGCTCGAACTCAGCTCCATAGCGGCCGAGCGTGAGCTGGCCACTGGCCAGCACTTCCTGGATGCGCTCGGCGATCCAGGCGCGCTCTTCAGGCAAGAACTGGATCTTGGCCGCGGGGACTTTGTTTTGCGGATCAGGCATGGAATCGTCCTTTCCAAATATTCTCTTGCCTCTCTGCGGTCACGCCGCCTCCATCACTCGAAGATCCTTGTAGTCTAGGTTTCACCACCGCTCCGGGCAATGAAGATTACACCGACAATCACCAGCAGGATCCCGGCCCACCGGAACGTCGAGACCTGTTCTTTGAGAAAGATCACCGCCAGGAATGCCGCAAAAGCGTATTCAATTGCGGTCATCGGCAACGCGACGGTGACATCCGTCCAGGATAGCGCGGCGAGGAAGAGAACATAAAACACAGTGTTGAGTACGGTCCCCATAATTACGTACCAGTTGGTTGCCGCATGGCCGAAGTAGATGAGCAAGGCCATGGGGGCGTAATTCTCGAGGGATCCGACCTGCTGCATGCCGCGCCGCACCAGAATCTGCCCTGCGGCTGCGGATAAGGCAGCGACGGTCATGGCAATCAAGACTCGAAGCATTGTTTTTTCTCCCCTAGTGCTTAGTGGCCGCCGGTGTCGACTGCAAATCCCAGGGCTTCGAAAGTTCGGGCCAGGCCGGTTTCCCCGGCCAGTTCAACGATGAAATGCGAAAACTCGCACCGCAGCGGATAGTCAATGCGGAGGCGATCGAAACGCTCTGCGGCTATATCTTCCGCCATTTCCCGCAATGCTCTCAGATTGGCATCGTCCCTGCGTATGTCGTAAGCCTGGAGCACGACCGAGCGAACCGCATCCTGGCCATGCACCCCGACCGGGATGCGCAGTCGACGGGGCGGAGGAAATATATCCCGGGTATCCCATCTATCGGGAATTCCGAAGAAACGGCACAGTTCTTCCAGCACCATTGCGGTTCCGCACACCTTGCCGTCCAGGCTGAAACCGGCGATGTGAGAAGTGCCGAGGTCCACCATATCCAGGAGGTTCCGATCGATTCTGGGCTCGCCCTCCCAGACGTCCAGGATTGCGCCCTCGATCCGCTGTTCTGCCAAGGCCTGCCGGAGGTCCGGGCAGCAGACAACCGCGCCGCGCGAAGAGTTGATGACAAATTGATGAGGGGAAAGATGCAGCAGTGTCTCACGGGCGATCATGTGGCGGGTCGGATACGGGCCTGCCGCAGTCAGGGGCACGTGCAAGGTCAAAATGTCCGCGCCAGCCACGTCATCGAAAAAACCGTATCGTTTATCTCCCGTGCTCTCCCGGAGCGGAGGATCACACAACAAAACCTCCATGCCAAGAGCCAGAGCCTTCTTTTCAACCAGGCTCCCGATATGTCCGACGCCTATGATCCCTATGGCTTTTTCTGACAGGTTCCAGCCCCTGCGCTCCGCTGTTGCCAGCAGAGCGGCCGTCACATATTCTGAGACTGAATTTGCGTTGCTGCCTGCTGCATTCGCAACATGAATGCCACGCGCGCTGAGATAGCCCAGGTCGAGGTGATCCATGCCGATGGTCGCGGTGCCGACAAACCGCACCGCACTTCCATCCAGGAGGTCTGCGCCGACCTTGGTTACGGAACGTACTACCAGGGCATCAGCGTCGCGTAGATCCGCGGCACGCGCGGATCTGCCGGAAAACAACCGGACCTCCCCGGCCCGGGAAAATGCGGCATGCAAATAGGGTATGGCCTCGTCGACTGCAATAATCATATTTCACCGCTGAACCCATCATCATGCAGGCTTTCGCGCCCAAAATCAAAGCAAACCTGACCGAATCCGGCGATTCAGGCAGTGGGGAAAAACCCTGCCACGAATGGCACGAATAACACGAAAGGAGAGAAGGGCCGCCCATGGGGAGGAGGCAAAATCGCAGGTTATCATCGTGCTCTGTGATAAGGTCTTTTTGTTGCGGCCATGGCAATTCGTGTCATTCGTGGCTGCTTGTAGCTCGTGGTAACCCTTCCGGCTGATCTATCTCATCGCCTGAATCGCGATCACGGGTAAATCCCATTTTGTGAGATAGGCAATCCTGGCAGATAATATGTGCTGTCTTCTTTCCATGGAGGATAGGATGGATTTCAGCAATAATAGTGACCTTACCATCAGTCGTCTTGCTCCTTTGATTCGCCGGCGCAGGATTTCTCCTGTCGACCTCACGCGCGCCTTGCTGGCCCGGATTGATCGGCGACAGTGCGACTTGAACTCATACATTACCGTGACTTCAGAGCTGGCGCTCACGCAAGCGAAGCGGGCAGAGAGGGAAATAGCTAAGGGCCGGTACCGAGGTTCCCTGCACGGCATTCCGATCTGCTTGAAGGATCTTTTTTTCACGCGCGGCATCCGAACCACAGCCGGATCGAAGATCCTGCGCCATTTTGTTCCCGAGCATAACGCCGCGGTTGTCGACCGCCTCTTCGAAGCAGGCGCCGTTTTGTTGGGGAAAACCAATCTGCACGAATTTGCTTATGGCGCCACGAATGTCAATCCCCATTATGGTCCGGTCCACAATCCCTGGGCTGCCGGGCGCATGTCGGGAGGTTCCAGTGGAGGGAGTGCTTCTGCAGTAGTGGCAGGACTGGCTGTGGCCTCGCTCGGCACCGATACTGGAGGATCCATCCGCATTCCTGCCGCGGCCTGCGGCTGTGTCGGGTTCAAACCCAGTTATGGGCGCGTGCCCCTTTGCGGTGTGATCCCGCTGGCTGCCAGCCTGGATCATGCCGGGCCTATTTGCCGTTGTGTGGAAGATGCCGGAATCATGCTTGAAGCCGTTGCGGGCGCGGATCCATGCGATCCAGCCAGTTTCGGCAAAGTTGGAGAGCGGTTTTTGCAGGATCTCAAAAAGGGATTGCGAGGACTGCGCATCGGTATTCCCAAGCAGTACTTTTTTGATCGGATTCAAAGGGATGTGCGCCGCAACACGCTGGACGCCATAGCCGTATTGGAACAGAATGGCGCCGAAGTCCGTGAAGTGAATCTGAAATTGATGGGCGAAACCGCCAAACTGGCCGGCCAAATCACATTGGCCGAGGCTCTGGTTTATCACTGGAGATGGGTGCAGAAACGGCCCGATGACTACGGATCCGATTTGCGTATCCGCCTCAAGGAAGGCATGGAGATCTCCGCAGTGGCCTACCTCCATGCCCAGGAGGTTCGTGATGCCTACACCAGGGAATTCGACAGCAGCCTCCAATCCGTCGACCTGATCGCCGCTCCCACCCTTCCCGTGGCCGCACCCCGGATCGAAGAAAATGAAGTCATGGCCGGCAGGGCCAGGGAAGACGTTCGAATTGCGTTGCTGCGCCTGACTCGGCCCGGCAACCTGACGGGATTGCCGGCTATCTCGTTGCCCAGCGGATTCACCCGGGACGGTCTGCCGACCGGACTGCAGCTGATTGGCCGGCACATGGATGAAAGGACCGTTTTGCGTGCGGCCTACTCCTTTGAGCAGCTTACCTCCTGGCATGCCATGTTTCCTCCGGATCCAGAGTAGGCACATACAATGCTGGAGCCGTCACGCAAAAGGTCCTTTCGTTGCGGCCATGGCTATTCATGTCATTCGTGGTTGCTTTGGGCTTGTACTATCTGAATTACGGGTTCGGATTGGATGCTGTTGGCTGCCGGCTGGGGCTGCGCTATCCTTGTGGCGGGTGACTGAATGAAAATTGCAATGATGCAGATGAATACGACCGTCGGCGATATCCATGGGAATCGCGACAGTATATTGCAGGCGATGACCAAGGCAGAGCGCATGGGCGCGGACATGGCCGTATTTCCTGAGCTCTGCCTGACCGGCTATCCGCCGCGAGATCTTCTTGGCCTGCATGGATTTGTGGATGCCAACCTTCGAGCTCTCCATATGATTGCAGCGCATACCGCCGGCATCGCCGCCATTGTCGGTTTCGTGGATTGTAATCGGGAGCAGGAAGGCAAAGAGCTATACAACGCCGCGGCTTTTCTCTGTGGGGGCGACATCCGGGCTGTAATCCACAAGACCCTTCTTCCTACCTATGACGTTTTCGACGAGGACCGATATTTTGAACGTTCACATGAAATCCGCGTGGTGCCATTTCAGGAACGAATGCTCGGGATCTCCATCTGCGAGGATGCATGGAATGATCAGGATTTCTGGTCCAAACGCCTTTATCATGCCAACCCCATTCTCAATCTGGTCAATGCCGGCGCCGATCTGCTGATCAATATCTCCTCGTCGCCCTTTGAAATGTACAAGCCGCGCGTCCGCTACCGGATGCTCCTTGGTCACGTCCAGAAATACCGGGTGCCAGTGATTTACGTCAACCTCGTCGGCGGCAACGATGATCTGCTCTTCGATGGCGACAGCCTGGCATTCGGACGCGCAGGCAATCTGATTGCTCAGGGCCGGAGTTTTTGCGAGGACCTGCTCCTCGTAGATCCTGATTCCTCTCAAAATCAGAGCTATCGCGAAGCGGAACCAATGCAGAACCTGTTTGATGTTCTAGTAATGGGAACACGCGACTACGCGCGCAAATGTGGTTTCAAGTCAGCCGTCCTGGGTCTGAGCGGCGGCATCGATTCGGCGGTCACCGCCTGTATTGCTGCCGCGGCCTTTGGGCCGCAAAACGTGCTCGGCGTATCCATGCCTTCGGTTTACTCGGCGCAAGCCAGTCATGACGATGCGTATGCATTGGCGCAGAACCTCGGCATTCGCTTTCAGGTTATCCCCATTCAATCGGTGTTTCACGAGTACCGCTCCGTGCTCGCTCCGGTTTTTGAGGGATTGTCCGAGGACACGACTGAAGAGAACCTGCAGGCCCGGATCCGAGGCAACCTCCTGATGGCGTTGTCGAACAAGTTTGGGCATCTGGTTTTGAGCACGGGAAACAAATCCGAGCTTGGAGTGGGATACTGCACCCTTTATGGTGACATGGCCGGCGGTCTGGCCGTGATCTCCGATGTGCCGAAAACGGAAGTCTACCAGCTTGCTGAATACATCAACCGCGCGCGCGAGATCATTCCCGCCAGCACCTTGCGCCGGGCGCCGACAGCGGAGCTGCGGCCCGCTCAGACGGACCAGGATTCTTTGCCTGCGTATGAGATCCTGGATGGCATCCTGCGCCTTATCGTGGAGGAACAGCTGAGCGTTGATGAAGCCGTGCAACACGGCTATGCGCGCTCCACGGTTGAAGACGTTGCCGGGATGGTGTACCGGAGTGAATACAAGCGCCGGCAGGCTGCCCCGGGCCTGAAAGTCTCCTCCCGTGCCTTCGGCAGCGGCCGCCGCATGCCGATCGCAATGAAACTGCGCTGAGGCTCCGGGTGACTAGCCCGCATTTCTCACCAGCTTTCTACTGCGGCGGCGGATCCGGGCATGTCTACTGCGTTGCGCTCGGTCGGGCGCCTCGACGTACTGTCAAGTACGCCTGCGGCGCCCTCTGGTCGCGCGCCTTGTATCCATACCCGTCTGCGCCGCCTCGCTACGAAATCTGGTGAGAAAAGCGGGCTAGCGCTTGCGCTGGGCCTGGCCGGTCATCGGAACGAACCGGACTGGAATGGTGGAACGGCGGCCGATCCCCTGCTGACTTTTTTCGATCAGTACCAAATCCTGATCCATGCTGCCCAAAGGAATGATCATTTTGCCCCCGGGCTTGAGCTGGTCGATGAGCGGCTGAGGGACATGATCCGGCGCTGCAGTCACGATGATGCGGTCAAATGGCGCGGCATCGGGCCAACCCACGTAGCCATCGCCGCAACGGATGTGGATGTTCTTGTATCCCAGGGCATTCAGGGTGGACTGGGCCTTTGCCGCCAGCTCGGGCAGGATCTCGATGGTGTAGACTTCGGCAACCAGTTCAGCCAACACTGCGGCCTGATAACCTGAACCTGTGCCGATCTCGAGGACGCGCTCGGGACCGCAAAGTTCCAGCGCCTGCGTCATGTAACCGACAATGTAAGGTTGGGAGATCGTCTGGCCGAGCATCAGGGGCAGAGGATTATCTTCATAGGCAGAATGTATCAGCGCGTTGGGAACGAACGCGTGACGTGCCACTTTGCGCATGGCTGCCAGTACGCGCGCATCTTTCACATCGCGGGCTTGCAGTTGCTCGCTGACCATGCGCTCGCGCAAGCGGAGAAACTGCTGCTCGCCATTTTCGGAAACAACCTTCTGTGGTTCTCCGCTACGGCTAGGAAGCATGTGCGAGGAGCATCCTTGCATGCTCGCGGCCATGGCCATTACAAGCAGGATGAAACTTTGACCTTGCATGTTTCCATGTTGAGGCTAAATCCGGCCGCGAGGGTCTGCTTGCGGACCTTGATTGCAGACCTTCGCGATCGGAAAGGCTCATTTCCTTCTCCTCAAAACACCGGATCCGCCAGTTTGGCCAGAATAGCGCCGGAGGCCTTTTCTACATCCGCGTGGAGGGAATTCCCGTGTGCATCCATGGTGACGATCGCGGGAAAATCCTTTACATCCAGATGCCACATGGCCTCGGGTACCCCGAACTCCAGTAAATGGACGTTTTTCACACTCTTAATGCACCGGCCATAGTACTGCGCGGCTCCGCCGATCGCGTTGAGGTAGACGGCGCCAAACTCCTGGAGCGCTGCGAGCGTCTTGGCGCCCATGCCACCCTTGCCGATCACGGCGCGGATGCCAAAGCGCTTGATAACCTCGGCCTCGTAGGGCTCCTCACGGATCGACGTGGTCGGCCCGGCTGCCGTCATTTTCCAGCTGCCGTTTTGTTTCAACACCACCGGCCCGCAGTGATAGAGCAGGCCGCCGGCGAGGTCGACCGGGGCCGGGTTTTTGATGAGATGCGCGTGCACCGCATCGCGTCCCGTGTACATGTCCCCGTTGAGGAGCACGATGTCGCCGACCTTAAGATTGCGGACAGCTGCCTCTGAAACGGGCGATTGCAGCACAACCTCTTTGCCAGTGCGCTGAAAGCCCTTGCCCTCGGCCATCGGAACCTCCGGGACATTTGCATCGCGGTACAGCCAGTGTTTGATGGTGCCGGACTTCGCATCCAGAATCACCCCGAGACGGCGGAAAGCCCAGCAATCATAAGCGACCGAAACGAAAAAGCAAGCAGGCAGACGGTTCAGCGCGCCGATCTTGCAACCGATAAGACTTACATCCCCGCCGAATCCCATGGCGCCGATGCCCAGCGTGTTGGCGATGGACATGATATATTTCTCCAATGCAGCCAGCTTGGGCTCCGGATTTACGTCATCCAGCGAACGGAAAAGTTGTTCCTTGGCATGCTGATAACCGGAGGCGCGATCGCCTCCGATGGCGACCCCAATCGCGCCCGGGGCACAACCATGACCTTGCGCCTGCCAAACGGCGTGCAAGATGCACTTGCGCACTCCGTCCAGCGTCCGGTCGGCCCGGCCAAGATTAGGCAGGTCGCAGGGAACCGAGTATTGGATATTTTTGTTTTCGCAACCACCGCCTTTCAGCAGCAGTCTGACCTCAATCTCATCGTCCTTCTCCCACTGATTCCAGTGGATCGTCGGAGATCCGGGCCCGAGATTGTTGCCACTATTCTTGCCGGTGATGGAATCAACCGAGTTGGGACGCAGTTTGCCCAGCCGGGTAGCCTCCGCAAGCGCCGAGAGTATTTTTTCCTTCATCTTCAGCTGGTTCGCACCGATGGGAGTGTGGATCTCAAAGGTAGGCAAGCCGGTGTCCTGGCAAATAGGACCGCGATCAGCCTGGGCCATGTCCACATTGATGGCCATGACATCGAGCGCGGATGCCGACTGGCTCCCAGGCGTCTCCGCCGCCATGGCCGCCGCCATCCTGCCGCGGACATCAGGGGGCAGGTTTGTAGAAGTCTGGGTGATCAACTCAAGCATACTATGTTCAAACTGTTCCATACCTGTTGAACCTCGCGGTGAATGACGTCTATCTAGAATCGCCTCTCCAAAACTCGCCGTATAAATCTCAAAATCATTATATCACCGGATTCTGCCTCTGCCAGGTATGTAAATCCGCGCATGCCACAACGCTGCTTTTTTTGCCACGGAATTGACGGATCTTATTCCAGGAAAGAGTGTCCAAAAACCCTGGAAGAGATTTGCATGAAGCCGCGCCGGTTTTCGACGCTCCTGTGGCGTGCTATCCTCTGGTCAGCGGAGATCGGGTTTGCGTTTGGATGGCATTGCCGGGAGACGGGAGGAAAAGCGAC
>Ga0315284_10008203_pt1 | contig 14903 bp, 12 predicted proteins | sample YL17G09_16_MG_FD_203696 | JGI IMG/M metagenome (GOLD analysis project Ga0315284, IMG submission 203696) | Sediment microbial communities from Yellowstone Lake, YNP, Wyoming, USA - YL17G09_16 | ecosystem: Environmental > Aquatic > Freshwater > Lake > Sediment | place: USA: Wyoming | collected... | reverse complement strand
GGGTTTTACTTTCATAAATCCAGATAATTTACAAATATTAAGTAAACATAATCCAATCATTATTAACTATATTTGCCCTCGTTGGAGAGAAACATATGATATTTTTGAAATGTATAACAAATCTAAGACATTAAAAGGATATATAACTAAAGAGGAACTAAAAAAATTACAAAAAAATCAAACTTTAATTAAAATACTATCAGTTTAATAGTTTATAAAATGCACATACGATACATCCATTTTCCAATAATCTTTGTATCATATTATTTGTAACTTTTGTACATGATAAATTTAATTTATAACAATTAATTAATTTTATTGCACTGATATCTGTCAATTTTTTAATGTGGGACAAATTTAGTGTGTGACAATATTTTAATTTTTTAATACTGATATCAGTTATATTGGCAAATGGAATGTCTAATGTATGACATTTACCTAATTTTTTTATACTAATATCTGATATTTTTTCAGAATATAAACTCAGTGCATAACAATTTTTTAATTTTCTAACACTGTAATCAGTTATATTTGTGTATGCAAGATACAATTCATAACATCTTTTTAATTTTCTAACACTATAATCGGTTATTTTTGTTCCTGTGAGACCTAATGTATGACAATATTTTAATTTCTTGACACTAACATCACTGATATTTGCATAATTTAGTATTAGTGTATGACATTTTCCTAACTTCTTTACACTGACATCACTAATATTAACTCTAAATAATATTAAAGTATGACACATACCCAATTCTTCCACTCCCTCATCTGATATCTTTGTCATAGATAAATTTAATGTGTGACAAAATTTTAATTTTTTGACATTTTCATTTGTTATATTTGTCATAGATAAGTCTAATGTATGACAATTTATTATTTTATCAATATATTGATTCACATCACATGATGAATCGATTTTTAAATTTGTAAATTTAAAATTATTAATAATATATTCAAAAGCATTATTATTTAATATGGTTATCGTGTGATTTTGCCAATTATGATTTCTTATTGTTGTTTTATGAAATTTAGATATAAATTTAAATTTTATAAATTTACTACTTTCATTACAAATTAATTTGAAAATATCATATGTATCCAATATGTTCATTATATGTATTTAAAAATAAAAAAAAATGAAATTTAAATCATAAATAATGTAATAATATATATTATTAATAAAAATAATGGCAGAACAAATAGTAACAGAACAAATAGTCACACCATGGAAGGCATCAACATCAGGACAATTTAATTATGATATGCTAATTACACAATTTGGTTTACAACCTATTTGTCAAACTTTATTGGATAAATTAAATTTAATTTCTGGTATGCCCACTACACATTTTTTAACAAGAGAAATATTTTTTGCACATCAAGATTTCGATAAAATTTTAAATGCAAAGTTAGCAGGAAAAGAAATATATTTATATACTGGAAGGGGACCATCAGCTGAAGCATTACATTTAGGACATATGTTGCCGATGCTTTTTACTGCTTGGTTGCAAAAAGCATTTGATTGTTGGGTGGTTATACAAATGTCAGATGAAGAGAAATATTATTTTAAGGATGGTACATTAGAGCAATTTATGTCATATACAGAATCAAATGCATTGGATATTATTGCATGTGGTTTTGATCCTAAAAAAACATTTATTTTTTCAAGTTTTAAATATGAATCACATACTAGACCTATAGTAGCTGCAATAAATGAAAGGATGTCAGTTAATACAGCGAATAGAATTTATGGATTTAATGAAGATACTACCATTGGACAAATACAATGGCCTGCATATCAAGAAGCTCCTGCATTATGTGGAGCATTCCCACATTTATTTGGATCAAGGAAAGATGTAATGTGTTTGGTTCCATGTGCTGTAGATCAAGCCCCTTATTTTAGGTCAATTAGAGCACATGCAAAACAATTAGGTTATCCAAAACCTGCATTGATATGTGCAAAATTTTTGGTTGGGTTGCAAGGAATTGGAGAAAAAGCAAGTAGTACCAGCAAAATACCACCTATTTTCTTAAATGATACAAACAAAATTATTATGACTAAAATTAATAAATATGCTTTTTCTGGTGGAAAAGATACTATTGAAAAACATCGTGAATTAGGTGGTGACATTACTGTTGATGTACCATATATTTATTTGTATCATTTTTTAGAAGATGATACAGAATTAAAGGAAATTGCAGAAGCATATACTATTGGTAAAATGTTAAGTGGTGAAATTAAAAAAAGAGTAATTTTTGAAATAATTAAATTATTAGATAAACATAAGTTAGCAAGATCTTTGATTACATCTAATTTATACAAAAGTTATTTCACAATAAAAGTACAACCTAATGTTAGAGAAGAATATCAGAAATTTTATGATAGGTATTTAAAAATAGATGTTGAATTTTAATTTATTTTAATTATTGTACATTTATATACCTCGTTTTGGTTAAAGATGATGACCCATATTGATTCAATACGCTTAATTTTACAGTATATGCACCTGGTCTATTATATGTATGTATAGGATTTTGAGAAGATGATGTTGAGTTATCACCAAAATTCCAACTAAATCTTGTTCCACCGCCTGTACTTTGGTCTGTAAATCGTACCTGAAGCGGTCTGCGGCCAGAAACTGGTCTGCCTGTAAAATTCACAACTGGTCTGCTATTGTTGGCATTCACAGTAATATATGAATTTTTAGTTAATGTGTTATCCCCAAATTGATTTGTTACCTTTAATGTAATATTATATGTTCCACTATTTGCATAAACATGAGTTGGGTTTTGTAATGTACTAGTATTATTGGTAGTGTCACCAAAAGTCCACAACCATGAAGTAGGTGAACCTGTGGATTGATCTGTAAATGTAACATTTAATGATTGGGTTCCAGATAATGGGCTAGCTGAAAATGCTGGTGTTGGGGCTGTTCCTGATGGCGGTGGGGTATTATTTAGCGCATTTAATAATTTGGTTCCATCTAAAGACCCAAAACCAGTACATTTATCCCAACCAGACAACGCGCTAAACGACCCATTACTCCCAACTGTTATGTCATTACATACACTTCCATTAGCATATAAGAATGGCTGAAAGAATCCTACATTACGAGCTAAAGATTGGTTGATTCTGGCTAATAAACCAGAAAATAATGGCGAAACTGCACTTGTTCCACCCACTATTATGCGACCCCCTTCGCGTGCTGAATATAAAATATAGCCTGTATTTGGATCCGCATTCGCAGCACAATCTGGACTGGCCCGCATTCCAGATGTCAAATTTGATGATAAATTAGATTGATAACTAGGAGTAGCAAATGTTTTACTTATACCTCCACCACTTCCACTCCATACCGTTTCTTGTGAAATTGTTGTATCATTTGTGGTTTTCAAATTTGTTCCGCCACATGCCAATACATACGGACTTGATGAGGGAAAGTCCACGTTATTACCCGATGCGCCATCTGATGATCCGTTATCCCCTGATGCAGCCAATATTGTTACACTTTTATTAGTTGCTGCTGATTTAAACAAATTATTATATGTATTTAAATTTGAAGATCCCCATCCTCCCTCATATTGGCCCCAAGATATAGAAATTGCCGAACAATTATCATTTATAGCAGCTGCAATAGCGTCATAAAATCCTTGATATGAATTTGGTGCAAAATACACTCTAATTGCCGCATTTGGAACTATGGCAGCTATCACTTCAATATCTAAAACAACCTCAACATTAGCACCTGACCCATCATTTGGGTTGTTCGTTGCTCCATCGATAGAAACATCAGTAATATTTGGTGTTGCATTAATTCCTAATTGTGAAAAATATGTTGTTATATCCGACATAACATATCCACCACCCAATTCAATAATTCCAATTTTTTGTCCAGTACCATTTAAATTTGTAGGAAAGTTATATAAAGTTGCTAATTGTAATGGATTGAATGTAGTCAATGCTCTAGTAGTAAGTTTAGCATCTAATTTTTTAACATATGGATGTGCAATTTTATTTGTATTTAATCCTATAATTGTAAGATTATCGACAAATTGTTTAGGGATTTTTATTGGTACAGAAGTTGCATGGTATGCATAATTTACATTTTGGTGTGTATCAGAAAATTGGTGCATTTCGACTTGTAATGCTAATTCATAATTTTGTGGACTTGCTATTACTTTTAGATGTACAAGTTTTGTATCATTCATTATAATTTCTTTTTGTATTGTCAAATTATTTTCTTTACAAAATGTTTTAATTTCATTTAAATTATTAATTTTTTTAATATTTATAATCCAGGTTGTTGTGATCAAGTGTGAACCATCTAATTTCCCTAAATACATAGCTGTTGAGTTCGGAACATGATGACTGTCAATGATTGCCTTTTTTTTAATCATGTATATTATATATGAATAAATTAAAAATTAATATAGGTAATATTTATAAGGTCATTTTAATAAAAAAATTGAATGGGGAACTGTTTGCTGAGTTCATTAGTATATATCGTAAATAACAAGATTAATTTCTCATTCATTAATATTAATATGCATACCGAACCTAAGCGAAACAGTAAGTGTTGTAATCATAACTTGGAGGAACATTCTTTAAAGTTAGCAAGTGAACGCATAATGAATCCATCACCAATGATGCATGCTTGTTTCATCCTTCCTGAGGGAAGAAAGTGGCGGGAAAAATGGAATAAAGGGATTCAATTCTGACAGGGAGTTATACTCAGGTGCTTGTTATGCAGAGCACGCTGAAATGAATGCATTAAAGGGTTTGATTGATAAGCCAAAGGGTGGTAGTAAGAGAATTATTGTTGTAGATTTGTTGGTAATTAGAACTGATCGCCATTTAAATTTAAAGAATTCAAGACCATGTCAAAAGTGTATTGAGTGTATGTTAAATTTACCAAAGTATGGGTATAGAATTAGAAATGTATATTATTCAAATAATGAAGGGCAAATTGTCCGGACTACGCTGAATGAATTAGACGATTCTGATGAAACTCACGTGACAAGGAGGTTCAGATAATTTTTTTATATGTGATTGTGTCAAGTTACATAAATAAATAAACATATATTATAAATTATAAATGGAAACATTAACTTTTTGTGTTGTGCATCATTCAACAAGTGAATTACATACTATATTATTTGAAACATGTATTTCAGCAATAAGAAAATTTCATCCAGATAATCCTATTATTGTGTGTCATACTTCAACAACAAAAATATCACAAAATGCATTGAATTATAATAATATAACATATATTGTGACTCCAATTGATGGATCAACTATTTATGGTGCTATGAGTGTGTTAGTAAAAATGGAAAATGTTATTAATTATATATTATTACATGACAGTATGGTTTTACTAAAACCAATAGATGAACGTGTTTTAGGGAAAAGATTTTATTTTTTGTGGCATTTCCAAGTTTGCTATCATGATCATAAAGATAATGTAATAAATTTAATTTGTAATACTAATTTTGATTATAAAAATAAATGTATATTATTAGATAAATATCAAAATCAAGCTGGCAAATCGTGGATAGGATGTTTTGGACCGGGATTTGGAGGCAATATTAATAATTTAAGAGATTTATGGAATATGTTAAATATTAATGATGAAAATTTAATAAAATATGTAGGTCGTAACCAACTTATGTCTGCAGAAAGATATATAGCTTTAATAGCATTCCATATGAATATAATTGATAGTTTTCCAGATACACTTTCATTAAATGGATCAATTGAATTACAACCATTTAAATTTATGAGACTAGAATATGTTCATGATATTCAATGGGTGATTGACACTAAATATGATTCATTTTTTACTAAAATGTGGTTGATGCGTAACTAATTATAATTAATGATTTTAACTTTTATATTAAATTGTGTCAAGATTTTCTTTAATGGTTCACAATGATCTGTACCTACAGTTATAACAATTATATGTTTCGAATCATCTAAAGTATTGATTTTTTGTAAAATTAATTTTATAAAAGATTTTTCTCTCATCAATGTTAGCACCTCATCTTCACATTTTACTCCTGTCTTATAAAAATCTATTACACATTGTTCAAAATGTTTATCTATCATATTTTTTCTTTTCATATGTATTATTATGTTTAATATTAATTTTTGCATGTCTAATATAAGTTTATTTATATCCATTTGTTCTAATTGTTCATATATCACATTAAAATTGTTATTATCTTTTAATAGATTTATTAATTTCAAATAAGGTTGTTTTGCAAGTTTTATAATATTAATATCGGATTTAGATATTGTTACAAATAATTCAATAATTCTTTCATAAAACATTTGATTAAATTCTGGATATGTATAACCTTTTTTGTAATCTAAAGCAAGCATATTGACAAATAAAGAATCAGTAAGTAAATGAATATTATTATCTTTTATTGAGGTACATGAACGTTTATAAGATTCTCCTTCACATAGCCAATGAATATTTTTAATATTATTCATCATGATACTATTTAAAGTACTAAATAATTTTGTTTCTTCTTCTGTATCATGTATTGTTCCAAATATTATAACAGTTATTTTTTTTACCATTTATATTTTAACAAATGATAAAAAAATAATTGGTCATTTAGAAAATAATACATTTAGAACTTAATTGTGATGAATCATCAATCAATTCAACCGAATTATTACTTATACTTTTCATAGATTTCATAGATTGTACACTATGTTGTGAACTATGTACCATACTATTGGTTAAATTTATACTTAATTTTTTTGCATGTGCAACCATTTTCTCTTTAGTTTGTAATGCATAAATATAATTAATGTAATATTTATTGTTCATCACAACATTTGATAATTTAGAATTAATCAACATAGAATTAGTGCAAACTTTAGATAAAACATTTGCAGATAAAAATCCATTGTTTATACTCCTAAAATATGGAACACCAAATGCTGCATCACCAACCAAGTAACAATCTATACCTTTAATATTGGTGTAAACATTTGTAGCATAATACTCTGGCAAATTCGTTACTGTTAATTTAAAAGATTCTGGATTAATTTGTTCATTTGTCAATTCTGATCTTGCATTTAACCATGTTTTTATAGTATTATGTAAATTAGTACCTATAAAACGATTATTTAAATCAACAATTGGATTTTTAAATGTTGCAAAATCTTTTAAAATATTATATTGATTTTCATCAATAAATATGTGTAATGATACTTGTGTTGTATTATTATCGGCCATTTGGCAACCATTGTGGTCAGATATTTTGGATACAGTTTCCGTCACTAAATGATTAGTTTGTAATGTAACTTTTGGTATTTCTGTCCATGATTCTAATGGTCTAGTTGGGCCAATTACTTCATATTTCACGTCTGCTAAATAATTCAAATTATTTAAAACAACATCACTATTATCATTTTGAAATAATTTTCTAAAAATTGAATGTGATCCACTAGCATCAATAATAATTTCCAGATTTTGATATGTATCAATTATTTCATCTATTGATTCTATTTTTTTATACTCAATATCAATACCAATTTTCCTGGCGAATTCTAATAATTCATTTTCTATTGTAGAAGTAGGTACTTTATCTCCAAAATTATTTAGTATTTGTTTAAATTCAGTATTGTTAACTGCATGTTTAAAAGATGTTTGTATTAATCGTACTGTGTGATTGCGTTGATATATTTTATATTTTTCAAACATAATTATATTTTTATTTGGATCTAACAGTTTAATTTGAATGGCAGTGTACAAACCGATTGGTCCAGCCCCAATGAAAGCGATCGTGTATGATTCCATTATAATAGTTTAAATTTGATAATAACATTATAAATATTGTACTTAGTAATGAGTTCATATTTCAATTTTTTTTGTAAAAAATTGAAATAAAATAAAAATATGTTATTATCATTATATTAGTAGTATAAAATGTCTGAACATCAAGGAAATATATATATGACAGATGCAAAGAATATTCTTTCAAAATCTACATGGTTTTTTGGACCGACTAAAGAAGAAAAAATAGCATTGGGAATTGATTTGTATTGTAAGGCTGCAAATCAGTATAAAATTATTAAATTATGGGACAAAGCTGGATTTTGTTACAATGAAGCTGCTAAATTAAATTTGGAATTATCAAATTCAAAATATCATGCAGCAACTAACTTTACAGAAGCAGCAAAAGTATTTGAAAATTGTGACAAAAATTTAGCATTAAGGGCACTTGAAAATGCAATTACAATATATGTAGATGATGGTAAATTACAACGAGCAGCAACACATGAACAAAATGTTGCAGAAATATTAGAAGAAGATGGAAAAATAATTGAAGCTATAAATGCTTATGAAAAAACATATGATTATTATGAAGCATCACATTCTGGAATTAGTGCTAATAAAATTTTATTAAAAATTGCAAATTTATCTGCTGAAATAGGTGATTATGATAAAGCAAATATTAATTTTAAAAAAGTCGCAAATTATTACATTAAATCAACAACATCATGTTTAGTATCAACATATAAAACATATTTATTAAAAGCAGGTTTATGTAAATTATGTTCAGATGATATTGTTGATATTAAAAAGACATTGACTAAATATTGTAGTATGAAAGATGATTTTGTAAAGTCAAATGAATATAAAATTCTTGATGACTTAATTTTTGCATATGAAAATATGAATGCAGATAAGTTTACAGAAATTATAGATAATTCAAATTATAAATTTCAAAATTGGGAAGTAAAAATATTGGATAATATCAAAAATAAAATGGATAAAGAAATGGAAGATGATTTCACATAAATTTATTTATTTGACTTTTTCCATGTAGATTCTTTTAAATTTAAAGTTTTATTAAGGATTATTTTATCAGAATTCGTATCTGGATCAACACAATAGAATCCAATTCTCTCAATTTGAATTCTGTCAAATGGTTTCAAATTATTGACTGATGGTTCCATAAATGCATTGATTATTTGTACACTATTAGGATTCAAATCGTTTATCCAATTATCAGGATATGTAGTAATTGGATTTTCACTCAAAAACAATTTATCATAATTTCTAATTTCAACTGATACATTATTTTCGGCAGATACCCAATGTATTGCATGTTTTGCAGTTTTATCTGGTACATGTTCAACAATTAATTCTGTTGGGTTATAATTTGCATCTGATACGATTCCAATTAATCTAATATTAAAATTTGTATATTTTAATTTTACTATTTTTTCTTTATTATTTAAAGCTAATCCGAAATATTCTGGTTCATCTTTTACTTTAAAATCCGTTCTTTCAATGAAAAATTTTCTAGTAAATTGAATTTGTCTCATTCCAGATTGCGTATTATTTGGAATATTTGGACAATCAATAGTAACTATATCATTGTAATTTGCTAAAGTAACCATAATTGGATCTAATACACCAAATAGTCTGGAAGAAGTTTTATCTAAATCAATTCTTACAAATTGTTCTAATTTTTGGTAATTTTGTGTAGATGTATTTGTTGTAATTCCAATATCATTACAAAAATTGTTTATTCCTTCTGGTGAAAATCCTCTTCTTCTAAAACCACTAATTGTTGGCATTCGAGGATCATCCCAACCATTAACATGTTTATCATTGACCAATTTAATTAATTTTCTTTTTGAAAGAATTGTATTGGTAATTTGTAGTCTTGCAAATTCAAATACTTTTGCTTTGTATACATTTAATTCATCTAATAACCAATTGTATGATTCTCTTCTCATGATAAATTCAGAAGTACATAATGAATGAGTAATATTTTCAAAAGTGTCACACAAACAATGTGTGAAATCATAGGTTGGGTAAATGCACCATTCATTTTTAGTTATATGATGAGGGGTAAATATAATTCTATATGCGACCAAATCCCACATACACGGATTAGGGCTATTCATATCCATTTTCATCCTTAAAGTTGCAGTATTTTCTTCAAATAATCCATTTTTCATATTCATAAATAGTTCCATATTTTCTTTGATTGTTCTGTTACGATATGGCGATTCAATATGGTTTTCTCTTGAAATTTTTACTTCTTCTGGTGTTTGATGACATACATATGCTTTGCCTAATTCTATAAGCTTAACTGCGCAATCGAATAATTGGTGGAAATAATCAGATGCATAAGTTATTTCTGTCAATTCATGACCTAACCAGGTAACATCTTTTAAAATAGATTCTGTATATTCTTCATTTTCAGTGACTGGATTTGTATCATCAAATCGCATGATACATTTACCATTATATTTTTTAGCATTACTAAAATTTAAATTTATTGATTTGGCATGACCAATATGTAAATATCCATTTGGTTCTGGAGGAAATCTTGTGATGACTTGCCCATGTGTTTCTTTCAAATGTTCCCTTAATAAATGAGGGGTTTTTTGAGTATTTTCTTCTGGTTTTGTAAATATACTTTCTGATATTAAATAATCCCTATTATGTAATTCTTTAGTGATTGAAAAATGTTTTGTTATTAGTTGGTTTATTTTTGTTTTATCAGCATTTGGAAGTTGTTTATTTAATTCTTTCCAAAGTAATGATTTACCAGTTTTTAAATCTATAATATTATTTTCAGTAATAATATTTGTTAAAATATTTTCAATATATTCATCTGTAATTGTGACATTTAAACCAACATTATTTTCAAATATTTTTACATCAATGTAATTTGGTGAATTTTTTAAAAATATTAATGCTTTGTCTAATTGAAATTGTTTGATCTTATCTATTATAATATAACTTATTATGAAATCTTGATGAAATGTATTTGATAATTTATTTGAAACATCAATAAACATTTCTATTTTATCTACAGGAAATGTTTTATTAATATTACCATTTGTGTCAATAACATTATTTTTATACAAAATTGGCAAAATATTTGTGTTATTTTTATTTAACTTTATTTTTTTTTCTGGTATTCCAATGTTTTTAAGGATAGTTTCTGTATTTAAAGACATCATTTATTAATATATTAAAGTTATATAAATAAACTTAATATATTGATTTCATTTCAATTTTTATTTCAATTTTTTATAACCATGTTCTTTCTTTGTATACATGAATATATTGTGCCAAAGTAGGTTTTTGTATATAGTTTATATTCCAAGTATCTTTTTTAATTGCTATCCACCCCATTTCTTCGGTTTGATTAATTACTTCTTTTATCATAGAACTTTTTTGTTTGACTGCTTCTAAACATATATCTGATGTTTGTTCCTTAACATATTTTAAACTTGAACCATTTTTTTTGACTGCTTCCAGACATATATTTGGTGTTTGTTCCTTAACAAATTGTAAACTTAAACCATCATTTTTTACAGCTTCCAAACATATGTCATCTGTTTGATGTTGTACAAATTCCAATGCACAAGGATTATCTTTTACAGCTTCCAAACATATTTCTTCGGTTTGTTCATCAACGTATTGTAATGATAAACCATTATTTTTGACAGCTTCTAAACATATAATGTGTGTTTTATTTATTATATATTCTAAAGCTAATCCATTGCATTTTACAATTTTTAAACATTTCTGTTCTGTTTGTTTATTACAATATTTTAATTTATTTACAAATTGTTTTATATATTGTTTCCTACTTGTTTCAATTTCAATTTCTCTAATAGTACTTCCAATAAGATTTATTTTATTATGTATTATTTTATTTAGTTTTCTAATATATTTATATGCATGTATATTGAAGTCCAATGCTGCTAAACATATATTGTCTGTTTGTACTTTAACATATTCTAATGTATTATAATCTAAATTTATTGCATACAAACATATCTTTTCAGTTTGATTTACAACATATTTTAATGTTGTAGGATTATTTTTTATTGATTCCAAACATATTTCTTCTGTTTGATTTTGAACATATTTTAATGTGATATCCTTTTTATATTTAGTATTATGTTTAATATTTGATACAGCTGCTAAACATATTTCTTCAGTTTGTATCAATACATATTGCAATGCCATACCATTATTTTTAACTGCTTCCAAACATAGTTCATCAGTTTGGTTTAATATATATTGTAGTGCCAATCCATTATTTTTAACTGCATCTAAACATATATTATATGTTTTATTATTAACATATCGTAATGAGGAACCATGACACATAACTGATTTCATACATACATTATATGTTTGTTCTTTCACATATGATAATGCATAAGAACAATCTGTTACAGCTATCAAACAAATATCTTCAGTTTGGTTCTGCACATATTTTAATTCAGATCCATGTGCCTTAACTGCTAACAAACATAATGGTTCAGTTTGTTTATGTACATATTGTAATATATCATAACTTTTTGAAAGTGCTACTGCACAAATATTTTCTGTTTGATTTATGACATATTGAAGATTTTGTGGATGTGCCTTAACAAAAGCTTTACATATTTGTTCATTTTGGTTTTTAATATATGTGAATGCATTCTGTGTTTGTCTCATAGCTGTTAAACACAAACCTGGACTTGTTCTATGCATTAAATGTAATATATCTTTATGTTTAGCAATTCTTTTTAATAACTCGTAATGTTCTTTATCATTTTCATAATGTCCATGACATATTTCTTTATCAAAAGTGAACCATAAATCAGTATCATATATTTTCACAATTTTATTACATGTAGTACATGTAATAGTATTTGGCATAATGATATTGTTCCACCTTTTACATACTAACAAACAATTATAATTTTCGGAATATGAAATAATTATACTTAATATCTCATCTGGGAAATAATCGTTTATTAATAGTATGAAATCTGATTTTAATGAACGTTTCATGAAATTTATATATTGATTATTGTATTGATTTTATTCAAATAAAAATTCAATTTTTTGTTATAATATTTGATTTAAATATATATATTGGACAGGCGTTGTCTGACTCATAATGATTACACAAATTGTATACATGTTATTTAAAATAATACAAACATAACATGTATACAATTTGTGTAATCATTATGAGTCAGACAACGCCTGTCAATAATGTAGAGTAATAATAAAAATTGAATTATAAACAATATAAACAATATAAATCATAATATACTATAACTAAATGGCAGAAAATCAAAATGAATCTGTTCAAACTCCATTAGTACCAATTACAAAAGAAAATGAAATTACACAAGATTCTACTTCTGAAGAATCTGATGAAGAAGAAAATGCAAAGATATTTAGATGTACTCATGAAGGAAAAGAATATGGGCCAGTAATAGCGAATACACCAGATATTGCAGCATTTAAAATGTTTACTTTAATATCAAGAAATAAAAAATAATTTTAATTTATTATATATATTTTAAATTGAATTTCCATTGATCCATTTTTTAGAAGGGCTATGCCAAAATGGCAAATAATAAATTCCCCCATCACTCAATAATGCAGCTGAATAACTGAATGAACTAGCTGACATCACTAAAATATCAGCTGCAACTAATCCAATATATGTATCAGATAATTCTTCATCAATATGAAATATAGTATCATCATTTTTATAACATTCAAAATTTTTTATATTGCCTTGTGAATATATATGAAATAGTATATTTTCTTTAGTATTTCGTATATGATTAATAACATTTAAATAATAATTATCAGAAGTATTAGCTCCCTCTATTCGATTATCATATACATTTGGTCTTCTAATATGGACAGCAATATTTAATTTATTATTTTTAAATACATTTCTATCTTTATTTTCCCAAAAAATATTTTTTAATTTTTTTATTGGTTCATCATTTAAATAATGATCTAAATTGTTGTCAAAAATATGTATAAGATCATGAATATTTAGTTTTTTAACATGTAATAAAGATACATCATTAACATTCATATAATTATTTTTAATATTCATAAGACTTTCTACTTGTTCTATGAAATTTTCTCTATTATCATAATTATGTTCCATATTTTTAATATTTGTATGAACATAAACATTTCCTTCAGATTCAGCATATAAAATTGCATATATGAATGTTTGAAATTGAGCTCCAAATCCGTCAGTTCTTTCTTGTAATGAATAATATGTACATAATTGTTCGATAATTGGATATTCAATATTATTATTAAGTTTAATAATGGTATTTTCTTTAAATGTCATATTAGTACCATTATCATATTTTATAATTAATTTTTTTAAAGTACCTGGTACTGGATCACCAAAAATATTATTAGATATGGTAATTTCATTATCATTAATCAATAAATTTGATAAAATAATTAAAACATTAACATATACATCATTAGCTCCATATAATGCAGATACGATATTTTTCATATTATATATTCATATATTATGTATGAGTATATATACACACGATATAAATTGAGTTTATTATAGTTAGTTTATTTTAATATTATTATGTATAAATATGGAAAACAATATTACAGTTATTGGAATTGGGAAATTAGGATTGGGATTTGCCCTTTTGTTAGAAAAGTGGGGTTATAATGTTATTGGTGTAGATATATTTGATGATTATGTAAAATCCATTAATAATAAAAATTTAAAATCATTTGAACCACAATATGAAGAATTATTACAAAAATCAACAAATTTTAGGGCTACAATGTCTTTGGAAGAAGGAATAAATTTTTCGGATATGATATTTGTATTGGTTCAAACCCCAAATTCTGGTGGGCATAAATTTTATGATCATAGTATTTTATCAAATACGTTAGTTAAAATAAATAAATTAAAACCAAAAAATAAAAATATTATAATTGGATGTACCATTATGCCAAAATATATAGATGAAATTGGTATTAGTTTATTGTCAGATTGTGAGAATTGTCATTTGAGTTATAATCCAGAATTTGTCGCCCAAGGGG
>Ga0315284_10008202_pt1 | contig 14903 bp, 38 predicted proteins | sample YL17G09_16_MG_FD_203696 | JGI IMG/M metagenome (GOLD analysis project Ga0315284, IMG submission 203696) | Sediment microbial communities from Yellowstone Lake, YNP, Wyoming, USA - YL17G09_16 | ecosystem: Environmental > Aquatic > Freshwater > Lake > Sediment | place: USA: Wyoming | collected... | reverse complement strand
TCCATGACCGACTGTATTATAATTAATGTGGGAGACTTTGGAGTTGGCTTTACGCCAGAAAAGAATGAAGCTTTAACCCTTCAAATGTTAAACAAGTTTTTAAGGCTTAGGAATATTACCATGTATCTAATCAGGGGCAACCATGACGACCCGAATTACTTTAAAGGTAATCACAGCTTATCAAACCTTATCCTGTTAAAAGACTACTCGGTATTGGAACTTGAAGGTATTAGATTCCTGCTTATTGGCGGGGCTATAAGCATTGACCGAAAAATCCGAGTGGAAGGACGGTCTTATTGGAGGGACGAGTTGTTTGTATTGGACGAACAGCGACTTTCGGAGATTAAAGGGATTGACGTGGTTATTACCCATAATTCACCTGACTTTGCGTTTCCTATTGGCTTAAATGATTTGGTAATGCACTACGCTAAAAACGATATGCATCTGTTAACTGAATTTCCAACGGAAAGAAAATTGATAACCAAAATGTACGATATTTTGAGCGTGAATAGCGATATTAAGAAATGGTATTTCGGGCACTTTCACACGTCAAATGTTCAGGAAATTAACGGGGTAATATTCACAGCATTAAATATTAACGAGTTTAAAGAGATTATTTTATAAAAATGGAGCTAAAATACTTCCTCAATTTTATCAGGGCAAATTACCCTGCAATAGCAGACGAGTCCAACGAGGATTTGACCCAAATAGGCGTAGACTTTAAGAAATACCTTGAAGAAATATTCATTGGTAAAATGGATAAGCTTGAGCCGATATGGGATATTAGTTTAAAGACCGTAGTAATGAATAAAGTGAAAGCAGTACCATTTTTAATGAATGGTTATCACCCTGCATTAATACTTCACTTTAATCAATTTGTGGAAAAAATGAAAAACGAATCTGAATAAATAAGTTATTTTATAAAATAAGTTGATTTAATTAAAATAAACATATAACTAACTGATTATTAGATTTTATGAATTAAATAAATAATAAATAACGGAATTAAATTTTTAAATAAAAAATACGATTAAATAAAAAATAACTTATTTTATAAAATAACTTCACGATGAACATAATAGATAAAAATAAAGCAAAGAGATTAACGGAAAAAATAATATTTGATTCAATAATTGGTCTGTGCGAGGAAATTGAAAAATCAGGGTATAGAGGAAGCGGAAGTAATTTAGCGAGGACAATCGCAACCATAGTGACTGAGGGCTTATTACCGAAGCAACAGAAGGAAATATACGATTTATTAACCTCAACGCCTACATCCACAATAGAGATAGCTAAAAAATGCGGATTGAGTAGCAAGTTAGTTTCGGCTCAATTGAAACAGATTTCAGACCATACACATTTGATTGCGTCAAATAATAATAGCGGTAAAAAATTGTGGTTTAGAATAGGTTAACTTATTTTATAAAATAACTTATAAACACGTAATTAATTGACTGTCAATAACAAGTGAAAAAATAACAAAAACTAACAAATTATTTTATAAAATAAGTTTAGGTTATTTTATAAAATAATCTTAACTTTGAAGCAGTAACCGTTAGTAGGAATTAAAAATGAAAACAGTACTTTTTTTATACGATACGAGAAACCCGTTTGAGCTTTTACCTGACGGTAGTAGTTGGCTTGTGTTCAGTCCAATTGAACAGCCGTTTAAAGTTGTTTGGGTTAAATCCTATGATGAATTTGTGGAGTGGATTACAAAAAATGGATTGAGTGAGGCTGTGCTTTTTGACCACGACTTAGGATTACCAAATCACATAAGTAGAGTTAATTCAGGCATGAGTAAAAGGGCATCTAAAAAATTAAAGCCTATTGAAAAAACAGGATTTGATTGCGCCAAATGGCTCGTTGAATATTGCATGGATAACAACAAGCAACTGCCATTATACAACATTCAAAGCGCTAATCCTGTTGGAAAAGAAAATATTGACGGACTATTAAAATCATTTATTAAAAATCAAAAACAATAATGGAACAACTATTTGACGACAGTGAGCTCATTCAAAAAGAGCGCCCTACGAAAATAACCGAAAAGCAAGAAGTTGATTACTATAAATCGGTTGCGGAAGAAATATTAAAAAACAGTTGGAGCAATTCAGATATTGAGGATATTATCCATGATTTATCTGAAATTGGTTATCGGCATAGTGGCTACGAAATAGCCAAAAAATTAGAGGATTATAGAGCGAGAGGTAGCTACGATATTGACACGCAGTTTATAGAGTTTTTGGATGATTTTTTCTATCATAAAGACGAAATTTTAACCGAAAACGTAAAGCTATGGGCAAAGGCTCACAACCCAAAACCTAAGCTTAAAAAGGGGCAGGAACTAATCATGGAAAAGCGCCTAAATATTGGAAACGAAAAAATAGGTCAGACGCTTTACGTTACAGGAATAGACCCAACGAGAGCCTGTTATTATGTGCATGAAAATAAAGATAATAATGGAGGGTATATCATCGCATACGAAAAGGTAGAATCAAGCTGTAAAATCAAATCAAACTAAAAATAAAAAAAATGGGAAAAAGTAAAAATTACGTATTAGATGCACACATAGGGGATTCCTTTGATAAAGTATCAAAAAAGGCAAAAGCAATAGCGCTCGGATTACATAGTTGGTAAAGGTAGGCTGACGAACTCTTTTGTTTCTGTCGAAGATTGCGTAATAGTTGAGCCTGTTTGTAACACTTGCAAAAAACCAATGGATGAAATGGAACACAATTACGGCACAGAGGATATTTTGACCTGCATACACTGTTATCAATTAGCTCAGGAATCATAATTAAAAATATAAAGATGGACGCAAAAGAATTTATATCAACAATAGACGAACAAGAAGGTAATAAATGTTGGAGTGAAGATGACGAATTATTAGCTATGTACATGGAAATGTACGCAAAAATTAAAGTTGCGGAAGCGCTTATCAAATTAAATAAAGTAACAGAATGAACCAAGACGAAAAAGAGGTAGACGGAAATCAACAAGAGCCGTCCCAAAAAAGAGGCGCAAACCCAGAGACAATTGCAAAACGTAACAGGAGGCTTGCGAGGCTATTTAAATTAATGGAAATGCCCGTTAAGCTTATAGGAAGCGAAGATGCACCTGAATTGATTTACGATGAAAAATTTCAGATTAATGCCTATGTAAAAAACTTTGACCTGCATTTTACCGACAAGCCTGATGGGGGAAATACAATTTACAGCCTTAAACTGAACGAGGCACAGCAATTTGATAAGAACAGGATAATGGAGTGCCTATTCAATTATCCTGTAAGATACATGAGCAAGGTGGTGTTGGATAAAGTAAGTCCTCCCCTTTCGCTTTACGTTGTGGGATATGATTATTTAAATGGAGGTGTATACCCTGTATTTGCCACTTGTTCGCCATTAAGTGATGAAGATGCGAGTAACACATTGGATGGGTTAAAAAATGACGGATACGACTGTTCCGTAACGAGTCAGGAAGAAAATATTAAATTGGAGCGCACTAACAAAACGCTTTATTTAACAGGATATAATTTTTTAAATCCCGAAGAGGGTATTAGAAGGTATCCTGTGTTTTCGGCTCATTCGCCAAAAATTTACTTTACAAAAGAAATGGCTCAGGAAATTGCTGACGAACTTAAATGTGACGGATATGATTGTGGTGTTATTACTGAAGAATAATAAATAATAAGTTATTTTATAAAATAAGTTGATTTAATTAAATAATAATGTAACTAATTGACTGTCAGATTTTATCAAATGAAAAATAAATAATTTAATAAAAATAAATTGGTAAATAATTAATTAAATTATTTTATAAAATAACTTATTTGAACTTATTTTATAAAATAAGTAGTAGTTAAATTATTTTATAAAATAAGTTGTAAAAAATGGATAAGGATTCTATATATGAGTTGAAGAAAATCGACACGTCATGTAATGATTGTTCGAGTATGGTCAGGAACTTTGACAAGTTCAAAGAATCGCTTGACAAGCATCATAAATGGCAATTGGACTACTTTAATGTTATTAAAGGAAAACTGCTTAAAAAGGCTTCTGAATGGAAAGTGAAGGGGGATTTGGAAAGACACGACTCTCTACTAAAGGAGGCAGGAGAAATGAGGTTTGTTCATGATAAGAGCACTTCCAAAATTAATTATGGGCGCTGTTCCAAATTTGACAAGGACGTTAGCTTCATCCCGAATGTTTGTATACCTGAAAATAAAGACTGCTTTTTGCACAGGAGAGACGAAATTAAAATCGACAATAAATAAAATATGAAATAAAAAATGATAAGTAAAGACGAATATTTAAAAGCCTGCGAGGTAGTAAAAAATTACCACAAACAAAGTGACAGCATAATAAACAGAGATGTCCTGAAAGAAGGTAGTATTTTGAGACGAATTAATGGAGCAAAAAATGGAATCACAATCGGAAAAGAATATGTAATAACTCAAAAGGTGAAGGATAGATATTCGGATATGTATAATATATTTTTCAAAAGTGATAATGGCACTAAACACCAAATATTGAGTTTTCGAGATTGGGAATTGGTGACTATTTAACACTTTTTAGGTATATTTGTTAATAAATCGGCAAAATGTTAATAATTATCTATTGACAATAACAAACTAATTAGTAATTTTACATCATAATCAACCGTTAGTAGAAATTAAAAAAAAACATTATGAGCAAGTATTCAATGTCAGCAACAAAACAAGATTACCTTGACATTTACAGAGTTTTACAGGGTTTAGAGAAACAATTAAACACAACATTTGATTGGAAAAAAATCAAGCGTGTTTCATTAGATGAACTCTCGGCATTGGTTGGAATTTTGAAAAGAAAATTACCAACAAAATCACAGGACAGCATTGTGGCTACAAAATTAGGAAACATTGATATTGATAACATCAGATTAGGTATTGTAATTACAAAAGATGGTGAAATTTTTGAAACTACTATACAGTATAATATTAGTTCAAATACCGCTCATCATTCAGATATTGAATTTGAAAATTTGATGGAAGTTTTCGGAGTGGATATGGAGAAAGTGATAGATGATATTGAGAGTAGAAAATTAGTCATAAAATAAACAAAATGCCAACAGTAAAACAATTAATCGAAAGCCTATCAAAGTACCCAATGGATGCTAAGGTAGAGGTGGTTTTAACCCAATATAATAAAGTTGGAAACGTAGCTTATTTACCCATTCGAGAAAGTTTCATGGTTAAGGATTTGTTTGCCACAATGCAGAACGGAGTGGACGTAAGAATATCCTGCGCTCTTCCTGACGAAGGAAACACTTTTACAATATTATCAACCCGTAAAAAATAAATCCCATGAAAACTAAAAACAACGATGAAGGTCATACATTAATGACTTACGACCAATTAAAAAACGGCTTTAAAAAAGAGGAGAAGGTTGAGCCGTATCCAAGTCGCAAAGAGGATAATTGCATAACAAATTTACTGTGTGAAATTAAATTTCCAAACAAAGAGCCCTTTAATAAGGTGGTTCGTTATGCTGGAAGATTGAGAAACGATGAGATTTCGGAATGTATAAAAAGAGATTATTTTTTAGGCGGATGGGTTAGGAAAGATTGTACGGTAACTGTAATTAAAATAACCTATTGGAATTTGGATTACAGGACTGAAACTAATATTTTAATAAAATGAAAAATTTATTTGATAAAAGAAGTCTTTCAAGGGTTCAGGCTAAAGCGATAGCCGATAGCCAACATGATTTAGGCGGTAAGTCAAAAGAACACATGGCTATTGCATTGGGCGGTTTTGCTCCTGCAAAAGATTATGATGAATTGCTTGCTGGCAGGATTAGCGCTTATGAAAAATTAGACCCACTGACTCAGTTCATCGTAAAAGAGTTTTTAGGAAATCAATCTATTGAGCAGTCCATTGATAATATTAATTACGCAATAGCCAATTTAAAATCGGCTGTTGAATCGGTTAAATTGGAAGTGGAATAAAAAAAATGATTCAGGCGAGATTTAACGAAATGTATAGGGGATTCCAATTAGAAATAATTGTTGCAGTCAAACTTAAAAAAGATTTAAAAACTATTTTTGACAAGACCACTTATTTTATAAATAATTGGGTTAGTTTTGTGGAGGGAACAGAACTGAAAGAGCATTACGTTCTGTATGTAGATTTCAATATCCTATCAGGAGAATTAGCTTATTCAAAATCTGAATGGAGAAATAAAGTAATCAAACACACTGAGGTTATCAATTATATTGACGAGTACAGAAAAAATTTTAAAACATACCACGACACATTAAAACATTACGATAAAAAAAACTAAAAAATGAATCAGGCACAAAGAAATTTTCTTATTAAAAAAATAGAGGAATCAGCCAAAGTAAGAACAGAGGCTCTTAGGAGTTCAATTCCCAATGCGCCAAGTTTAAATAACTATTTACTTCACGCTGTAATGAGCAACAATTTTGAAATAAAAACGACGGAGCAGTTAAAAGAAATGGTACGCCAAATGGCACTTAAAGCTAAAGATAGAGATGATTGGATGGGTAATAGTTGGGGAAGCGCAAATAAAAGCGCTATTCATTTTGATGCAAAAGATTTTTTCAATGTTCCTGAAGAATATCAAAAACTCTATAACGCATATAAGGAAAAAAGAAAAAATGCAGAAGATGAAATGTACTCAATACAAGTCCAAGCCGATACTTTAATTACTCGGATTCAACTTGCGTCTGACAAAATATTACAGACTATGATTAATGAAGTTGATGACATGGGAAATATTTCATTGATGGACGCTAAATTAAAATTACTTACAAAATAAAAAATATGGCAAAATTTAAAACGTTACCCATCGAAAGAATGATTGTTGATTCATTAAGAATGCAATTCAATAATCCAAAAATTAAAGTTGACGACATTTTGGAGTGGTCTACAAGCGAGGCAACAGTAGATAAAAATCTACGCATCGGAGAAATAAAACTTGAGGTGTGCAATGTTTATGTGGCGGTTAAAAAAGAACTTGACAAGAGTAAAAAATAACATGGAAATGGAAAATTCAAAACAAACTGAAATAGTAAATTTTTTTAGACCTAAAACGGTAAGAGAATTATTAGAAGCGTTAAAAAAAGGCGTAAAATGCGAGGTGGTTGCATCCGTAATGGAAATCACAAATATAAAATTAGACGGATGGTTAAAATTTGAAGGAAAGTACCAAACTTATTTATCCAATAATATAGGATGGGTAATTTACGAATCGGTCTAAAAATTTAACCAACTTAAAACTTAAATGTAATGAAAACGCAAAATGAAAAAATGGAAATATTGACTTATGATGAAGCCATAAGTGCATTGAAGATTTACAAGGACTTGACAAAACAAGTTTTACCTGCGGTGAATGTTAAAGACCAAAGAACAATATCAGAATACAATAAGCATATTGAGGAAAAACTTAAAAAACTTGAATCTTAATTAAAGAATAAAAATGGAATATATAGTCGTTTGGCGTAATAGCCACAGAGAGCCGTTTGTAGACACTGACAGCCACAATTTCAAAGAAAGCTTCAGTAGCTATGAAGATGCAAAAGAATACGCTGAAGACATCATTAAAGCGGAAGGCGACAAAAGCGAGTGGTACTTTGATTATCAAATTTACGAATCCGTTAACAGTTAAAAAATGGAAGAAAAATTAAAACAATTGCAGGAAGAAAACGAGAGGCTTAAAAAAGCCCTTAAAGAAATAGCCGAATACGAACATTCAATGAAGATTTATCAAAGAATAATCGTTGACATGAAATACATTGCAAACAAGGCATTAAATAATAATTCATGACAAGTAGCGAAATATCCGAATACGAATTAAAATTCAATGAACTAAAAGATAGATATGTAGTCGCTTACGCAAAGTGTAATCACGGAGAAAAAGCAATATTATCATACGTGGATGGATATGTGCGAATTGAAATATTTGAGGTGAGCGACGAGCCAAGTAAACATAAAATTTCAGCATTTGAAAAAATGACCAAGGAACTCGAATTAAGAGTGTCAATAGGATATAATTTACATGAAGGATAAAATTAAAAATAAATAATATAAATGGCAACTGAACAACAAGTTAAAATGGCATCAAAACTTTATCAATGCAGAGACTCCGCAAAGAAACTTTTTAGAGAAGAGTACAAAGAAAAAATTCAATGGTATGTTGATGTTATTAAGGCGTGGCAGGAAAAGCACAAATTGGACGTTTTACAAGCCGTACTCCAAATCTGCAATACGGACAGCATAAAGGATGACGGGATGGGTACGATGATGTTTATGGCAGGAGCAGTTGAAATTATAGAGCCAAGCAAATAAATGAAAAAAGTAAATTACATTTTACAGAAACCGCTTCCAAATTGCCCAGCAGGAAGGGTATTTATGCCTGTCAATGACGGAAAATCATTTTTCCTATCAATGACTACCCTTGAACATATTGACGATAAAATTCAACATTATTCATTTACTACTGAAACCGTATTGAATAATCCTGATTGGTTTAAAATTGAAGATGAATCGGATATAAAATCTCAAATTCAGAGTTTACTATACGAAAAAGCTTGTGCGATAAGTAGTCTAAGAGAATTAAGAAAAAAGTTAAAGGATATTAAAGATAAAAAAAATGGAAACTAAACAGGTAAAAGAAATAATAGCATTTTTAAAGTTACATGCAGAGAACTCTGTTGAGGAATCTACGGATATTTTAAATAGAAGTGAAGATTATTTCGCAAAACATAAGGCAAGTTCTTTGAAATTTAAAGCGGAAGACTCATTAAATTTGTTGAGCGCATTAGAAAATTTATTGTTTTTCAGTAAACCAAAAAGTGGCAAAGTAGATGTTTTAAATATAAAATTTTCTGACTGTGTTGTAAGTGTACGTGCTTTAAATTGTCTTAATTGTGCGGAAATTAAAACGATTGGCGAATTAATAGTTTATTCTAAGAATGAATTTATGAAAATGAGAAATGTAGGTAAAAGAACTACCGACGAGTTAGTGGAATTTTTAGCAGAGCACAAATTAAGCTTTAGAAAAAATGGAAAATAAAAATTATTACGTAAGGCAAATGGAGGGCAGTCTATTTGTTATATGCGAAGGCGACGAGCCAAAAAAACAGGATTACATTGTTGGTGACAATAACGCCCTTGTAAAAGAAAGTTATTTTATTGATTTCAGAAAATGGGAATCGAATAAGATGAAATATGAGTGTATATCTACACAAGTAGGAGAATTTTTAAAATTAGTTTCAAAGGGGAATTATAATCTTGAATTTTATGAAGACTTAGCTGAAGGAATTTTAATTCCGAGTAACAGAGTGAAAATTGATAACGGGTTTGCTTATTTAATTGACGAAGAAATGAACATGGAGGAATACCTAAATAATATTTCAAGTGTTTGGGGATTTTCAAGAACAAGTGATTATGAACATTTCAAAAAAGACATGATAGAAAACTTTAAAATTATACGGATTAAACAGAATGATTAATAAAAAATCTCAAAAGATAAAAAAGGCAAAATGACGAGTGAACATATCGCAAATGAGATAGAGTCCTATATAGACCAAGCCTTCCTAATTGCTAAAAGTAGAGAATACGGCAAAAATGTTCTCAGGGTTTATTACATTGATGGGAATCTTTGTGTGGACGTTATCAATAAACAAATGTCTAATTATATAATTGAGCTTGACATTAAAACTGAAACATTTTCGGTAACTGATGCTAAAAGAACATCATTAGAAATGGGCTTGCTGTCAATAAAATCATTGAAGAGAATATTTGAAATTTATATCCTTATAAGAGGGAAAAATGATTATTACAATGAATGCTTTGATAAGTCCTGCATCAGATATTTAGTGGATAAAAATTTAGTTAGTTATTAACAACTATTGCATAAGAAATAACCAATTAGTATCTTGTGAAAAAATTAAACAAAAATAAAGAAATTATGTTCGGGTTATTGGATTGGGAAGAAACTGACAATAAATTTATTGGCAAAAGCAAATGCGAAAAGTATTTGGCTGAAGCTCATTTTGAAAATGACGCATGGCATTATATTATTTATAAAAATGGTATAGAATATTATTCAGGAAAAGATTCAGCGCCAAATGAAACATTAGAGGATGTAAAAAAAGTAATTCAGGATTTGGTTAGTCTTAATTTTGCCCATATTTAAAAAATACAAACATATAGACTTTTTTAAATAATGGAAAGACCATGTAATAATTTTAAGAATATGTCAGCAATTGATTTGCTAAAGCATCATGATGAAAGAAAACTTGAATTAGATATAGTTCAGAATGAAGTGAAATCTTTACAGAGTCAAATAAGAGCTATGCGTAAAAAGGAGTTGTTACTTGCTCAAAGATTTATGACTGTTAAGCATTGGGTGTCTTCACGAAAGTTAAAATAGAATACATGACTGAGCGAGAACAATGGATAATTGATGAACTGAAAAATGGAACTCCTGTTTACGTTGAAAGTCAAGACTTGATGAGAAAGTTCAGGAAACGTTTTTTTTCCTGAATGCCTAAAAGAAGATAAATACGGATTTATATACGTTGATGTATTAGATAAAGAAAAAACAAAAAAAGAATTTCAAAAATGTTTAAGGTCATTAAGTAAGAGTAAAATAATTGAAAAAAAAGCAATGGGGATTCATGGTGCAAAAACCGAGTGTTTGCTTGGTAGAAATTGGATTTGGGCATGGAGATTAAAAAATTAAAATTATAAATCATGAAGGCAAGGCACATAAAAAAAATAAGAGCAAAACTTAAAGACGAAAATTTTTTAATGAGCCACTTAAAAGAATGGGCGGAAGAAGAAAAAATATTGGATAACTTTTACAGATTCCAGTGCTCTGATTTTTTTGAAGGAAAAACGGGCGCTGAAATAAACAGACGAGAATACTACAAGCGAATGGAAATTTGCAGAAACAAGTTGAAAAAATTTAAGCGATTACTTGACGACCTAACATTATAAAAATAAGATATGTCGAAAATGTATTTTGAAAAAGGGAGTGAAGATATTTGCTACCAATTAGACCATTGGAAAGATTATATGGCAGATAAAAAGCTGAAGGAGTTGGAATTATTTGAAGCGAAAAGAGAAACGGGAACAGGATATTTTTTTTGTAAAGAATTTCAGGAGATTGGAACTGTTAGCGAAGGATGCGGTAGATTTTGCGAAAAATACAAGCCGAATAATGGTAAAAATGGAAGATGTAAACATTACGGATACTGTTATGAAATGACTGATATTAAATTAGTGTTACACACATAACGGTATGCGTATAAGGGAAGTGCGAGGAACGAGCATTTACTTTATACGCTGTTATGTGGCGAAGCGAACAGTTAATTTAAAAATTTGAAACAATGGGAAAAGCAATATTACCGATAAAAAATCACGACATAACAGAAGTTGGATTTAATTACTATGACTTCTATTATAGAGTGAATGAAACAGATTATGTATGGTGTGTAAGTTGGAGTGATTATTTAAAGAAAAAAGAAACTTATATGGAATGGTATATTCGAGTGCCGTTATCTGATGTTTCAAAATTTTTAAATTAATTGCACCTAACGTTTTGCAGCTTGGCGTTCGGTTTTTGGCTTACCGAAATGCTCAAGTTTGCCACAATGCTAAAAGCCAAAAACTGACGCTAAGGTGCTGTTATGCGCTGGGCGATTATTAACCGATAAACTCAATTATAAAATGGAAACATTAACATACCAAAAGGAAGTAAAGGCTATCAAAGAACATAGCTGTAATTTTTGCGGAACTAAAATAAACATTGGCGAGGCTTATATGAAATCAACTCATAAGCACGATGGAGATGTTTACGATTGGAAAACCCATAAATATTGTGCTGAAATAGCCGAGCGATTGAAAATGTATGATGATGCCGATGAAGGCGTAACAATGGATGATTTTATGGAAACGATACATTGTAAGCACGATGATTTATTGATTAACCAATTGCCATTTGATAAAGAACAACCGCAAAAATTCAGCGATATTATTCAGCAATTACGACACGTTAAATTCAAAGACAAACTTTGGTATGTTATACGTTATTACAAGAAACTTGATAAGGATGCAGGAACTAAGCCTTGCGCATAACGTTCCACAGCTTGCCGATAGTTGGCGTTCTTTTTTCACGCCAATTTTGGCAAGGTGTTGTTATATTCTCGTTCTTTTTCTTCTTTTTTTGTGCGAGGGGATAAAATTTTACTATCTCATTATCAAGCAGTTAGATACGACATTAAAAAATAGTTTCAAAAATACCTGCATAGTATTATACAATGTATTACATTTGTATTATAGTTCTTTGAGGGATTGGCACACGAAATCCGAAATTACAGGAAAACAGGACGCACACCATAGCGGTTGCCTTTAGTAGCAAGAAAACGAAAACCAACACTCTCGTAGTGTTGTCGCAAATTAGCGATAGTGAAATAGGGACGGGACTATGCAATGTGAGCAGTAAGCAGGTCTTCTCGACACAGTAACCAATCTGCACTCTCGCAAGAGATGAGAATAGAGATAGTGGCTTTCACCGCACCTGACACAACGTAGCTGGGACAGATACCATACCCCTCATTGAACTTAATTTAAAAATAAAAAGAATGACAAAACCAACAGCATTTAGATTAGACGAGGATATAATTCCAAACCTAAAGAAGATAGCCGAAAAACAAGAACGAAGCGTTAATTGGCTTGTAAATAATACTCTTAAAAATTTTATTGAAGGGGAGAAAAAAAAGAAGCAAAAGAATGGAATATAACGTTTTGCAGCTAACCGAAGTTGGCGATTACGAAGCACAAAACTTGAATATAAAACGAATGTTAAACCGAAGCACAACAGTTCATTTCAGCACTACACCGCCAATTTTGGTTAGGTGCTGTTATAAGCCGTTTTTCTTCACAAATCTTAATTAAAAATGCTAACAGTGGGACAATTAAAAAAAGCACTAAAAGGAATTGATGATAAAACTCCAGTTTATTTAGCCGACCACGACCACTCTGAATGGGAAACCAACGGACAAGCGAATCGAGTTGAAGTTATAAATCAAAAAGACTTTGACCAATGGACACAAGACCGATTAAAAAAGGATAGTGAATTTAAAATTGATGGTACTTATGTCGTTATACGTGTCGGCTAAAATGGCTTATAACGGTTGGGGCTTTATTTAGTGCCGACTTTGAAAGATAAACTTAATTAAAAGCAGAAATATAAAATGGAAAACAAAACTAAATTAGAAGCAGGAACAGAGGCATTGAATAAAGCCAGTGCGGATTGGAAACTGATAGCCCATTCTCACCAAATTGCTGACACAGGCGATTATGATGGATGCTATGAAGTAACTAACGGAAAGGTATCACTATTTACCAAAGATGATGACGATGAAGCGATAGAGCCTGTGGTAAAGGCGTTGAATGAAAGCGGAATAAACTTTTACATAGACGATAGTGATAAATGGGAGTTACACGCAATTAGAGAGGAAAATAAACGCCTGCACTATATGATTGAGAATGGACTTGGATGGGATGATATGAAAAACGATGTTAAATATCCAACGGAACTTTAGCATTGCTGGTAACGTTTTGCAGCTTGGCGTTCGGTTTTTGGCTTACCGAAATGCTCAAGTTTGCCACAATGCTAAAAGCCAAAAACTGACGCTAAGGTGCTGTTATAGCCAGTAGCGGATTAACTATAAAACTTGATTGAAATGACAAACGAAATATTTTTAAGACATAAAGCAGATAATCCACAAATAGTTTTTACACTAATAGAATCAAAGTTTATTCCTATTGAGAAAACTTGGTGTGAAGAATATGGAACTTATAACATTTTTAAACGTGATTTTTATACCAAAAGTAATATTAAAAAATGTTATGTAGACACATTTATTAAGGAAATTAAAGTTGAAAGGAATAAACTTTGTCCTTGTAAAAACGGGTATGAGTTTAGGATTAAAAATAATTGCTTAGAAGAAATTTTGAACGAAGCAATGTCGTAGCTATTGGCTATAACGGCTGATGCTAACAGAAGTTGCGGATTAGAAACTACAAACTTCCAATGAACCGAAAATGATTATTAGAAAAATAAAATATCAATTAACCACCGCACCGCAATTTTTGTTAGCATTTGTTATGCTCTCGTTTTGCTTTGCGGATTAAAAGAAGAAATTATGAGTGAAGTAAACAAATGTGTAGAGTGTGGGGCTTATCACGGACATAGCCCAAGATGCTCATTGATGGATGAAAAGTGTGCCAAAGAAATGTTGGCTCAATATTATGATGTGTGGTTGGAAATGGAAATGAAGCACCGCAAATATGCTGATGGACTTTATACTCGAATTAAGAAAGCAAAAACTGATGCTGAATTTTGGAAAGGCAAATTTGTGGTTGTTAAGAACGAAAATAATGTGTTACGCAAAAAGGTAGCAAAGCAAAATGGAGCATAACGTTCCGCAGGTTGGCGCAGTACGGATAATTAAAAACAAATTTTGATATGAAAAACGAAACAGAATTATTACAAGAATGTAAATTACAACTGAAATACCTAAATGAAAAATTTGGAGAAACAGGAACTACAAATGCGTTACTTACGAAGATAGATGCAGTATTGCGCCAACCTGATGTTATAGGACAGGTTTGCGGACACCGAAGCATAATGCACATTAATAGCGAAATAGGCTGGTTATGTTTTGACTGCCGAAAGTTCAGCAAAGACAAGCAAACTTTCCTATAACGATTGAAGGCTAAGAGCAGTTGCCTATTAACAAATACTGCTTGATAACACACTTAGTGGCAATTGCTTTTTAGCCTTTGTTATAAGCTGTAAAATAAAATTAGCGATGGCAAAATTTAT
>Ga0315284_10008201_pt1 | contig 14904 bp, 11 predicted proteins | sample YL17G09_16_MG_FD_203696 | JGI IMG/M metagenome (GOLD analysis project Ga0315284, IMG submission 203696) | Sediment microbial communities from Yellowstone Lake, YNP, Wyoming, USA - YL17G09_16 | ecosystem: Environmental > Aquatic > Freshwater > Lake > Sediment | place: USA: Wyoming | collected... | reverse complement strand
CAGCAGCAAAAAACGGCGAAGAAAAATACTGCCAATAATCATGCACACATGATTCGTGCCTGAATACAACTGTCCAAATTAACCCCTGCAGCCCGGTCAAAAATATTGGTACTACCGCTGTTCCGTTGCGCACAACCTGCCGCAACGGCGAATCTGAAACAGTATACAGCAGAATCGCAGGAACAACCACAAGATAAATAACAGTCGCGGCAATGCCGAACCAGGACATATTTAATCTCAGGTAACCCCAATTATAGGAAAACCATTCTGCCCAGGATATTGCTTTTTCGGGGCCAAAGGCTCGTGAGGAAAATAGAGACCCCAGCCAGCCGGCTTTCCATCCGCAACCCCATAAAATATGAACCATAACTGCTGCCAGGGACAAGACCGGAATCACCGTCAACCACGGCAAATATCTGCCCAGCGGGCGATTGTAAAATGCCCGAAAAATATGCCACCCCCATATCAGCGCCGCCATAATCGCGGCAGCCCAGCCCGTCCCTGTCCCAAGCACGACACCGAGCACGTAATACACCGCTCCGGCCTTTCGACTGTATCCATTGCCGTAAAGCCCCGTCCATTGCAGGTACCCGTGCAGCATAAGCAAACTGAAAAACTGGGTTGCAGAAGGGTATTCAACTACCCTTCCAAAATAGGCGGTCACAGGCAGCATAACATAAAAAAAGCCGGTCAGCAAACCAAGGGTGGGCGATTGCAGCCTGCTTATAATTACCATCAGTATCCACACGCTGCCCAGCGTAGCCGCAATTGAAACCGAACGGATGACCCATTCGTAATCGCCAAAAACAAGCATTGGAAGTGCCACCCAGACCGACAGCAGCGGCGGGTTGTTTAAATATCGCTCAGGTTTCGCCGGTGGGTTTATTGTAGTGCCGTAGGTATGGAATAACTTTGTATATCCAAAACCATAACGAGCGTGATTGTGAGCAAAGGCGCCGTATAAAGCGCTGGTGTCTTCCCGCCAGCCGGTAAACCAGGTGTTTATATCACGGCTAAGCAGCATCAGGCCGATTAGGATAACAATCAGCCGGCTCAAAAAGGCTGCCTGATTGGTAATTATGCTTTTCAGCGATGTCTGTGGCTGCTCAGTCATCTTTTGTGGCTTCCATCGACACATCTGCGGTTCAGAGCATGTTTCCGTGGGGCCCAAAGGGCTTCCGATATCCGCATCCTGGCAACTATTGTCACTTATGAATCAACCTCCATTATAGGTTTTATGCTATTGGCGGTCAAACAAATGTTGAACTCGCTCACATACTTTCCGTACCATCCTAAACAATTTATTGCGAGGGGCAAAAAATAAGTTTATATTAATAAAAAGAACTATGAGTGTTTTCGCAAAAAAATATTACTCGGTCATATTCATATTGCTTCTTATATCAGGCTTTTGCGGACTTCTCTACCAGATTGTCTGGATTAGGCTCGCATTTACCGCATTCGGCATAATTACACCGGTCCTTTCTGTAGTCATCTCCGTCTTTATGCTTGGTCTTGCCATAGGCTCATGGGCAGGCGGACGATATATAGCCGGCCTTATAAATCGAACCGGATGGTCCGCAATTGTTTTCTATGGTTTTATGGAGTTTTTGGTCGGTATCGGCGGTCTGATTGTTCCGTACCTGTTCTCGTTCGGACAAACGCTGCTGCTTCCGGCGGGCGATTTTGATTCTTTTAAATATCTATTTTTTTCTGCCGTCATCCTTGGAACCGCCGTCCTGCCCTGGTGCCTGTTTATGGGAGCCACCATACCTTTTATGATGGCTTTTGTCCGACAATTTGATTGTGCCAATAAGAGAACTTTTAGTTATCTTTATCTGGCTAATGTCGTTGGTGCTATGTGCGGAACAGTTGCCACCGCAGGTTTCCTGATTGAAATCATGGGGTTACATCATACGCTCCTGCTTGCCGCTTGTCTTAATTTTGCCGTAGCAATAACAAGTCTCGTCCTGAATTTTCAATACCCCTGCTCACAGCCCGCCGAGATTGATGACAGTTCAAATATCAGCGGTACACCGCGTGATGCCATCAAATCCAACATAGTTATTTCCATACTGTTCATGACCGGTTTTACTTCTATGGCTATGGAAGTCGTCTGGACCCGGGCATTTACACCGGTTCTCCGTACCACCGTCTACTCATTTGCTGCCATCCTGGTCGTCTATTTGCTGGCGACATGGCTTGGCTCCTGGTTATACCGCAAACACGCCGGCAGGCAGCAGGTCGCGGATATTTCTGTTCTTATTATGTACCTTACCTGCTTTTGTATATTGCCTGTCGTTGCGGCTGACCCCCGCATTTTATGGATAAACAAAATTGCGGCTGTCTTATCCAGCATTTTCCCATTTTGCTTCGCACTTGGCTACTTAACCTCGAAATTGATGGACGAGTCTTCACAAGGCGACCCCAAAATCGGGGGTAGAGCTTATGCAATTAATACCCTGGGATGTATCCTGGGGCCGTTGTTTGCCGGGTACCTGCTTCTTCCCGTTTTTGGTGTCAGATTTTCCCAGGTTCTTTTGACAATTCCCTATGCAGTGTTTTTCGTCTATTATTTTAGAAATATTTTTGTGGTGATTTTCCTGGGTCTGCTGTTTGGCTGCACACAGCTTTTTTTAAGTTATGAAGATGGTGTATTTTACCGCTCGGTTGTTGTACGCCGCGATTACGTAGCAACGGTCATTGCGCATGGCGAAAAAATGAAAAAAAGCCTCCTGGTCAATGGTGTCGGTATGACCAGCCTAACCCCCATTCTTAAGTACATGGCCCACTTTCCTTTGGCGATACGTAACAAGAAACCCAAATCCTCGCTCGTTATATGTTTAGGGATGGGTGCTACTTTTCGCTCAGCCGTGTCGTGGGGCACTAAAACTACCGCGGTCGAACTGGTGCCGAGCGTTCGCGATGCTTTTGGCTTCTTCTTTGAAGATGCCGATGAAATACTCAAAAAGCCTAATGCCGAAATCATCATCGACGACGGCAGAAGATTTCTGATGCGCACATCGGAAAAGTTTGACGTTATTACTATTGACCCCCCTCCTCCCGTCGAGTCTTCCGGCTCAGGCCTTCTTTATTCTGAAGAGTTTTACCGGATTTTGAGTGCAAGGCTGGAGAATGGCGGTATCCTGCAGCAGTGGTTACCCGGCTGCGGAGATATATGGATAGGTGGTGGCGATAAAATCACTCTTCAGGCCGCAGCTAAGGCTCTGCGCTCAGTCTTCCCGTTCGTGTGTGTTTTCCGCTCGGTGGAAGGATGGGGTTTCCACTTTCTGGCGTCTATGCAGCCTTTTGATGTCCCTGACGTTAATGATTTTGTTGCCCGCCTGCCGCCGGCTGCAGCGGCCGATTTTGTCGAGTGGAGTCCCGGTAAAAGCCCCGCCCAGCTTTATCAAGATTTGATAAACAGGGAAATACCCCTGGAATACATCCTGACTGGTAATGTGCCCTTTTCTATCACCGATGACCGTCCTTTGAATGAATACTTTCTTGTGCGCCGATTACTCCAAAGAATACTTTAACTAACATTTTTCGAATCGCTCCTGATATCTATAAGGCTTCTTACCGGTTAATCATACCAAACAGTGCATTCGCTGTATTTACGTCAAGTGCCTCAAGGATTCTGTATTCCTCTAAAGCCGAGTCTTTGTTATTTGTCTTAATGTACCCAATGCCAAGATTATAGTGGGCCTCGACGGAATCCGGCTTAAGATTGACAGCTCTCCTGGAAGCCTCAATCGCCTCTTGCCACAGCCCGCGTTGGTTGTAAACAGCCCCAAGACTGATATGAGCATCGGCGTAGTCAGGCTTAATCCTGACGGCACGCTTGAATGCCCTGGAAGCCTCAGCGAAACAAGCAACCTGTCCATAGGCGTATCCGATATTAAAATGTGCCTCTGCCGACTCTGGCCTGATTATTATCATTTGCTTATAGGCTTCTATAGCTTCAGGCCAATTTCCGACCTGGCAATAAGCCCTGCCAAGCACTTCGAAAGCCTCAGCATATTCCCACCGGATTTTGATGGCCTTCTTAAGGGCCTCAATTGCATCGTGCCAGCGTTCAAGTTGTGCATAGACTAATCCGAGATTGTAGTACACATCCGAAGGTTCGGCCTTCATTTTGAGTGCCAGTTTATAGGATTCAATGGCTTGGTCCCAAAGTTGGAGTTGTTGCAGAGTCACCGCCCGATTATAGTACGCCTGTGCATAATTCGGTTTGATTCTTATGGCTTGTTTAATCGCTTCTAAAGCCTCTGGGTGGCGCCCGAGTTTGCCCCAAACGCCGCTCATATTACAGTATGCATACGCATAATCCGGTTTGAATGATACGGCCTTCTTATAGGCTTCTATTGCCTCATCGTAGCGCTCAAGTCCCTCGCAGCAGTATCCAATCCCAAACCACGCCTCAGCGTACCTGGGGTTTTTGGCCGCTGCTTTTTGAAAACAGTTCAATCCGTCCGCCCATTCCTTTTCATAAACTTTTTTTTCACCGGCTCGATAAAGTTTTTGGGCCTGGCTTGTGCCGGTTGTAGCAACAATATTTCCGATGCCGGCTGCAACTGTCAACAACAGGAATACAACAGGAAAACCTATTCTCGTCACCGCTTTTTTCATTACTCGAACCGTATTACCATATCCGCAGACAATCGTTGCGGGCAGTTGCGACTCAATATCTCGAACCCATCTTCTTTTACCAGGACATCATCTTCTATCCGCACACCAAGTTTGCCCGGCATATATACAGCAGGCTCAATCGTTATGATTTCGCCGGCCTTCAATTCCCCCTCGCTTTGGGATGAAACCGCCGGTCCCTCGTGTACCTCCAGTCCCAGGCCGTGTCCTGTCCCGTGTTCATATACCGGAAGATTATATCTTCGGATTACTTCGCGTGCGGCTGCATCTATTTTCCGGATTTCGACCCCTGCCTTTACCATTTTTACCGCCGCTGCCTGTGCCTCCTGCACGGCATTATATACCTTTTCATAAAATGGATTCAATCTGCCAACCGCAAAACATCTTGTCAAATCACAGCAATAATTTCTATATCTGACGCCGAAGTCTATAAGAATCGTATCGTCTTTTCTCAGCCTTCTTGTGCCCGGCTGATGATGAGGACGTGAAGCATTTGAACCGAAGGCAACTATTGTCTCAAAACTGTTTCTTGCACCCAGCCTGCGGACTTGCAAATCCAGCATACCTGCCAGTTCATTCTCACTAATTCCTGGTTTTACCTGCCGTATTGCCCGCTCAAGCGCTTTTGCAGCAATTCGCACCGCTGCCTTTACAACCGCGATTTCATCCGCATCCTTGCTGCTGCGAGCAACCTCTATAATATTTCCCGCCTGTTTAACCTGCCCGCCGATATGTTTTTTCAATCCCTCTAACGTCGCAATGCTGGTTGTTTTTTCAACTGCGATGGTTCGCACATATTTCAGTTTCCTCCGCAGACCGCCTGCCGCTTCGACCATCGGCTTCTTTCGCTCAATTATTCCGCACTGCCGACATTCTTTTTCTGCCTGCTCAGTATATCTGCTGTCGGTTATAAGATAGACTTTTCTGCTGGTAATTACCGCCCAACTGTCATCGCCCGAAAATCCGGTCACATAAGTTACGTTGGCCGGCTTAGTTACTATAAGACCATCAATTTTATTTTCGCTCAGGCGGCGACGGATTATCTTGCTACGTTTTTTAATTGCCGATTCGTTCATTTTTTGAATGAATTAACATCATTTTTACCAAAAATAAAGTCTTTTTGTTCAATTTTTGCTCTCGAACTATCTTTTCTTGTGCTGACTGCTTCTTTTTTTTACAATAATCACCGTTTTAGTTCATTAAAGTAGTAGCTAAGTTATGTTTCTATTTCCTATTCGAACAAGTATAGCGCCTCGCAGGACGCCTTATGTGAACTACGCCCTGATAGTTCTCAATGTAGTTATTTTTCTACTGACCCTTTTGCCTTCCGGCAGCGGCAGTGGGCGGGCTGATATGTTTCGCCCCTGGCTCGACCAGTTTATTCTCACGCCCGCCCGGCCCCATCTCTGGCAGTTCATAAGTTATGCCTTTTTGCACGGCAGCATCCTGCACATCTTCGGCAATATGTTCTTTTTGTATCTCTTCGGCAACAACGTCAACGACAGGCTTGGTCATATCAACTATACCTGCTTTTACCTCGCCGGGGCGGTTTTTAGCGGAGTAGGTCATATGCTTATGAGCGATACGCCCGTTCTCGGCGCCAGCGGAGCCATCGCCGCAGTTACAGGCGCATATCTGGTCCTGTTTCCTCAAACAATGATTACCGTCTTTTACTGGCTGCTGTTCTTTATGGACACTATCGAAGTGCCTGCTTTGTATTTTATCCTCTTCAAGCTGATTGTCTGGGACAATATGCTCGAAAGACATATTACCAATGTCGCCTATGATGCTCACCTGTCGGGATATGCCTTTGGCGTCCTGGCGACATTATTGATGGTCGCAGCCGGTCTGATTGAAAGCGGCGGCTTTGATTTGTGGATGATGATAAAACACTGGAACAGGCAAAGGCGATATCGAGACGTCGTCGCCGGCGGCTATGACCCCTTTACTGGCTGGACACCAACCAGAAAAATAAAGGTAAGGGAAGTCGAAAAAACCGACACCGCCGCTGACCAGGAAGTAATCGGGCAGCTTCGCGGCCAAATCGCCGCCCGAATTGCACAGCGTAATTTGTCGGCAGCCGCCCGGATTTACCTGGAGCTTATGCAGCTTGACAGCAGCCAGATTTTGCCGCGCCAGTACCTGCTTGATATTGCCAATCAGCTTGCCGGCGAAAACAGGCACGCCGAGGCAGCCGGCGCTTACGAGCAATTTCTGGCTCACTACAACACCTACGAATATGCCGACCAGGTCCAGTTGATGCTGGGCATAATATATTCCCGTTATCTCGATAAGCCTGATTTGGCAATAAAGCATCTGCAGGCCGCTGTTGAAAAGCTCGCCGACCCCGCCCAGCTAAAAATGTGCCGCGATGAACTGGCTAAACTACAAACCAAAGATGAATAAACAGTTTTTCAAGGACAAAAAAATATTGGTGATGGGGCTGGGGAGGTTTGGGGGCGGTGTCGACGTGGTCAAATTCGCCTGTGATGCTGGTGCGAAAGTAACGGTAACGGATTTGGCGCCACCAGACAAACTGGCTGATTCGATAAACCAGTTAAAAGATTACAGCGGCGTTGAATACCATCTTGGCTCGCATAATCCTGCTGATTTTGAGCAGGCGGATATTATCGTGGCCAATCCCGCTGTGCCGAACGACAACAATTTTCTCGAAATCGCCCGAAAGGCGGGCAGGTTGGTAACATCGCAGATAAATATATTTTTCGAATTATGCCCTGCGGTGATAATCGGCACCACCGGCGCCAACGGCAAAAGCACAACAGCGGCCCTGACCGCACATTTACTAAGGGCAGGGCTGGATTCCCGCTTGCGCGGGAATGACAGAAGAAAGGTCTGGCTAAGCGGAAATATCGGCAATGAGCCGCTGCTGACCATAACAGGACAAATCAGCAGAGATGATTTGGTAGTGCTGGAGCTGTCGAGCTTTCAAATTGAGCAGTTGGCACAGATTCAGAAGATGCCGGCAGTTGCCCTGCTGACAAACCTCACCCCGAACCACCTCGACCGTTACGGCACATTTGAAAATTATTGCGCCGCCAAAGAAAATATCTTCAAATTTCAAAAACCAATCGGTGATTTGCCGCCTGTTTCGATTTTCAATGCCGAGGACAAAATCGCAGCAGAGTGGTTTGAAAAATACGGCAAAGACAAGAATAGAATCTGCATAAAGTTCTCGCCGGAAGATGTGGGCGAGAATATTCGTGCCGGTTACGCCCTGCCCGGCTGGGCAAATCTCTCAAACCTTGCAGCGGCATTAGCCATCGCAAGGTATTTTGGTGTCGATGATAAGACCATCAAAAAACACCTGCCCGAATTCAAGGCCCTGCCGCACAGGCTTCAATTGGTTACGACGATAAAAGGCGTGCAATGGTATAATGATTCAAAGGCCACCACACCCGACAGCACTATAGTCGCCCTGGAAGCATTCGACCAGCCGCAGATTATCATCGCAGGAGGTTACGACAAGTACATCCCGTTCGATAAGCTCGGTGAAAAAATCGCTCAAAAGACCAAGGCTGCCATCCTGATAGGCCAAACCGCACAAAAAATTGCTGATGCAGTAAACAAGACACAAGACTCAAGACACAAGACTCAAGTCGGGTTTGCAGGGTCATTAGCAAAGGCCGTGCAAATGGCAAATAAATTGGCTGTCAGCGGCGATGTCGTGCTGCTAAGCACCGCCTGCGCAAGTTATGATATGTTCGAAAATTACGAGCAGCGAGGCCGGCAATTTATTGAGCTTGTAATGAAACTCGGCGGCTCATTATAGGACAGTTCTTCACCCAGCGACAAAACCAGTAAAAAATTTTTATCGAAAATTTCTTTGTTACCGCAGCGAAAATTGGCTTCTCGCCTCCGGCAAATTATTATATCTCGACTTGTCTAAAACTCATCATAAACCCCCGCTTCAAACCAGCCGATGGCCTACCTTGTAATAAATATAAGGGGTTTTTGAAATGTTGACGACAGAGAATTCTAACGACCGCCGCAAAGAACAAAGATTACGTTATCACTGGCCCGTCTGGTTCGCCGAGGATTTCAACTCAATTCTTTCGCAGGGTCAAATGGTCGATGCCGCCAGCCAAAGCGTGGCGTTTACCTGCTATGCCGACGGAAACTGCCCCTGGCCAGGTCAGCAAATAACAACCCGCTTCAGTGTGCCGAGATTTGGCCCGGATGACTCCTTCGGCATTGCGAGTTTCACCCGCACCAGCAGGGTCTGCCGCGTTGATAATGTAAACAGATTCATTCGCCGAATCGTAATTCAGTTCGCCGAACCGCTGCCGTTCAGGCCCGGCGAACAGGCCGGCAGCGAATCCGAAACACAGGAAAGGCTTGCAGCGGTAGTAATATAATCAACGGCCCGTTACTTGTCGCTCGTGATGAACGACTGACATTTCACCCGCTATTCCACAATTTTGTACAATCGACAAACAATCCTGTTTGACAAAATTATCCGCAATTAACATAATCCCTATATATTTTCAGAATGCCTGCTGCTTAATTATGGAAAGAACAGGAACTCTTTTTGCGGAACTGGATAGGGTTGAGCTTGACGCAAGGAAGCTTAATATACTGAAATCTCCTAAAAAGGGAGGTTCCTGCTGTGTTGATTCAGCACCCTACCTGAAAGAACTTGGTATCAAAATAGTTGAGAACGGCCAGCCCATACAATTTACATCGAACATCAACGAACACATTCATCGCTGGACCCCTTATGTGCAGGGATTCTCGGCTGTTTTCGTGCAAAGCATATTCGACAGATATAAAAAGGAATATTCTTGTCCTGTTGTCCTTGACCCCTTTGCCGGCTGCGGAACAGTTCTTGTTCAGGCAAAACTTAACGGCTACAAATCTCTGGGAACAGAACTAAATCCATTATTGCAGTTTATTGCACACACAAAACTTAACTGCTGGGACATATCACCCGTCTATTTCCTGAAAACTTACAATTCGATGCGGAAGGATTGTACCTGTCCAGCCCCCTCCTTTTTGAAGTCATCCTCTCAATTTCGTAAACCTGTTTTACAGAACCTTGAGCGGATTAACGGGGGTATTCAGGCATTAAAGGCAGCGTCCGAAGGGCAAAAAAAAGTTAAAGACCTGCTGAAGCTGGCATTTTCCGCTATTTTGGTCGACTGTAGTAACCTGAAGAGAAGTCCCTGCCTGGGTTATGTCAAAAATAAAGTGGTCAATGCTTCTGCACCGTTTGTTTTGTTTAACCAGAAAGTTCACGAGATAGCGGACGACCTGTCTCTCATACAATCTCAATATAAGGACTTCATAAGCACAGAAAGCAAAGTTGTGCTTGCAAACGCAATGGACATCAGGCATCACAAAAAATTCGATATGGTCATCACGTCTCCTCCTTATATGAACGGACTGGATTATGTGATGAATTACAAAATAGAAATGGGCTGGCTGGGATTTGTTAACGGCCAGAAAGAATTAAAGAGCATAAAAGATTCTATGGTCGTTTGCGACAATGTTTCCAAGGGATTGATAAAAAGATTTTGCGACCACCCTTCATACACAAATAATTGGCTCGAAACCATAAAAGACAACATCGACAGAAACATCAAAAGAAGGGGTTTTTACAGACGGGATGATATGCCTGGCATCGTACAAAAATATTTCGATGACTTATTCAAAGTCATGAAAAATGTTACTGCCTCATTGAAATCAGCAGGGCGGTTCATATTGGTTGTCGGCGACAGCCTGATAGCCGACGTATACATCCCCACAGACCTGCTGCTGGCCAGAATCGGGCTGGATTTGGGATTGGAAATAGAAAAGGTGGAAAAGGCCAGGGAAAGGCGCTCCGGCCAAATAAGAAGCTACAGGCTGAGGGAGTCAATCGTTATTCTTAAAAAAGGGTGACAAAATGCCGGATAATGGAGTTGGGTATCATGAAGACCCCAAAAACGGGAACGGAATAATAAGGGCCCGCACTACAAAACAAATCCGCTCATGGGAAATACCACGAACTGCAAAAGCGATAGAAAAACTCAACGAAGAGATGGGCAGAATAGAATTCCCCGGCAATTATATTTTGTTCGACGGTACAAAGGTCTATATCGACGAAGCCGGGAGTGTTTACAATAGACTCAAGACGCATAACAGCACGCCGGACGACAAAATAAAAAATTGGAACAAAGCTCTGGTAATCAGTGATGGCCGACCGGCAACTCAATCTGACTTCAATGATAATGTTGTCAGGTTTGCACTGGAACTTCATCTGATTAAATTATTCAAAGCCAATAAGTATCGCGTTGTGTCGCAGGGACGGGAAACCAGTCTAAATCCTATACAGCGGAATATCGCCGATTCCCTGACACAGGAACTAAACCATTTCCTTCTTAAAAAAAACATCATCAATAAAATCCTTGAGGACGAGGGTCTCGAAGAAATTTTCGCTGACGAACTGAAAAATCTGCTCATCAAAGCCGGCAAAAAGATTCAGGAATGGAGTGCCTACGAGGCTATAGTTGATGAGAAAAAGGTATATATCAGACCCGGCAGCGAAAAGCAAAAAGGCTGGCAGATTACTTTTAGAGACCGTTTTCTCGGCTCCCTCGAAAAAGGAGACGGCTGCCTGCTTGTATCGCGGGACGGAGTTCTGCTGATTCCGCTTAAGGAAATTCAGAAGGTAGTTACCGACCTTGAAGCATACAGGCAAAACACAATAGACATTTATATAACATTTACGCACGAGAAAATAACGCTGGCTTACAAACAGAATACTATAGACGTCACGGATTTCAAGCTGCGCAAATGAGGCGATTCTATTAGCAATGAGTCAACCAAGCATCTTAATATACCTTTATGCTTGAAAAAGGGCTTGTGCAGATTTATACCGGCGATGGCAGGGGCAAAACGACCGCTGCGTTCGGCTTGGCGCTTCGCGCAGCAGGACAGGGCAAAAAAGTCCTGATTTACCAGTTCCTCAAGCCCAAATCCCTCAAAACCGGTGAATGTATCGCAATAAAATCGGCCAAGCTGCCAATAAAAATAAGAGCCTTCCCTCTCCGGTGGGATATGGCAAAAGCCTTCTCCGACAAAAAAACCATAAGGACCGCCAAATCGGTCATAAGCAAAACGCTCAAGGAAATCGCCGGCCTTGCAGAAAAAAAATCCTTCGACCTGCTCATACTCGATGAAATTGTATTCTGCCTTTCAACCGGCCTGGCTAAACTGGAGGACATTAAAAAAATTATTGACAATAAAGACCCTGCTGTTGAAATAGTCCTTACCGGCAGAGGTGCAACAAATGAACTGACAAAACTGGCTGACTTGGTAACGGAAATGAAACAAATCAAACATCCCTTCGACAAAGGGACATCTGCGAGGAAAGGCATTGAATTTTAGGGAATAGTGACAAGGTATATCAATGGCTAAAAAAGTTGCAGTTATCCTTTGTGCTGCGGGGGCAAGCAGCCGGTTCGGCGGAAAAAGAAAAAAACCCTTCGTCGACGTCGGCGGCAGGGCGGCGTTCCTGTACAGCGTAGAACTGTTTTCCGGCAGGGATGACGTAAAGCAGATATTACTGGCTATATCGCCGGAGGATGAGGAGCTGGTTACCGTCAAATGGGGGCCCAATCTGAAGTTTTTCAACACGAAGATTTGCCTCGGCGGACAGGAGCGCTTCGAAACAGTCAGCAAGTCGCTTGAGCTTGTAAAAAATGATATTGAGCTTGTTGCTGTCCACGATGCCGTGCGATGCTGTGTGACAGGGCAGTGGATTGACCAGGTCATCGCAGCAGCAGCCAAAACCGGCGCTGCCATATTGGCCTGCCCCGTCGTTGCGACAATAAAAAGGGTAAAGGGCGGAACAATACTGGAAACCGTCGACAGGACCGAACTCTACGAAGCCCAGACGCCGCAGGTATTCGATGTGAGCTTGCTGAAAAAAGCGTACAGCAACCTCAAAAACCTCGACAAAAACACCATAAGCGATGATGCGCAACTGGTAGAGGCCATAGGGTATAAGGTGTCAATCGTGGAAACGGATTTCTCAAATATCAAAATCACCCGGCCGAGCGATATCGCTATTGCAGAAGCCGTCCTGAAATCCAGGCCTAAACCAAAACCGACCGGCACGGCTGGACCCTATATCGAAGCACAATGGTAAACAGTAATCTATCCTGGTTTTCTTTGTTTTTTTTCTTTATTCTGTGTTACACTGCTGAAGCGTTTGAATCATAAAAAACGATATATAATTAACAGGGTGAGTTATGGAAATGTGTAAAGCCAAAATGGAAGGCTGTAAAACCAAAGCATCTTATATGTATGAAGTAATCGACGTTGACAGCCCCTTGAACGTCGCCGGCGTGAGGTTTCACTTCATCGGCACAGGCGGCATCGGGATGAGCGGGCTGGCAAAACTGCTGCTGAAGAATAAGGCAATCGTCAGCGGCTCAGACCAGACCCAAAGCCACGTGGTAAACCAGCTGTGCCAACTGGGTGCCGACATAAAAGTCGGCCACAGCCCCGACAATCTCGACCCCCAGACAGATACGGTCGTCATCTCGGCAGCCATCAGGGAGGACAATCCTGAGCTAAAACTGGCACGTAAAAATGGCATCAAAGTCTATAAATACGCCGAGATGCTGGGGGCGATGATGTATCGTTACGACGGCATCGCCGTCAGCGGCACCCACGGCAAAAGCACTACCAGCGGCTGGCTGGTCTACTGCCTTAAAAAGGCCGGTGCTGACCCTAACTTTGTTATCGGAGCGGAAATCCCGCAACTGGGCGGCTCCTCCGGCGCCGGCGACGGAAAATATTTCGTCGCAGAGGCCTGCGAATACGACCGAAGCTTCCTCAACCTAAAACCCAATATCGCCTGCATACTTAATATCGAACAGGACCATCTCGACTACTACAAAAACGAGGAAGAAATAGTCGAAGCCTTTGGCCAGTTTGCGCTCGGCATAAGACCGGACGGCGTGCTGATTGCAGGCGGTGCGGACCCAAACGTGGCAAGGATTATCAAACATCTGCGGGGCGACTTGCAGTGTGACACCTTCGGCCTCGATGAAACCTGCGGACTGCACGCGAAGAATATCAAGCTGAAGAAAGGTTTATACGGCTTCGAGGTCTGGCATAACAAAAAGCTGCTCGGCGCAACGCACATTTCACTGCCGGGCAAACACAACATCTCCAACGCCCTGGCGGTAATCGCCGCCGCAATAAGGGCCAGCTTGGAGCCAAAACAGGTTCTGGAGCTGCTGCCCGGCTTTACCGGTGTCGACCGCCGCGTGATGCTCAAAGCCCGGATAAACCGCATCACAATCCTCGATGACTACGCACACCACCCTACCGAAATCAAGGCGTCATTGGAGGCTATGCGAGTGCGTTACCAGCCCAAGCGGCTCTGGTGCATCTTTCAGCCGCACCAGTACAGCAGGACAAGGTTCCTGCTGAATGACTTTGCGGAAAGCTTCAAACTGGCCGATATAACCATCGTCCCCGAAATCTACTTCGTACGCGACAGCATCACCGCAAAAAAGGAAGTCAACGCTCAAATACTGGTCGAGTTAATCAAAAATAAGGGAAGCAAGGCTCTGTTTATCGACGGCTTCAGCAATATCTGTGAGCATCTTAAAAAGAACGTGGCCGTCGGCGATTTGGTGGTTACTATGGGTGCAGGTGACATTTGGAAGGTGGCAGATGAATATATTCAGTGGCTTGGAAAAAATCGTTGATGCAAATTACCCGCTGGCGAAACGTACCTGGTACGGTCTCGGCGGACCGGCTGATTACTTTATAAGGCCTAAAACCGTAGAGCAGCTTAAAGAAATCACCCGGCGGTGCAACGAAAACAATTTACCGATTTACATTATGGGCTGCGGCTCCAATCTGCTGATTAGCGATGCGGGCCTGCGGGCAGCGGTAATAAGGCTGGAGGCCGATAAGTTCGCACAGGTGCAGTTTAACGACGAACAGTTGACCGCTGGTGCGGGTGCGGAACTGAGCAAACTTGTGCTCACCTGCGTTCAAAAGGGGCTTTCAGGCCTCGAAGCCTTGACAGGCATACCGGGTTCTGTCGGCGGAGCGGTAAAAATGAACGCCGGCGGCCACTTCGGGGACATCAGCGCCGCCGTCGAGTCTGTCTCCCTGATGGACCTTCAGGGCAACATCTTTGAGAAACACAAGCCGGAGCTTGTTTTCGACTACCGCAGCACAAACATCACCGCAAAGTTCATCCTCAGCGCCGAGATAAACTTAAATTCT
>Ga0315284_10008199_pt1 | contig 14906 bp, 11 predicted proteins | sample YL17G09_16_MG_FD_203696 | JGI IMG/M metagenome (GOLD analysis project Ga0315284, IMG submission 203696) | Sediment microbial communities from Yellowstone Lake, YNP, Wyoming, USA - YL17G09_16 | ecosystem: Environmental > Aquatic > Freshwater > Lake > Sediment | place: USA: Wyoming | collected... | reverse complement strand
AAACTCTGAAAACAGATTGATAGCCAGCACGCTTAAGTATGCCGAGGTTCTTGAAGGATCTGTGAGGCAAACTGGCGTGCATGCCTGTGGTATAATAATTGGGAAGGACAATCTGGAAGAATATATACCCATATGCCGCAATAAGGATGCCGAACTCAATGTCACCCAGTTTGAGGGAGCGCACATTGAATCGGTGGGAATGCTGAAAATGGACTTCCTGGGGTTAAAAACGCTTTCCATCATTAAGGATACCCTTGATAATGTTAAGTTATCAAGACAGATTGATATTGACATTGATCACATTCCCCTGGATGACGAAAAAACATACGAATTGTATAGCCGGGGTGAGACAACCGGACTATTCCAGTTCGAATCGGAAGGGATGAAGAAATACCTCAAGGCCCTAAAACCTAACCGATTTGAGGATTTGATCGCTATGAACGCGCTGTACAGACCGGGTCCAATGGAATACATACCAAGTTATGTTAACCGAAAGCATGGAAAAGAGGAGATCGTTTACGATATTCCTGATATGGAAGCTTATCTGAAGGATACTTACGGCATTACGGTGTACCAGGAGCAGGTGATGCTTCTATCCCAGCTTCTGGCGGGATTTACCAAAGGAATGGCAGATTCCCTGCGTAAAGCCATGGGAAAGAAGATCATTTCGATGATGAATGAGCTGCGGGTGAAATTTGAAGAAGGTTGTATACGCAATGGTCATGATCCCAAAACTGTTGGTAAGATATGGAAGGACTGGGAATCATTTGCACATTATGCGTTTAATAAGTCACATTCCACTTGCTATGCTTTAATATCTTACCAGACAGCTTACCTGAAGGCGCATTACCCGGCGGAGTTTATGGCTGCAGTTCTAAGCCGGAACCTGAATGATCTGAAAAAAATAGGATTCTTTATGGATGAATGCAGGCGCATGGGTATTAAGGTATTGGTTCCGGATATTAACGAGAGTGTTGCACGTTTTACGGTGAATGCCCAGGGACACATTCGTTTTGGTTTGGCAGCCATAAAAGGAGTAGGGGAATCAGCAGTAGAACATATTATCGAGGTGAGAAATAAGGACGGATTGTTCAAAGACATTTATGACGTTGTAGAAAGGGTAAACCTGGCAACCATGAATAAACGAGGTCTCGAAGCACTGGCTATGGCGGGCGGTTTTGACGGCTTCAAGGATATTCAACGGCACCAGTTTTTTGAAGGTGACGAAGGAGGAACAGGTTTCATTGAACAACTAATCCGGTATGGAAACAGGGCCCAAAATCAATCGAACCATGTTCCTACCCTTTTTGGAAATTTAAGTACCATTGAAGTAATAAAACCCAGTCCGCCCAAATCGCCTGAATGGCCGCCGCTTTTAAAGCTTAATAAGGAAAAGGAAGTAATAGGGATTTATTTATCCTCTCATCCGCTTGATAATTTCAAGCTCGAGATAAATCAATTCAGTAATGGAACACTGGCTGAACTTAGAAACCTTGAATCACTTCGGGGAAAGGAAATATCAGTAGCCGGCATGATTACTACCGTTAAACATGCTACTACCAAAAATGGCAAGCCCTATGGTGCATTTACCGTTGAAGACTATACCGATACCTTTACCATGACCTTATTTAACAAGGATTATGAGAATTTTAGAAAATACTTATACGAAGGTTACTCCTTGCTGATCAGAGGTTTGATTGCTGAAAACACCTGGAAAAGTACCCCTGAACTTGAACTTAAAATTAAAAACATTTACCTGCTAAGCTCAGTGCGGGAAGAATTGGTTAAAAACATTCAGATTAAGCTCCCTGTTGATATGATCACAGAGACATTTCTGGAGGAATTTACCAAGCATACTAAAAAAAGTACTGGAAACATGAATCTTAAAATCCTCGTGTTTGATTCTTCAGAGAATATCAGTATAGATATGTTCAGCCGTTCGCAGAGGCTTGCATTGTCGGATGAACTGATTGATTTTTTATCGAGCAACCGTGAAATTGAGTTTAAACTGTTTTAAATGCTGTTTGTTGTTCACCTGCAGTTTTGTAACTTTGCACACAATGTAAAACATTATAGTATACATAATTCTAAACGTGACAAACATGGCTGTTATTCTGACTGATGCTAACTTCGAGGAGATAGTTCTCAAGGCCGACAAACCTGTATTGGTTGATTTCTGGGCTGAGTGGTGTGGTCCCTGCAGGGTTATCGGGCCCATTGTAAATGAGATTGCAGAAGATTATCAAGATAGGTTAATTGTTGGGAAACTCGATGTAGATGCCAATCCTGGAGTATCGTTCAAATACGGGATCAAGAATATACCTACCATTCTTTTTTTTAGAAATGGTGAGGTAGCAGACAAGCTAGTTGGAGCAGTTCCTAAACGCAATTTGGTTACTAAAGTTGAAGCACTTTTATAATCAGGCTTGTTTTAAACCTGAACATTTTGTTAAAATATTTCAACAGCAACCGGATCAGCATTATTATATTCATTTCACTGTTTCCCGCAGTGTATTGGATTCCATCTTTATTTCCGTCAGTTTCTCCTCAAATACCTGAGGTCACGGGTGTTCCGTTAGGCCGGCTGATTCTTGCTTTTAACCGCGATTTCAGGTTGCTATCTTCATTGGTTGCTTTGATCCTGGTCATCGTTAATGGATATTTATTGATTGAGCTCAATACCATTTATATTTTCATACCGGCGCGAACCCAGCTGCCCTCGTATTTCTATGGGGTGCTTGTAATGGGCATGAGCCAGTTACATCAACTGACACCTGCACTCGTATCGTCCACCATGCTTGTTTTGGTATTCTATCGAATTTTCAGTGCATATAAAGTTGAGAGGATATCGCTTAATTTTCTGGATGCCGGAATGTTGATTTCTTTAGCCAGCCTGATATATTTTCCAACCCTTGTTTTTTTTCTGTTCCTACTGGCAAGCTTGATAATTCTGAGGCCTTTTATCTGGCGTGAATGGACATTCGCTGTCCTGGGCCTGATTATTCCTTATATATTTCTGATCTCGGTATACTTTCTTGCTGATATATCTTTTGCAGGATACTTTACAGAAATCGCAGATTCACTGAACAAGGTAGAACAGCATTTCAAACTAAGTCAGGTTATCAATTGGTCGTTTGTATTAGTGTTTATGCTAATCGGCAGTTATTACATGGCCAGTGCTATTGATAAAATGAAGATCCATGCCAGCAAATTCTTTTTTGTCTATTTGTTTTTCTTCCTGTTTTCAGTTATTATTTACATGGTGATACCGGGATCCGGCCTCGGGATGATATTTTTCGTATCAATTCCTTTGGCCTATCTTTTCAGTTATTATTTTGTGAGATGCAGGCGCAACTGGGTCAACGAAATACTTTTCCTGTTATTCCTGATGCTGTTGCTTTGGCAAAGAATATAAATCAAAAGCCGGTATCACTGCTAAGAGTGTACCGGCTTTAAATATCTTGTGGAACAAGTATCAAAGCTTTTTAACGTATGACATGATTCCTACGCCTTCCCCGGCCTTGCCTTCTTTAAAGGAAATAAATACATGATATACGCCGGTTTTCTGGCATTTAAAATCAAAGAATGGGAAATCCTTACCTGTCGCAGTGATGAATGTGCTGCCGAGCAGTGTATTCATATCAAATAGCTGAAGCACGGCCTCCCCATCAGAGTTGGGAGCAGAGCATATAGAGAAACGGTAAACGACATTTTTACTGAGAAGCAGGGCAAATCTTGCTGTTGGAGGCGCTCCGCCTGGTGTGCCCTGGTCGAGTTTAACAACAAAATCCTTTAAATACATAACATCGCCTGCGTTTGCTGCACACTGGGCCGTTAATTGTGAAACGTCCTGTGCCTGAATGAAATCAGGATAAGCGAGTGCAAATGCCACCAATAGGAGGATGAATTTCTTCATAATTACAAGCTTATTAACCTGTTACGAACTTGTTCGGTAGTAGCTATAATATTGGTCAGCTGTTCAGGACTGATTTCAACGATACTTTTATCATTTTGAATGATGGTTAGCATACCGTTTTCTTCAATCATCTGGGGTTCCCCCTTTTCAATACGGATATTCACTGATTGAAACAAAACTTTCAGCAATTGAAGATCTTCAAGCAGTTTCGTATATTGTTTGTCTTTCTGGTAATTCTCCAGAATGAGCATCAACTGATCGAGAGTGAGTTTTTGTTCCCCGATACGTTCAGCGAGTTGCTGATTAGGGGTAACTTTATAAACCTGTGTTCCTAAGTAAAGGCCTTCGATCCAAACACCGGTCACCATAAGAGCACTGAGGTTGGTACGGTTGTTCGAATGCAGATATTTATCCATTTGATTGAAACTGTGTACAGAAATATACATCAGTGAATCAAGATTTTTGCTGTTGGTGGCCAGTCTCTTCAGGGTTGTGAAGTCAAAGAACTGTCCAACCTTTATGGCATCGGATAGTGTCTTAATGGCAGTCAGATAATCAATCACTGCTGATGTTTTGTTGTACATGTTCAGATAACCCAAATCAGCAGCATAAATACCGAGGTTAAGCGCCTGCTGAAAACTGGTGGTTAAATTTCTCACCCGGCCGGTAGGGGAAATATACCTGTTTGAATAGGAAACTCCCAGATCCTTTATCATGGCTGCCATTTCCACGGGCGAAGATATGTTTTGCACAATATCCTGCATCACATCATCCGATATCTCAATTCCTTGATTAAGAATAGAATCGGGAATTTCTGCACCGGCATCCTTGCCTTGTCCACCAGATTTACAGGAACCTGCTGCAACAGCCAGTAGAGTTAAAATATATACAATTACTTTGGGCATAGTCCTTGAATTGATTTTGTTCAACAAAAATAGCGATTGATTAAATGAATAAAAACAATATTGTGTTCAAATTCAACTTTTCTTATTAAAATGTTGTGTCAGGTCAATAAGTTTCTTTAGCCATTCATAATATAATGCCAGGTACAAAAACATTGTCAATAACCATATTACAATCATGTTGTACCAGTAGGTATCGAACGTTTTGCCTAAAAATGGTTTCACGGGTGAGAAAAAATGGGTACGCAGGGTAAAAATGCTGCCTACATAAGGATCCTGGTAGATCGGATCATAATGCTGAACCAACTGATGGTTGTATTCCAGAATTTTGTTTTTTTCGTATACCTTTCGTACAATGTCAGATACTCCCTCATTGTGGTAACGATCTCTGAGCTGTGTATAGGCATCAGGATCCCTGTCAAGATAAAAGTTGAAATAATTCTCTTTCTGTCGGCTAATCCGCTGAAATTTATCACCATAGTATTTATCAAGTGCCGACAAGTATTCGTAGACTCTTTCGGCAGTCTGACTGTTGAATTTTCCAGGCGCCAGTTCTGCAATATTCTTAAAAGGAGCAATATCGGTATTGGCAGCAGATTCCTTACTGATTTCATTGGCAATAACCAGCAGATCGTTGGCTGCCAGATTAACAGTCCCTGTATTGGCAACTTCATTTTTGATGCGTTCCAGACGCTCAAACAGTTCTGGCAGCCAGTAAACTTTTTTATAGTCGCTTCGGCTTTCTTCCTTTTCTATATCATAAAGCTTATTCTTCATGAAGTTGTTATCCTTATACTGATGTACCATCAGTGCTTCATAAGACCACTTGGTGACCATGAACTCGGCAATTATCGGAACCCTATCCACCCGGCTCACCTTTCGGTTTAATTTGTCATAGCTGAACATCGCCCCGCTCAGTATCATCATGGGGATCATGACCAGTGGAATCAGGATATAAATGGTAACAGCAGAATTAAATGAAGCTGAGATATTAAGCCCCAGCATATTGGCAAAAGCTGCTGTGGAAAATAAGGCGAACCAATAGGTAAATCCCATATCACGTATACCTAAAAAACTGTTGGCTACTATAACAAATAGAAAAGCCTGTATAGCTGAAATGGTAAAAAGGATTATTATTTTGGAAACCAGATAGCTTGAACGACTCAGGTTGAGAAAGCTTTCACGCTTTAAAATTTTCCGGTCGCGGAAAATTTCTTCTGCACTTACAGTAAGTCCAAGAAACAGGGCCACTATCAGCGACATGAAAATAAAAATGGGTATGTTTTCATTAACCCTGAAGATGTACTTACCTGAATCAGGGTCTTCGATATACCGGATAATGGAAGATAAAATGAAACCCAGTATCGGAGCTTCGAGTAAACTTAAAGCAACGTATTGCTTATTACTGATTTTTGAAAGAAAGTCACGGATAGTATAGATGCCCAGTTGGTTAAACCAACCCGGTATTTTCAGGTTTTTGGGAGGGGAGTCTTCACCGGATTTCAGCTCGTTGTAAGTGATCAATTGTTTGTAATGTTCTTCCCATTGTTGTGGAGTTACTTTACGGGCATCGGTGTAGTTACCAAACTCATCTACAACCTTGGCCTCGATGATATTAAAGATCAGTTCGGGATTCACATTACCACAGGTTGGGCATTCCCCGGCTTCTCTGTTGATCTGAGCATCAAGGCGTTTGAAATACATGACCGCTTCAACCGGGTTACCATAATAAATCAGGTGACCGCCGGTATCAAGGATGATCATTTTATCGAACATCTTGTAAATTTCAGAGGAGGGTTGATGTATAACCACAAATATGAGTTTGCCTTTCAGGGCAAGCTCACGGAGCAGGTCCATAACATTTTCCGAATCGCGGGATGAAAGTCCCGATGTGGGCTCATCGACAAAAAGAATAGAGGGTTCCCTGATCAGTTCAAGGGCTATATTTAGTCTTTTACGCTGACCGCCGCTGATCATTTTTTTAAGGGGAGACCCAACTTTCAGATCCTTACGGTCATAGAGCCCAAGATTCTGAAGGGTTTTGATGACCAAACCGTCAATTTCCTCTTCACTTTTATCTTTAAAGCATAGTTTTGCATTATAATAGAGGTTCTGGTAAACAGTAAGTTCTTCAATTAACAGGTCATCCTGAGGAACCAGTCCGATAACGCCTTCCAATTTCTCTCTGTTTTTATTCAGGTCAATGCCATTGATAAATACCTCACCTTTAGAAGGAGCCTCAATACCGCAGAGCATGTTTAGGAGAGTGGTTTTCCCGGCTCCGCTTGCTCCCATAATGCCTATCAGACGGCCATGAGTCTCTGAGAAGCTGATATCTTTAATCCCGATGTTGCCATTGGGGAATTTATATTCCAAATTCCGGGCTATATATGAAATCTGGCTGGTTAGAGAATCGGCCATGAAATGGGCCATCACATCACTATAATAAACCGGAGCGGATTTAGGCAGTTTAACGGTACTTCCGTTGGCAAAAAGATAGATGCGGTCATTGCGGATGGGCAATCCGTTCAGGAACAGATCTTCGTTGCCGGTATATTTTAAAAAGTACAGGTCAACACTATTGATCTTCAGAACGAAAATATTGGCCTGAAGATGTTTGGTCAGGATTTTTTTTGCAAACTGTAGCTTGTCAAGTTTATCATTGATAATCAGAATGTTGTCATCATCCATTTGATCAACCTCATTACTGATCACAAAAGACTCGATGCTTGCAAACTCTTCTTTATCAAACTTAAATACTTCAGCAACAGTATTGATGATCTGCATGCGCTGATCGGTAAATTTCCGATCGGCATTTACAATTTCGAATAATCTCACCAAAACAACTACCTTTTGCTTCTGGGTGAGGGTTTTATTAATTTTTTTGCACAGGCCCAGAATCCTGACAGAGTCTTTTACTGAGGTGAGTTTTCTTGTAAATTTTTCTTCCTCATTATCCGTTCCGTTCCCAGCATCCGCCGTTCCGCTGTATTGTTGAAAAAGTGAGAAATACTCCTTCACCTCTTCATCATTAAGTTGCTGCTGCAGAAAATTCTTGACGTACTCCACCTGAGTGGATTCCACGCCTTCATCCTGTTTTGCAATAATTGCAAAAAGCTGCATCAGCGCCTTAAGGATTTCTTCACTCATTCAGATATGGTGATTTGGGGGATACTAACTAATATTTATCGGAATTCCAGTACAGACCATTATCAATAAGATACTTGTTCAAACGGAACATCAACAATATCGGCATATTCTTCACCGGCTTCGGCCATGTCCTCATCGTCTTCGGGGAAATGCCACTTGATGAGAACATCTTGCCCCTTCTCGTGCATCTCTTCTAACTTCATGAGGATGTCGAGCAGCAGTTTTGAAGATGCTGTATTGAAATAGGTAAGTTTGAAATTGAATACAGTTTTCTTTTTGGGATTCTCGGCATATTCATTCAGCCAGTTTAATACCGGCTCATAAAATGAACTGACATCCTCGGGCAAAGAACGACCACTTATTTCCATGATTTCATTCTCTGCATCGAGTATTATTTTGGGGGTGTCTTCGGTTCCTTGAATCTTGATTGTTTCCATATGTTGTTATATTATTTTAATTGTCAGATCTTGAAATGGTTGAAGTCAGCAGGAAAAAAGAGGTATCATCGGAAATAGGCAGAAAGTGATATTCAAGTTCCTTATTTGTTTTTCTTTTAATATCAATAAATCCAAGTCCGGCACCGCCTTTTTCCGACAGCCTGCCTTCCTTCATCTGTCTCTTGTATAATTCTTTGAGTTCTTCTTTGTCCATTCGGTTGATATTCTCAAGCAATTCGGTAAGATACTCAATCTTATCGTTTTCAACTGCATTTCCGGTGGTAACGCTATATTCATTCTCGCCCTTGCTTACTAAGAAAATTCCTCTTCCGGAGAACAGGTAATCATTAGAAGTAAAATCATCAGCATGTTTGCTTATATTTTGCAAACACTCAACCATAACATGAAACACCTTCCGTTGTACCGAGTTTGGTTCATCTTCCTTGGACATGTTTGATTCTGTTAGAGATGTAAATGCCTTGGTGATCTGATGGGTTATTTCACCTTCATACACCAAGGTAATTTCGTGAGCTTTCATGGACTTGTAAAATTCGTAAACAAATTCAAGAAAGCCTTTCACATCTTTTTTATTATCCATAGATTATTTGTTTTTATTACAATATTACTAAAATTCAATTCCGATCAATAAAACATCATCTATTTGTTTTCCTTCACCTTTCCAAATTTCGAAATCTTCGGCAAACAGATTGCTATATTTTTCAACAGGCAAATCCTTCTTTTCAAGAATCAATTCACGTATTCGTTTTGGGGAGTACTTCTTATCTTCGGGACCGCCCAATTGGTCAGGCAGTCCGTCGGAGAAAAAGAAGAATTTATCACCCCGTTTATATTTTATAACATAATTGGTGAAGTTCTCTTCTTCTTTTTTGCGGTGGGGAATTCCACCAATGGCCTTGCGGTCGCCCTTATATTCAGTTAGTTCTCCGTCTCTCAGCAAGTAAAGTGGCCGGTGTGCTCCGGCAAACTGAAGTTCCTTATCAATGTGGTTCACCTTGCAGAAAGCAATATCCATACCATCACGTGCTTCTGCTTCTTCGCTGTCCTGCTTCAGGGTTTTTCTAACTCCAAAATGCAGGAGATCGCATACTTCTGCGGCAGTCATTCTCCGATCTCGGTCAACAATATTGTTCAGAAGGAAATATCCCACAAATGACAGGAGGGCTCCGGGAACACCGTGACCGGTACAATCAACAACAGCGATATAGATATCATGACCGCGGGTGAAGAACCAGGGGAAATCACCGCTGACCACATCCCGGGGTTTATAGTATATGAAAGATTTGGGAAGATATTCACGTACAGACCTGATATCGGGCAGGATGGAACTTTGAATCCGCTGGGCATAATTGATGGAATCCCCGATTTTCCGGTTTTTATCCTGTATTTCGTGTTCAATTTGTTTGGCCTCGGTTATATCATGTCCAACGAAAAGAATGGTTTCCAATTCATTTTCATTGAATTCAGGGATTGCCGCAAAACTCATAATCCGGTCCGCTTGTACCCCGTCGATCATGGCAGGTATGGTGATTTCGGTGGAAGTTTTGTTCGGGTAGGATTTGATAGTTTCGATAGTTTGCTTGAAATAACTGAACAATACTTCGGATATGTTAATCTCTCCCAGTGTTTTGTTAATGAGATCTTTGGGATCGATATCCATAAAGTTACGGACAATAGGATTGGCGTAGAAGAATTGTCCCACTGTACTTAACCTGATAATCAGGTCGAGTGAATTCTCAGAAAGAGCTTGCATTTTACTCTTTAGTCTTTCTTCGCGTTCAGCACGTTTGCGTTCAGTTATATCGGTTGAATTAATGATAATGCCTTCAATGGCAGAGTCATTGAGCAGATTCCGGCCGGTTGCCTCCAGGAAGATTTTCTGCCCGTTCTTTTTCATGTAAGTATACTGTATAGTAACCGGTTCAGACGGAATGGACAGCAACTGTTTAAACATATTCCGCATGCTGGTTTCACCTTTCCGGGTAAGCCGGTCTATATCCTTACCACTCATCATTTCTTCGGGAGTGAAGCCCAGAATTTTAATAACCGAGGGGCTTTCGTATTTCATTACCATATTTTCATCATATATGGCAATGATCTCCGATGCATTTTCCAGCAGGGAATACTGCCTTTTCTGGGCATTTTCGACCTCCTGGATTTGTGCTTCAAGATGTTCGTTCGATTTTTTAAGCTCTTCCTGTGTCGCCCTCATTTCTTCTGCATTCTGGCGCAGCTCTTCTTCATTTTCCTGCAATTCAAGGGTCATCAGCTGCGATTCCTGCAGCAATTTTTCAGTTCGCTGATTGATTTTTAGGTTAAAGAATGTTCTGGCAATGATCTCACCCAGCTCTTTCAGCAAGTTGATGGTAAGGGTGGGAATTTGATTATCCAGGGATGCGAATTCCATTACGCCCTGTAATTTCTCATCGGTAATAAGCGGGATCAGGAGCAAACTTCTGGGTTTCTGATCGCCCAGAATTCCGGACGTAACCGTAATGTAATCATCGGGTATTTCAGTCCGGTAAATATAATCCATTTCATAGGCGCATTGTCCGATTAAACCATATCCAAGTTTGTATTCCCCGGCATTGTATTTTCTCCGGTTATAGGCGTAAGTTGCTGCGGTAGTCAGGACTTTACGTTCCTCATCATAAATATACAGAGCTCCCTGAACCAGTTTGGTGTAGGCAACAAGGGTTTGTATAACCTTAACTGACAACTCTTCGATTTTGTTATGTTGCCGAAGAATATCAGAGATGGTTTCTTTACCATCAGCAATCCAGCTTTGCTCGGTTTCTTTCTTGGAATTTTGAAGCAGGTTATCCCGCATGAGGAGAAGCGACTGGGCAAGAATATCCTGGTCGGTACTGATCGCCAATTCGGAATGATAATTGCCTTCTCCGATTTGTTTAGCAAAATCGGCCATGGCATTCATGCGGGAATCACTTTCGTTAAGTCTGGAAACAAATTGCTTCTTCTCTTTCAACCGGCGGCGATCGAGTAAATAAGCGCTGGTTATGAAGAAGATGGGTAGGAGATCGATTAGATAAAGCAAAGGATCGTTGCGGTGAATTTCACCGATACCTGCAAAGGAAATCATGACCCTGTTGCGGATAAATTCAATAATCCAGGCAACCAGCAGAAACAACAGGCCTGTCAACAAAGCTTTTATGAAGGTCTCTGTTTTAAAGACATCCTGTAGGATATTATTTTTATTTTCTTCGTTCATGGATTATCAGGCAACAACAAATTTATTTAATCTAATTCCCAATTCGGATGATACTTTATTTAAAATCCTGCCGGTTATCTCATCGGGTTTTTTAAAAGCAGCCAATTCCAAAACTGCCAGGCAATTCTCCTTGAACAACACGGGTGTCAGAAGTAAAAACCGGGGTTTTGAACTGCCCAAACCTGAAGAAACATTGAAGTAATTTTCCGGTATATCGTAAATGATCATCATCGACTTACTTTCAGCAACCTGTCCGGGAAGGTTTTCTCCACTTTTAAAGGGCTGTGGCTTCCGATCGGTAAGAGCAAATTCGCCGGCCACTTTAAAAAGCTCACCATTTGTTTCTTTTACATAAATGATGCCCTGTACAAATCCCATCTGTTTTGCCAGGTTACTGAGTACCTTGTTACACAATCCCGCTTCTGTCCGGATACCCTGCATACCGCCTAAAATATCCTCTGCAGTCTTCTCTATATCTTCCTCTTCAACCTTTTGTTCCTTGTTTTCTATCCGGTTTCTTTTTTCAATCTCCTGCAGAATTTCTCCTTTACCAGCTTCGTAAGCAGTTTTTTTTATATTTTCCAGTTCTATGGCATCAGATGATTTAAAGGCTAAGAAAAACAGGGAAGTGCCCATTATAAAGGATAAGAGAGAAAAGACAATTATCCAACCCTCATGTTTCACATCACTCGTCAGCAGTGAATTCCATAAGGCTACAAAAGACAGTAGCAGTGTAACTGTCATGCCTACCATGGCCACATAACTTAACTGTCTGTATTTACTAAGGTTAGTCATTTGATTACTTCAGCTTTTGTAGAAAACTTATGATTTGATCAGTGGTATATACGAAATCCACTTTAGTAAGTTGCAGGGCTGATTGCGTCATTGTTTTCACCTCACACTCATTTGGATCCTGAACAATGGCAACACCTCCGTTATCGTGAACCTTTTTCAGCCCGAAAGTGCCGTCTTTGTTTGCCCCGGAAAGGATGATCCCTATCAATTTCTCGCGGTATGCATTGGCTGCGGTCATGAATGACAGATCGATGGAAGGTCTGGAGTGATTTACAGTATCCTCGGTGGACAGCGCGATACGATTGGCCAACTCCACATACATATGGTAATTGGCAGGCGCCAGATAAGCTTTGCCGGGTTTAAGGAGTTCCTTGTCATAAGGTTCCTCAACCGGAATATTTGATTTCAACGAAAGAGCTTCCACGAAACCTGAACGTACATGCTTCAACCTGTGAAGGCAAAGTAATACAGGCAAAGGAAATGCTTTCGGCAACGAATTCAGGATTCTGGTAACAACCTGAAAACTTCCGGCTGATCCGCCTATTATTACTGCTTTATAATTCATGGTTTCAGTTCAACATTCTTTTTCGGTATACACTCTCAACTTCATTGACGATTTCAAACTCCCGGCTCGTGCTGATTCCTGATATTCTTTCACGGATACCTAGCACAAGATACCCCGAAGCCGACAATGATCCGTACAACATCCGTAAAATCTTTTCCTGTTGCGTCGGATTATAATAAATCAGGCTATTTCTGAACAGGATCAGCTTTATGTTTTGGGGTGCAAGATCAAAGTTAATATTTAGTTTTCTAAATTCAACATTCGCAATTAACGATGTCTCCCTGACTATGCAGTTTTTATCGGTTTTATAATAGGCTGATAATTCTTTGCAGCCATTACCCCTTTTGTAATTTTCATGGGATACATCTACTTTCTTCAGATCGTAACAACCACTTTTTAAAATTTCGACGATTTTATCACTGGTGTAAGTCGCAATAATCTGGACTTTGTCGGACAAGCCCATTTCGTTTAATAAGATGGCTAGTGAATACAATTCTCCGCCTGAAACGCAAACAGGCAGCCAAATCTTGAATTTACCTATATTCTTCTCAGTAACCTCGGGAAAATATACCTCTCTGAGCCATCGCCACAGTGAAGGATCCCTGAACATTTCAGTAGAAGGAACAGCGAGTTCAAAAAGTATTGTATCAATAAAGGCAGGTTCGTTGCTGATCTTTTTAATCAGGCTGTCCGTAGAGCCTATGGTGTTAATACTCATCAGACGTTCCAACCGTTGCTTTAATGAAGTCAGCGCGTAATTCGAAAAATCGTAATTGTGAACCGATTTTATCGTCCTGATAATCTCACGTATGTCAACTATTCCCAGTTCGGTCATCCGTCGCAAAATTGATGAATTTAACAGTTATGCCATCGCGGTTTTGAACCGTTGTAAAGTGTTCCTGCAACTTGAAAGTTTTTTTACCAACTTTTACATGCTCAACAAAAGTGCGCCGAATATTTTTCTCAACTTCGTCCCAGAAATGCCGGTCAGGTTTCAATGTGCTTTCGAAAATCTCGTGGTGTAAATGACCGGTTATGTCATCTTCGGATCGTCCCATAAAAATGCAGAATCTTTCATTTACAGCACGGATAATACCGTCAAGGTCATATTCTATAACAAACAATGCCTGGTCAATGGCATAGGCAATTCCCTTGAACTCCTCTTCGCGCCGGGTTGATTCTTCTTGTGTAGCTTTCAGTTCCTCCATATTCTGGCGCATTTCTTCTTCCTGTTCGGTCATTTCAAGAGCCTGTTGCTGTGACTTAGTAAGTAAATCTGAAGTACGTTGATTATTCCGGGTATTAATAATAGTTGATCCCAGGCTTAGGGCAACTTCTTCGGTAAAGGCAATTTCGTGATCCTTAAATTTATGCAGGGAGGCGATTTCCAGAACGCCAATCAGTTCATTTTCATGCAGTACAGGTATCAGTAACAGGTTATCGGGAAGAGTATCTCCCAGACCCGATGTAATACTGATGTAGTCGGCAGGTATTTCAATAAGGTTAATGGATTGTTTTTCCCTGGCACAGGTGCCGACTAATCCTTCACCATAAGCAATTGATTTTTGCAGATATTTTTTACGATTGTACGCAAAGGCAGACACCAGATTGAGAATAGGAGCAGCTTTATCGGTGTTGTCATAAATAAAGAATCCTCCCTGAATGGCATTGAGATATTTTACGATTTCATGAATAAAAGCGTCGCCCAAGGCATTGATGTCATTGCTTCTGGATCTGAGAATATCGCCGAATTTAGCCAGGCCTTCATTGATGTATCGCCTTCTCAGATTTTCCTCCTCGTTTTTTATTTGCTGTTCAGCAGTCTCTGAAATTTTTTGCTGAAGTTCCGTCAACTCTTTGCCTAAAAGATCGTATTCACTGGTAAGGGAAAGAT
>Ga0315284_10008198_pt1 | contig 14907 bp, 13 predicted proteins | sample YL17G09_16_MG_FD_203696 | JGI IMG/M metagenome (GOLD analysis project Ga0315284, IMG submission 203696) | Sediment microbial communities from Yellowstone Lake, YNP, Wyoming, USA - YL17G09_16 | ecosystem: Environmental > Aquatic > Freshwater > Lake > Sediment | place: USA: Wyoming | collected... | reverse complement strand
ACCTAAGAACATTCTTAGATCTTCATCCGAAATAGATCCAGATGTATCTATTACAACTACAAGATATTTTACATCTTTACTCTTTGGGCATTTCCCCGGAACTTTTGGTTTTCTTATATAGAAATTTGGTTCCATCCATGAACGCCTCTTTCTACATTGAACTGTATATAATATGGCGTTCCTCATGATTTCTTGCCAAGGAACTTCAATTCTCAGAAGATAATCAAAATATTGTAAGAATGATCCTGGAAGATCTCCTTTAGACAATTCAGAAGAATGCCATAGCTGTTTAGCTTGTTCTTCCATCTTATCTTCTAGTTTTTCAATTTCTCCCTTTTCTTCTTTCGAATGCAAAGTGTCCATAGTACACATAAAGGTTTTATTCTTCTGATGATCTTGAATCTTTGCATAAGTTATGTTGTTACTACCAGTTTTGGTTTCAACTGTGTATCTTTCATTCTTTCTATTTTGATTCCTTGAAGAATTCCCTTGGTTTTGCCCATCTTGTTCACCCTCCCCTTCACCCTCCCCCTCCCCTTCGCCTTCGCCTTCCCCCTCGCCGTTTTGTGATGATTTCTTGGGGGGTGGTGGAGGCATTTTTTTTAATAGTAGATCATAGATCTGTTCGGCAGATGCGTTCTTATTACCATATTCAAGATCTTCAAAGAAAACAGAATCCCTTGGAACTGATAATTTATCTGACGTCTCTTCTAGACCTTTTAAGACGCGATTAACAACATGATCACACGCCATATTCCAAATAACCGGATCTCTATCACCTGTTCTATGAAAATGTTTGCTCATATGATGCATTAATTGGTGTAAAATAGAATACATCAAGTATTCTCTATTAACATCTTTTCTGGGAATAATTAAGAGTTCTTTTCCGTTAGAGACAGACAATACTTCATTCTGCTGATTTAGAAAATCTTCTGGGTATTCTTGTTCTTCAATAGGCAGGACTTTTTTAGTCATACCGAAAGATAGAATACCAAAGAGTCTCAATCTCTTTTTACCCATCAGAATGATTTCGCATTCATGAATCATCTTTCGGCATAAATCTATATTCATGCATTACTACCCAAAAGTTTTGTAATGTCTTTAATTTCCAGAACAAGTTCCTGAGAAATATATTTGCTTCTAATTTGATCTGCTAAAACAAGCATTCCAGCAGGATAACCAGTTTCTGCATTCTCGGGTATATTCCCAAGAGTCATACACGTATTAGCAGTCATCTCTTCATTCTTTTTCTTTAGTTCAGAAATCATTTTTGCATATACTTTGGAACACTGATCTCTTTCTTTTTTATCTCCACGAACCCATCTTGAATAGAATTCATAAGTGGCAGCAGTGGAATAACAAAAGCATTCAACATTATCTGCCGGAATTTTGATAATACCTCTATCAAATAATTCTACCAAGTCAACATGACTATAAATATCATAGTGCAACATAAAACGTTCATAGGCTCTTCTACTAACACTACCTTGTACGATTGCCTGAATAAATCTCCTAGGCAAAACAGATTCTCCATCGTCCTCTTCATCATATCTGTCATGATGCTTCTCAAGAAATTGAATCAGATTAAGCATACTTGTCCAGGATCTTGGAGAACCAAATTGATCAACAGCACTTTCTGCTTCCTGAAAGATATCATGATTCAAAGGATTACGAAAGAAAGATATTCCTAGTGGATGTATACTGTTGGGTGCAGCAAAATTCTTAAGCCAATAGGAAACATCTGCTCTACAGTATATCAATGTTGAACGATTTTTGATTGCAGAGAGTTGAGTCTTTGCACCAGCGGCTGAAGATTCATTTCCTGCCAAAACAAATACAACATTTTTACCAACCGGATTGTTGTTCAATTTGTAATAGGTAAATAATTCGAAACCTATTTTTTGTAGATCTTCATCACATAAATGCCAATCATCAAAAAGAACCACGACATAAGGATATACCTTAGCCATATCATTGATTTCTGAAATCATTTGAGGAATAGACCAAATGGTCCGTAATTCTTTTTTAGTATCACTTGTGTGTTCTTGCTCTTCTTTCGTATCATGCCAAAACAAATCAGGAATTCCCCCGAACTTTTCAAGTCTTTCTAGAGCCGGAGAATAAGGGCACAATCCCCAACCTCGTCTTGCTACTTCATAGGCAATAGTTTTGGTTTTTCCTGCACCTGGTTTATCTATAAGATAAAATAAGTTAAATTCCGTTCCTTGCATTCTTAATACAACTGAATCCAAGGCCAAACGAATTGCTTCGTGTAATGGCAATTCTACCCTAGAAACGATTTCCTGGCTAGACATCCGCCTCCTTATCTTTGAAATTCAATACAAAGTTCGCTTCTTTGCTGCTCCGACATATTCAATATTTCAACCATAGTTTCCTTGATAATTGCTAGACCTTGTAGATAGTAATCAGGGCCTAAATTAGATTCTTGTAAAACAAAAAGTGTTTTTTCTCCAAGATTGTTTCTGCCTCTTACTAAGGCATAGGCTTTAGTTTGATTACTTAAATAGAATATTCCGCTATGATTTCTAATCCATCCTGGATTTTCATTATGGAGATCTATTTCACCATTAAAAAATTTCATGGCGTCTTGCAATGTTTCTATCGGTATCTCTTCCTCGGCTATATCAAAATCTTCATCTTCCACTCTCATTTCTCGAACACATACCCATGGGTATTTTAGAAGATACCTATTTAATCTGGCAATTGCTGTGTCAACACGCTCAGCAATTCCTATCCAATCATTGGAGCAAATCTCTATTGGAAGGGGGCCCTCTTCAATATTCCATATTGAGGCGTCTAGAAGTAATTTATCAAGAGTTATATCTATTTTTGGTCCTAAAACAGAATCAAAACCATCTTCGTTATATGCCGAAACGAAATACCCTAATTTGAATTCGTGCTCAGGATATTGTGAAGAAGTTTGACCAAGATATGGGGTTATTTGAACTATAAGAGACATTGTAGTTTCCTCCAGGTTATGGATAAGAGACCCACCAAAAAGATGGGTCCCTATCCTACTTATTTAGTCCATTAACCTTGTTGTTTAGGAAATTTCGCCTCGATGTGTTGTGCCAACTTTATCATCAATTCGGCAACACGAGGAACCGCGGCGGGTGGAATGTTCACAAAAGGCATAATCTTTTCTTCTGTCGCTCCTTTAGGAGTATAATATCGCTGAAGAACCACATTTGGCCTCTTGTCCGCGTATTGTACTGCTTGAACAATTGTTCCGCCCCAATCCGGCTTATCTTCGAAATCAGGAACCTTTTGAGTTGTCAACACTTTTTCTAACGATTTGTCATACGGTGGCATATTTACTTATCCTTTTCTTCTTTTACGATCATCAATAACCATGTTTTTTGTTTGTACTACTGGCGCACGAGAAGCACACATATCAAGATACCAGTTACGGCCATCAAGATGTATGTGCGTAAAACCTCCGGGAACCCAATAACCTTCAAGAGAAAGATAATAATTCGCCAAATTAGGAGTCCAAACGGATTGATGCGGATCACTTTTCTCATTGAAAAATTCACTTGTAAGTTCAATCATCTTTCGATTAAATACTCTTGGTGCTAATTGAATACTATTGCAAGCAAGAAGCTCTTCAAGTTTATTTAATTCTTCTCCTACTTTTAAGAAATCAGGAACAACGATTCTTAATGTTGCTTTTGGTTTGGAAACACTATACAGAAGATACAATAAATAAGATATCTTGTCTGCAGGAATGTGTTCAAACACCCTACATGCTTCTATGGAATCAAAGTCTCTTTCTGGATAATTTTCTAGATACTTGAATATATCCTCACCAATCAACTCACAATTATCATTTTCAGAAAAAACGATAGGATGATTGTTATTATAGAGATAATCAACATGCACGACAAAACTGTCAGAATGATAAGCGTTAAACTCTCGCCATTCTCTACCGGTTCCAATTGAAAGTATTCTCATTTTCCTCTTTTTCCTAGTTTCAACAATTCAGGTCATTCCTCGAGTTAGTCAATATCTACATCATCTGCTTGATTGTTACAAGTTCAAACAGAAAAACTTGAACCAGGTTATTAAAAAAACCTGATTGTACATCTTTTAATTTTAATCAATTATTATTTTCCGGCCGTTAAGTACGTCTGGGCAAGCTCCCGCATTTTCGAGGATCTAGGGATGCTTGTTTTAGTTTCATCCTACCCTCTAGCACCAGAAACCAGAACGGAGAATCGCGGTGGTGTATCTAGACTTACATTTATTTAATATAGTTTAATCAAAATTTTTCTTCAATATGTGTATCTACATTACGTTGAACAATGAATCAGTATGGACTCACTGAACGGCCAAACATACTCTTCCCAAAGATAACGGCGATCTACGTCGTTAGGACTTAAAGAACGCACAGCGGATCTATTGACCTTAATAAATCCAACGCCTACTATAGGTATAGAGAAGTTGCCATCCTCCTCTTCCTGTAGGAACCAACTAATTTTTGGATCGGAGAAGATCCGTTGACGAATCCCCTCCAACCCTTTAATCAAATTGGCTTTGTTTGAGTAATCCAAATTCCTGAAGGAGTCGTAAAAACTCATATCGTACAACCTTTTTGGAATCCCTTTAGGAACTACTTCACCATCACTATACACAATCAACCACTTCTTCCGAGAAACATCAATGATCAACTTCGACACTAGACCACGTAACTCTATAGGCATTGTTGTATCTGTTACATGCAGCCTTTTTGTTAGAGTCATTCCATCTTTCTGTCTTAATATCACATCACACTCTTGTATCTGATTCTCTCGTAAATAGTGATCAACTAAGTTAGTGACAGTTTCTTGCAGATATTGACCAACCCGAGGATTTTCTTTCTGTATATAACCGATCTGTATATTACGTTTTTCCTTGTCCGTTTCAGACACAGAACTTAGGTCCCACCCTAGACCTTTTAATATCCTGTAAAAACAAGACGAGAAATCATACTCAAAGCAATCCCCCAAAACAAGGGAGCACTTTTCATTAACCATTCGTAAAGGGTGGATAACATATTTGGTTATTTAGTATCATGATCTTCTCAATATAGTTTGGATCAATGGTCTTCACCATTAATCCTGACAGATCAGATAATGCTTCACCTAAATAAGTCCAACTCTCAGCCATCTTTCTAAATCTTGGAGAACAATTTGCTGACATAATACGATCATTATCTGTTAGATCTATATCAACAGATCTGGCTTCCATAGGCGGACATTGTATTGCAGCAATAGGATCTTTTTCCTTACAATCACCAAGAACAAAGAACTGTTTTACTTCCTTATGGTTTCTGGTACAGTTTGCTTTCTTATAGAACCCATAAATTTTCTTTCCGGTTGTAAAAGGAACATAGGTAAGAAGACCATAATCACCGTTATGTTGGTCAATAATCAAACCAAGATCCATTAATTTACCAGAATCATTTCTAATCCTTATTTCGATAGTCCCACCACGAATATAAGGAATAAGTGGATTTTCTGAGAACAGAAGTGCCGTATGGACATTTCTTTCTTTCACAAAAATCAATAACTGCGAACTATTTATGGGGGGATCTAACACTCCCGAAAATATAGATAGTTCACCATTGGTGTGCCCACAAAATTCAAGCAACCCAATATTTTCAATCGAGAGAGGCATATTCATAACCTGTTGAATTTCAGAAATAGTCCTTTGTTCTGATATATAAACATTATCCATCTCTCGTTGGATCTCGTCAAGATCTAAGAATCCTGGTGATGCAGTTGGTGTTTCAACTGTTTGTTGATCCATTAAGCATTTCTCCTGTAGTAATTAAAGTCCTGTTGCTCTGCAAAGTGTAAAGAATTCTTCTTTGTATGTTTCCATACCAGGTTGCGCAAATAATCCTCTGACGGCACTGGTTACCATACATTGATTAGGATTACTTTTTGCTCCCCTTGCTATCATACAATCATGTTGTCCTTTCACGACAACAATAACCCCTTTGGGGTCTAAAGCATCCATAATAATATTAGCAATACCTGACGTATAACTTTCTTGAAGTATTGGTTGTTTAGCATAAAGATCAACAACTCTGCTAAATTTTGAAATACCCACAAATTTATTTTTTGGTATATAACCGGTCCAGACACAATATCGAACATTTTCAAAATGATGAGGGCAAATTCCATACGTAATTGCTGGATTTGTGGTTACAATCAACTGATCTTCTTCGTGGGAGGATTCCATTGCAGGAAAGCTTTTTTCTAACAAACTTTTACAAATTTTTTCAGAATTAATTCCAGAACATCTCTCAAGAATCATCATCTTAGCAATACGCTTTGGGGTTTCTCTGAAATTTTCATCAGTGATATCCAAATCATATGCCATATTTAGAGAGCACAAGATTTCTTTCCAAGCTGCTTCCATTCTGGCAATTGCTAATTGATGCTTTTCTGTTACTCCTATAAAACCAAGAGTAGGGCGTTCTTCCTCTATGAGCGTTGAGTTACCTTCTTCCAAGGATTCCTCAGTGATCATTACATCACTCTTCTGGTCTGATAATTGCTGGGGCTTCGACGATTTGTTGTTCATCAGTATTATCCTCTTCCCTTTGTTGTTTTAATATATCAGGAATTCTACCATTATCCATTGTCATAGTTATACCTATCACGTTCAAATAGGCTTCCATGATTTTCAATGATTGTGGTGTCGTATCTTGATCTTCTCCTTCAGTCAATGATGGGTTCTGTAATATCTCACTCAATACCTGGTTCTTTCTCCCAATAGAATCAGACTGAACTGTCAGAAGATCCTTTAAGAAATCTTTGGCATTGTGTGCTAACAGGGCCCAAACTTCCATTTCGCCCAATCTGTGGCCACCTTGGTTGGCTTTACCGCCCATCGGTTGAGAAGTCTTTTTGTTATAAGGTCCAATAGATCTTGCAGATACCTTGTCACTGGCTCTATGTACCAGTTTTTCAAAATACATATATCCACGAGCAATTGGTCTTTTTACTTGATCCCCTGTAAATAAAGTTAATCTTGTTGTTTCTGTTGCTTCGGCAAAACGCATGGCTTCCATTATCTGTTCTGGGGAGGAAGATTCAAATGGAGGCATGATAACATAAATATTATCAATAGCCTCTCCTAACCCGCTCTTCTGAACATTTTTATCAAAATCCGCCAATACTTTATTTTTTGCCCAATGTTCACCAGAATTATCCAAGATATCTAAGAACTGTTCTAATAAACTTCTTGCAGAAGGTTCATCCGCTTTCATCTTCTGTCTTAATTGATAAATTGCTTCACCAACATGAAGTTCAAGAAGCTGACCAACATTCATTCTGGAAACAATACCCAAAGGATTGATGATGATTTCAGGACGCCTTCCATCTGCCATAATAGGCATTTGATCATCAGGAATAACTTGTGCAATTACACCTTTATTTCCATGTCTGTTAGCAACCTTATCACCAATATCAATCTCTTCTTCATATACAGCTTTGATTCGAAAATAGACGCCACCTATCTTTTGTCCTTTGTTGTAAAGATTGCCAATATGTTTATCATCACAATTTAAGCAAGACAAACCATTCATCACAACAAACTTATCTATTTCTTGTTTATTCATAAATGGAGAAAGTGCATTAACAATCAGATTATATCTGGTTAATTGCTCGCCGATTATCTCTTTTATTTTCATAGAAAATTCATCTACTTGTTTGTTCCAAGTATTTGGAAAAATCTCAATAGATGTAATACGGCAATCTAACGGACATTTCTCTTCTAAAGGTTCTTCATTAATATTGTCAAAACCAGTCTCCCAATCTAGGTTCTTGATTTTGGCATAGACTTCACCTTTTCTAAGAGTTTGCCCAATTTTTGGTAGTGGAATGTATTCGTCGTTAACCAATGACAATAATACCTGCCCAGAATCTACTTCAAAAGACAAATCAACAGTATGAACAGAAGTCATCTTTTTCTTAACTGACTCTGCTATAACAATTCCGTCTTCATAATTGAAGCCTTTCCAAATCATTACAGCAGTTAAAAGATTTTGACCAAGACACAATTCTCCATTCTTGATAAATAGAGATTGACAAAGAACATCACCTTTCTGAAATCTTTGTCCTGTATCACGCATTGGTTCGATATAGTCAATTGTGTTCAAATACAACCCGCGATATTTGATATTGAAAATGTCAACCTGCTTAGGAGACACCTGATCATATAAAACAATCATAAATGATGGATCTAAATGAATAACAATTCCATCTTCTTTTGCTGTACGATAGAATGTTGTTTCATTAAGATATAATCCTTCATTACCACTTCTGATCATAGCAAGTTGTGAAGATTTCAACATGATCGTTTGTTTAATCTGATTACTTGCCATTTGTAATCTGGTGGCATCATCATTTTGCATAAACGGAACCAAAGAAATAGGATGAGAAGACACAAGTTCTTCTGTAATTTCCCCAAACCTACCTAGTTCATCAACTTTAATGGTAGATACCATATTTTGAATTACACCACAACCTTCTCTATCAGGCGTATCTGCAGGGCAAAGAAGACCATATTGAGATTCATCCATATTTCTCAAATGTGGTGGAACGTTATCTTTCTTGAAACCACCTGGACCCACCAAACTACATTGTAGGAAACTTGCAAGTTCACCAACAGGATTGATTGGATTATTATAATGAACAATGTTTGCAACAGCATCTTTGGTATTTTTACCATCAGATGTATTACAATGTTCAAGAATCAAATTCTGAGGAATTTGAAACTTATCCTTGTGGTGTTTGTGAAGTGTGATTAACATGTCATATATTTTATGAATTAACGGTGCTAGTATATATTCCGCAAAACGCGTTCTCTTAAAATGAATATTTGTATCAGATCTTGGGCCTTCCCAAACAGCATGCAGTATCTCAAACAGAAGAGAATTTGTATGAAAGAACTCTCGACTAAAGTGATCTACTTCATAAGCCGCCTTCAAGGAAAACAAAGTGCTTTCACCCTTCTTATATTTCTCAGAAGGTTGATTCATAAAATACTCACCAATTTCAGCATGTATTTCATCTGGAGTTCTTTGTACTTGCCACTTCTCTACACATTTAGCATAGATTCTTTCCAGTATTTCACCATTATCTTGAATAACATTTCCATCGCTATCCAATTTCTTAAATGCTTGTTCAGAAGGATGTGTTTCCTTGAAGGCATTCAATTCTTCTTGATTATGAAATGCCGAAATCAATAAATGAATTGGTATATCCTTATTGAAAAGATTTACTTGAACAACTTCGTCTCGACGGTTTAAGTCGGTGGTAATTGATATTGCATTGGTTCTCAATTTCAAAATGCTACCTGAAGATGTTGCACGATATATAATAGGAAGATCAAATAATTGGAAGATTGGTACTTTCAAAAATCCACCAATAAAGAAGAACTGATCATAATAAAGATCTGGAACTTGTAAAGAATATTCATATTCTCTACCTTCCGGATCAATAAGCTTTGTACGAAGAACACTATAGATGCTCTTTTTCAAATCTTCTTTTTTCTTTGGTCTTGTGACCTCAACATATTCACTTCCTTCCCATCTCCACCCTTGAAGGACTGTGATTGTACTAAATATTTTGTCAATATATTGTTTGACTTTTATCGGATTCCATTCCGAACGTCTTCTCCGGAATATTGGTGCGACCATTTGTGTTGGATTCATTTTAGTCTTAGTCCTTTTCTTTTGAGTGGATTATAATCTAAACAACGAAGTAATCGATGACTCTTGATCTCCATCACCACCAATTAGACCAGAAATCAATTTTTGTTTCAAATTGGCAAATGCACATCCAAGAAGCCAAGAGGATCTAGATGGCACTTGCAGTATGCTAACATACTCTGGTTCTAGAGACAACCGATTATCGCACAATCTCCACATTTTATCACCAACCCACATCATTGCCGCAACAATTATCTCAAAGTGTACAAGATGAATTTCTCCATACTGTCCAAATACTCGATAAATCATTTTGACAAGATCCGCTGGTTCTTTGATATCTTCTAATTCTTTAATATCTTTAGGATTGTGAAAAAGTTTCTTTGCAACAGACATTCCTGAAATGATATCTTCGTTTTCACCTTGAGCGTTACTTTGAGCTGCGCCACTGATATGAAATGTTCTCAATACCAGTTGTGTTGCTCTTTCACCAACAGCTTGTGTTGCTACAATACCAATTTGTGAACTATGCAGAACTTTATACAATTTTCCATAACAAGTTCGACAAATCTTTTTACCCTTACAATACATTGGACTACGAAGTGTAATCGTTCTTCCAATCAACGATTGAGCATCAGAAAGTTTGATTAATTTCTTTCTACCTTCTTTGGTAATATAATATCTACCAAGTAGTGCTTCAACCATAGATTTGTCTGTAATGTTCACCACCATCCCATCAGTAGTCCCGCAATCTTCTCCCTCGGGAGTTTCATCTAATTCCAATGTTGCGGTACTATAGATTAATTGCCTGGTTAAATAACCACTATCCCCTGTAGACAACGCCGTATCTAACAATCCTTTTCGAGATCCCCAACAACTATCAAAGAATTCTCTTGGAGATAGTCCTTTAACTAAACAGGATCTGATTAAATTTGGACGAACTTTGTTATCAGCATCAGCAACATATCCTCTTGTAAAAACCATTTGTAATGCCTGATCCCAAGTTCCTCTAGCACCTGATTCAATAAAGATTGAGAAAGGACAAGCTTTCAAAGTTCTCTTAAACTCTTGATTGGTTTTAATAAAGTGCTGATCCTGTTGACGATCTCCCGATAATGCCTGGGCATATTCAAGGAGTCTGGGATTATACAGATCGCTTAATGAAAGAGTATAACCTTCTATTGTCGATAATTCAAAACCAAGTTCTTTGATTTTATCCATAGTATCCATAACAACTGCCGGAGGATATCTTAGAGCGATATCATTTAGAACAGTAATTAGCTTCTTTTTAGTTACCTCTTCATCTATTATAACATAGTCTTCTGGAAGACATTCATTGAATCTAAATCTTCCTTCAGCTATCGGCTGGCCATTTAATTCTTTCATTGGCACAGATTCTGCTTCTTTTGTTGCAGAATATATACCGAGAATAATATCCTGATTTGGCTTAGGAACGCATTTGATGTCTGTCGGAGAAACCAAATTATTCCATATACCAAGATGTTTAGCAACATCCTTTTGCGCTTCCTCTGTTACAGGGAAATACACAGCCATAGCATCTCCATCAAAATCCGCATTGTATGGAGAACACACCATTGGATGTATCTGAATTGTATTTCCAAGATGAATCTTTACTTTGAATGCTAGTACAGACAATCTGTGTAAAGTTGGTTGTCTATTCAAAACACATATCTTATCTTTACAGAATTCTTGGACAACATCAAAAAACTTGGAATCGTTGTCTTGTATGCTGGCGTCAATCATCTGTATTGCTTGATTATATCTTTTGCAGATACGTCGATTGACAAAATGAGCAATAAGTTGTGGTTTAAGTATTTCTAAAACCATCCAATAGGGAAGTCTACATTCATTCAACTTCAGTGTTGGATCTGGGGATATAACTGCTCTTCCTGAAAAGTCAACACGTTTTCCAAGTATGTTTGATCGAATCAATCCTGTCTTCTTACTCATTCTTTCTAAAATATAATCACAAAGGTCAAATATTAATTTTTGTAGATACTTGAAGTTTGCTTTATAAACATCTTCTGTTTCCTGAAGAGGATATGGAACGTCTTTCAACTGGTTTGATATCTTCAATATCTTGTTGTATAACTCATTCACATCATCAACAACATAATGATCTGTATTTCCTTTTCCGCAAGGGCGAAAATCAGGTGGAATTATTATAACATTCTTTATGGTTAACAGATCAAAATGATCTTTTACATATTGTAGTTCTTTTCTTAGAGGACCAGGATCTTCATCTCCCTCTACAGGGATTACATCCATATCCAAGATTTTTCTAATGTATTCCACAACACCAGACAAACCAGACATTGTGTGCTGGCCTTCCGGGGTTGGGTCCCCTTCCGATATTCTTACTATAGATCCTTCTGTATCGAAATAGTATTTTGCTTTATAGGAAAGCATCTCGGTTAGAATCTTTTTCAACGTGATTCTGTTTCCTACAATCAAATAGAAGAAAAGAGGATTCATTACCGGAAATGGTAAAGCAATCTTTGCAAATCTTTTCTTTCTTGCGTCAGATGTTATAATAGGCACATTACATATAGGACATTTCTTTTTTCCATATCTGGGTCCTTTGTAGGATTGTTTAGAACAAAGGCAGTGATGTGATTTTACCGGTCCAAATATCTGTTGAGAAAACAATCCAAGTTTTGAGAATCTCCGATTTTCGAAGATTTTAGGAACCAAGATTTCAGGCAAACCTATGGCTATTCCGTCCGTGTCGATGATATCAAGTCTCAATGTTTGGTTCTCCTTTTTTGTGATTTGTTAAATCCGACATGCTTTGGGATTTGATCGTGGCTTTACAGTATATCCTTGGCCACGTTTGACTTAGTCAGAATTCATAAATGTCTCTTGATGATTTCTGTTTGTTAATCCATCTTTTTTGCTACCCACATCTTTCTTATTCCGAAATCCATACATTTATCTCTTGTGGACATATAGATATCACATTTCTTTGACCATCTGTCATGCATTCTATCTTCTAAGACATACTCACCAAACTTAGTTACATGACCAGAAGAGTCTTTGGTATATACTACTAAGGTACAACCATAACCCCAGACATCAATTAAATCTTTAGAGGCCGCGATAACTCCACATCTTACCTGGGTACCCATTGCTGTTAAAGGACCCATGTTATATGCTGTGACACTAACAAAGTATTCACTATTAGGATCTATCACGGTATCTTTCAATCTAAGTTTTGAAAGTCTTGTATTTTCAATTCGTTCTTTTCGTTCTTTTTCAAGAGCTTGTTTCTCTTGATGTTCATGAAATGCTTGAAAAACATTTCTGTAGATATCATGAATGACGATTCTCCATCTAAGGCAGAATATATCCATCTGTAAATCTCTTATAGATTTATCAAATTTCATCATTGCAATCTCTAAATCATCATGATCTTCTTCTAATTCGATTAAACTCACAACAGTATTTGTTGCAAAGTTATCTACTTTTTGATTCCTTTTGTGTATTGTAAAGAAGATAATTGAAACAATGGTAATGCTTACAACTAAATTTAGCAACAATAGAGTCGTAAATTTTCCGTATGTCTTGTTTTCTGACATTACGCGTCCTCCTATTTTTACTTAGGATGCTGAACTGGCTCCAAGCCCTGTTCCTGTAGATTAACAATTGGTTTTCTAATATACTTTTGATCTACAGGTAATTCTGTGTTCCAAATGTCTTGGTTTATTAGATCCTCCGCTGAACATTCATGAAATACAACATGATGGTTACCATCAAAATCAACCGGGGTATCTGGGTCCATTTGTTCTCCCGGTTCTTCCAAAATAATACTTAGTATTTGATCCTTTGGAACAACTTGAAATAAGTTATATCTCAAAGCATTATTCACGTTTTGAATTATCAACAACGTATCGAAGAAGTTTTCTCTCAAAATCTGCTGCAGACAATCTTTTTGACGATATCTTTCTGTAAATCTAGCATCATCTGTTTCTAATTCGGCTACTAACTTGAAAACAGTTTCCGAATTAGAACTATCAATCATGTCTTCTAAACTCTGAAAATGATTCCACAAGACAGCCAGCATGCGATGATATTTTTCAGGTATCATCTTTAATATTTCTGGTAATGGTTTATCTTCATACTCCGATTTTAGACGAAGTAAAAACTTGTCACATTTCATTCCCATTAGGTGTTTTCCTTTTGTTCTAGTTTTTTCAAAAACTTTTCCAGCCATTCTGACGATTCTTTCGTAGGAACATTGTGATGTTCTTCTAGATCATCATATGGATTATTATCACCCTCGTTATCTAATATTTCAATATTTCTAGAAGGAACACCGATAGCCTTCAAATAAGCCAACATTGGAAAATTTGTAATTATTGTATAAAGTTCAAGACGGGTTGCTTCATTATGAACATCCCAAGAATCATCACCATAATACTCATGTCCTTTAAGACACCAAGGATATTCTTTTTGTAAAAGATCACCGATGATCTTCGATGCAAGATCCCAATGATCAATAATCTTTTGAATAATTTCATCCGATAACCCATCCTTATCTATTACATAGGAGGCAGATGAACTATTAGATACAAACCCCAATCTAATTTTCATTGATATTAACTCAACTTATCCCAGGCTACAGACGCATCTGTATATTGTAGTATATCTGGTCTAGTAGAAGTCAAATCAGGATTACGTATGAAAAACCATTCCATAACCATTGGTGACTGTGGTGAAACTACTATGGGGCCTGCACCTTTTACGGAAATAGATCCGTCGCCGGCGGTTCTCATATCCAATTCATAAATCTTCATAGTATTTGGCGGGACTACGTTGAGTCTTAATGCAATAACCTCATCTGTAATAGCAACAGATAATAAAGGTATAACCAATATTATAGAACCACTTTCTGGTGCAAGAGCATTAAAATAAAAGGGTTGAACTCCTGGAGTATAATTCTCTAATCCAGTTTTTAACTCTCCAAATTCATATGCACTACACATCACTTTTAGGTGTGAATTTTGAGCCAATATTCTTAATTCAACTGCTCTGGCTAAATTATCCATTTTTATTTCTCCTATATCTGTCGTATTGCTCAGCATCCGATAAAGTCTTAAAACGTTTGAGTCTTAAAGTCTTTTTATCAGAGCCATAATCAGGAAGACCCAAACAACGACGAA